>Ga0102592_1000688_pt1 | contig 49067 bp, 38 predicted proteins | sample AraplaCol_mMF_r2_FD_76861 | JGI IMG/M metagenome (GOLD analysis project Ga0102592, IMG submission 76861) | Arabidopsis root microbial communities from North Carolina, USA - plate scrape MF_Col_mMF_r2 (SPADES assembly) (version 2) | ecosystem: Host-associated > Plants > Roots > Endosphere...
CTCTGTAGCTCAGTTGGTAGAGCAGCTGACTCTTAATCAGCGGGTCTAGGGTTCGAGTCCCTACAGGGTCACTAGTGGTAAAGGGTTTCAGATTTTAGGATCTGGAGCCCTTTTAAATTTGGGGGGTCACCTTCGGGGAATTAATTACTGTATCGTATAATCTTTTACAGCCACTTCCGATAGCCTGAAATATCCATAGGCAAAGTTTGAAAAATGGGTCTGATTGATGATATTTCCTCTCACAGCACCAGGTGTTGTCTGAAACGGGCCACTTTGAGCCCCCGATGCTACTAACAATTTTCTGAAATAGTCATAGTATCTCCTGGAAATCCCATACAGCCTGATGTTTATCCGGTCTCGGGCCTTCAGATCTTTATCAGAAAAATATTCCTGCATCAGGTTGCCTTGACTTTTCTCGTCATCTTTGGCTTTATAATCCGGAAACGTTGATACAGGTGATAGTATACGGTGCAGATAGTAATTTACTTCATTGCCATTATCCTGATAGTAGTATGAGATCTCCACTTCTTTACCTCCAAATCCACCGTTATTGTTCTGTGTAATGTTGTTTTCAATATCCGGTACACCTATGCAGGTTTCGGTTGCGGTATAAATCTCCTCATTTAAAACTACTTTCAATGTATAAGTTTCCCCGATAACCGGATGAAAGTTGGAGCAGATATACTCCCCCGTACCGGGATTTTCTATAAAGCTATAAACAGTATTGACCGAACTTGTTATCACTATATCCGCTCCTGAAACTGTTGGAAATGCAGGGCTGTAATATCCGGTTGTGGTAGAGAGTTTAATTTTCTGCTCATTGCCAGTGGTGCCCCTAAACCAATCAATCGACGCATCTATTACCAATTTCGGGTTTGCTGTTTCTACATCCACATGCACTACTTTTGTGCAAGACAGCAAAAACAAGCAGGACGAAACAACCAGGTATTTGAATGTATTTTTCATTTATCTATTATTAACATTAAAATTTGAAATTGTAAGCCACGCCCGGTATGATACCGAAAATCGATATCCTCTTTGCTTCGCTCAACCCGGTTTCCCTGTTTTGCCCGAACATGAGAGATGCGGCATTGTTTCTACCATAAATATTGTAAATACTGAATACCCATTCACTTTTCCACCTTTTTTTGCTGTCAGGTTTTGGTGTGTAGGTGGCCGATACATCCACATGATGATAAGCCGGGAGCGAATTGCCATTTCGCGTCCCGTAGTTTGCAACCGTAATTCCCTGGTACTGATATTTGCCGATTGGAAAGGTGGCTGCTTTTCCTGTCTGGTAGGTAAAAATGCCACCAAAGCTCCATTTTTTCGTCAGTTGATAAGCAGCTGTAAGTGAAAGGTTATGTGTTTTATCGTAATTGGCACGATACCATTCGCCATTGTTAATACCCGGTTCTTCTGCATTTCTTCCCGGTGTGCGCTGCTCCGCTTTGGAAAGTGTGTAAGAAAGCCATCCGGTCAGTTTACCGGTATTTTTCTTCCCCATCAGCTCAATCCCGTATGCCCTTGCTTCCCCATTTAGCAATACCTGTTCTATGGCTTTTTGGGCGATCAGTTCGGCGCCGTCAATGTAATCTGCCTTGTTTTGAATTTTTTTGTAAAAAACTTCTGTTTCCAAAGAATATTTTTCATTTTTGAAATTTCTGAAATACCCCAATGCAAGTTGGTCAAGAACTTCGGGTTTCAAATATTGATCACTCGGCGCCCAGATATCGAGTGGGGAAACGGAAGCCGTGTTGGAAATTAAATGGATATACTGGCTCATCCGGTTATAACTCGCCTTAATGGATTGATCGTTACTAATGGCATAGGCAAGCGCCAAACGGGGTTCTACATTTCCAAAACCAATAATCCTTTCGTTCTTATTGTAATATGTTATATCCGCAGGCGTTCCCTCCTCATAAATTTGTAACTGGGAATTGAAAACTACTGCCTGACTATTGGCATAATTATTTACATGCTGCTCCCCTAACCGTAGGAAATAGCTATATCGCAGCCCATAAATCAATGATATTTTATCCGTGAGCTTTTGCTCGGCACTGACGTACAAGGCATTCTCCCAGGCATATTTCTTTTCAATCTGGTCAGCATTGACAGACGATGTAGTATCCATAGGTTTGATCGTGCCGGGATTGAACTGGTAGTAGATGGAATTGATGCCATAATTCAAAACCAGCTTATCAGACAGATGATGGTTAAAATTGTACTTAAGATTGTAATTACGGATATCCGATGCCCAATCAATGCCAACATATTTTATCTTCAGGCCATAATCGTACTTGCTGTAAATGACTGATGCATTGGAAAAAAATTTCTCGGAAAAGATATGATTCCAACGTAGATTGAAGAATGAGTTCCCATAATTGTTGCTGAAAAAATTGCTGAAATCCATTTTATCCTTGCCGAAATACCCTGAAAGGAAAAGCCTGTTATTGTCATTGATCTTATAATTCAGCTTGGCATTCAAATCATAAAAAGAAACAGCATTGGGGTTATCAGCCAGTTTCAGGAACAAATGAGCATAAGAAGTGCGCCCCGCAACTACGAACGAACCTTTATCCTTTACAATTGGGCCTTCTGCCAATAATCTGCCCGAAACCGCCCCAATTCCTCCCGTTATGTGATATGCTTTGTTGTTCCCTTCCTTTTGATAAATATCCAGGACAGCCGAGGTGCGTCCACCGAAATTTGCAGGTATTCCACCTTTGTACAATTTCAAATCTTTAATCACATCCGCATTAAAAACGGAGAAAAATCCGAACAGGTGTGAAGTATTGTATACAACGGCTTCGTCTAATAATATCAAATTACCGTCAACCGAACCGCCCCTGACATTAAAGCCTGTTGCTCCTTCCTGTGCAGTGGAAACTCCGGGCAGCTGCAGAATAGCTTTCAAAATATCCACCTCTCCCATCACTGCCGGCATCTTTTTGATGGTGGAAATAGTGAGCTTATTCACACTCATTTCCGGTTTTCGGATGTTCCCTGCTGAACTATTGTATCTTATCACTACTTCATCTAAAGTTTTACTTTTTTCAAGCATAAAAAAATCCTTCTTGCTGTTTTCTGTCAGCAAGATATGTTCCTCAATATGCTCAAATCCTACACAGCTGATAATGATTGTATATGCTCCTTTGGGCAAGGTGATGGAGTAGAACCCATACGCATTGGTAACTGTTGAAACTTTTGCTTCAGGAATGAAAATGCTTGCGCCCGTTATTGTTTCGGTGTTTGTTTTTACAGCGACTGTTCCACTCAATGTAACTTTCCCCTGTGAATAGGTCCTGAACGAAATGGTTATTAACAGCAGTGCATAAATGATCTTGTATCTCATCTTTTAAAATCGATTTAACAATTTCAATTGGACACAAAACTATTCCTTTGGATAACTGCCTTTTTCTAATTATACCAAACGCAGTATCTTTTATAGCAAAGTAGGCCGGGGCACAACGAAATGCTTCCCGTTTTCGTATAAAAAGCATACACTTTCGTATAAAAGCAGATCAGGCCTTAGCTTTAAATGTTAAGTTTGTTCTTTACAATTTTATAAATGAAAGATTTTACCCATCAGCAGCTTATCAGCGAAAACGTGCTGTTCCGTTTCCTGGTTTCACCTGAGCGCAGGATATTCAGGCATCTGCTACTCATTGTTTTTATAGGCACTGTGTTGTACAACAGCACTTCCATCATTGCCAACCCGATATCGATATTTTTATATTTTATTATATTATTCTATGTAAACATGTATGTACTGGTGCCAAAGCTGTTGTTCAGGAACAGAAATATTGCATACTGCTTATCTGTGATCAGCATCCTTCTTGCAATGGCTATTCCTGGTTATTTTTTCAATCCTTTTAATAAAGAAATCGGGCTGAATATTCCACTTTTCTCCTTCCTTACCATGCTGCTGTTAGCCGCTTCATCTTCCATAAAACTGTTTCAGAAGGGAATCACAGACAAGCAATTGATCTACGAGCTGGAACAGTCGAAAACCTATGCAGAATTGGAACAATTGAAAAATCAAATCAACCCGCATTTTTTGTTTAATACGCTAAATAATGCCAATGTTCTAACGAAGAAAGACCCTGATAAAGCCTCGCAGGTTTTAATGAAGCTGAGCGATTTACTTCGCTACCAGCTTTATGACAGTGCAAGAGATAAGGTGTTGCTGACCTCGGACATTCATTTCTTGGAAGATTTTTTAAATTTGGAGAAAGTAAGGCGGGATAGTTTTGATTTTCTGATTTCAAAAGAGGGGGATTTAAACGGCGTGCAAATCCCTCCTTTGCTGTTTATTTCGTTTGTGGAAAATGCGGTGAAGCACAACAATGATGCAGCAAAACCGTCTTATGTAAACCTGTATTTCGATGTCAGGAACGATGAACTTTTCTTTACATGCGTCAACTCCAAACCTAAGCATAAATCCGTTAATAGTACAGGCGGATTAGGGTTGACAAATGTTAAGCGAAGACTGGAACTTTTGTTTCCGGCAGCACATAGTTTAAATATCGAAGATGACTCAGAAAGATATTGCGTAACCTTAACTATAAAGCTGAAGTGATGAACTGCATTATTGTAGATGATGAACCATTGGCAAGAGAGGCCATAGAAATGTTGATTAATCAAACTGATGGTTTAGATTTAATCGGTTCGTTCAACAGCCCCGAAACCGCCACAAATTTTATAGAAAGCAATACAGTTGAACTAATCTTTCTTGACATACAAATGCCAGGAATTAACGGAATTGACTTTGCCCGATCCATTCCGAAAGAAACATTTGTGATTTTTACAACCGCCTATTCTGAATTTGCTACCGACAGCTACGAAGTAGATGCGATTGACTACCTGATAAAACCGGTAAAACTGGAGCGTTTTCAAAAGGCCGTTGAAAAAGCCCACACCTACTCCAAATTATTCAAGGCGGATTACGTTAATAACAATATCGAACAGGTAGCAGACGATTTTTTCTTTGTGAAAGCGGACCGAAGAATTTATAAAGTCTATTTCAATAACATACTTTTTATTCAAGGTTTAAAAGACTATGTCGTGATGCACAGTGAAAATCAGAAAGTAATTACGGCGATGAATATCAAAACTATCTACGATCAACTACCCAAAGATAAGTTTGTGAGAGTAAGTAAATCCTATGTCATCAATGTTAATCATATCGGCTCTGTGGATAATAACACGGTGTACATAGGTACAAACGAAATCTCTATCGGAAATATTTACAGGGACTTCTTTTTCAGCGAATTTGTAACAAAAAAGATTGTGGGCAGGTAATTTAAAAAAAGCCGGGCACATTGTAGTGGTCCGGCTTTTTAATGTCATACGCTACACACAGGCATCCGTATCGCAGGCAGGTGCTCCTGAACACTTATAGAAGGTACAGGTGCAAACACTGACACCGTTGGTCGGAGCTTTATTACCGTCTACAGGTACAGCTTGAGCAGAAGCGCTCAGGTGAGCAATCTTGATCTTGCCTAAAGTCAGTTTCTTTTCTGTTCTTTTTTTCATGATGCGAATTTTAAGTTAGAAAATAAAACATATCTGGCTGCACTTAAAGGTAATCAGAAATCAGGTAGCCCTTTTCATGGTAAAAGGGGATTTTTGCGTCTGTTCAACGCTCCTGGCCGTTCATTTTCTTTGATTCATCTATCACCGCCTGGTTAATTTCTTTTATCCTATCCAGCTGCATCTTTTCCACTTTTCTATCATAAGTTAGCAGACCGTTCACTTCGTGCTCCACATCTGTTGTTTGGGTATAAATAGCTACGCTCAGCCCTTTGTATTTCATGAGCTGCTCTACCTGGTCCATCAAAAGAATGTAGCGGTCTGTGAGCACTGCCTGGGTAGGTTCATAAGCATAAGCGTTATTCTCAACAGGCCACATATGGCCGCGGACAAACAATCCTACACCACCAAACTCACCCAGTGAGGCTGCACGCTTATCGTCTGGCACAGATGCATCGTAGGGGCCCACGTAGATATGGGTATCTACATAATCGCCGTTACCCGGATCGCCATAGGGTTTTTGATAGCTTGGATTATTATTAAAACCTGAATTACCGTTCACCAACCGGGAGGGGTCATATGCTTTGACCCAATCCGTAATTTCCTTCACGTCGAATGCACCCCAGTTTTCGTTAAAAGGCACCCAGGTGATGATGGAAGGTGAATTGTAATGTTCATCGATGATTGCTTTCAGTTCCTGGCGGAACGTTGTCCGGGTAACTGCTGTATCTTCATGCTGATACCAGATAGCGGGCATATCCTGCCAAACCAGCAGGCCAAGTTTATCGGCCCAATAATAAAAACGCTGTGGTTCGGTTTTCATATGCTTCCTGATAAGGTTGTAGCCTGCTTTCTTTGTGAACGAAATATCATATTTCAGCGCTTCTTCTGTTGGTGCCGTCAATACGCCATCCGGCCAGTAGCCCTGGTCTAAAAGTCCCAGCTGCATTAGAAACTTTCCGTTCAACAGTGGCCTGACAACACCGTTTAGCTTGCCAAGTTTGATATCGCGCATTCCGAAATAGCTCTTCACCTCGTCGGCAACACTACCATCGGGATTGTACAGTGTTAACTTAAGATCGTACAGAAAGGGTGTATCAGGCGACCATAATAAAGGCTTTTCGATGGGCAGATAAAAAGAAGTCCCCGCCACAGCATCTACCTGGGAAACTGTTTTATGACCATCGGAAGCCGTTGCTACTATCTTAGTGGCTTTATCACTGTTAACGAATACTTTTAAACGTTTGCCATCAACATCAGGCAATAAGCGGATGCTTTTTATATAGTTGCTGCTTACAGGCTCCAGCCATACTGTTTGCCAGATTCCTGAAGTAAAGGTATAGTCGCCACGGGGACCATTCTTCCCGGAGGGTGTTCTTCCGTCATTCAGGTCCTGTGCTGCGACAATAATTGTATTGGAACCACTTTTTAAGAACGGCGTGATGTTGAAGCTAAATGCTTGGTAGCCTCCTTCGTGGACGCCAGCCTTTTTTCCGTTAATGAACACAGTAGCGCTATGATCCACGGCACCAAAGTGCAGGATGGTCTGTTTACCTTTCCAGGCTACCGGTAGCTCAAATGTTCTCCGGTACCACATATTTACCTCCTGCTTCCGTTGGATACCGGATAAAAAAGATTCGGGACAATATGGCACCAGGATTTTTTCATGAACGCCCTCAAATGAGGCAGGTGTTTGCGGATGAAGGGCAACAGGCGTCTGCTTACCGCCCTGGTAATCCCATTTTCCATTCAGGCACATCCATTCGTCCCTTTGTAATTGAGGCCTTGGGTATTCCGGTAAGGGAACAGCGGCCTGGATGGCGTTATTGGTCCAAGGTGTAGCCAGTTGCGCCACCTGCGCTGAAACATTAAGATAACCGGCCAGGCAAAATAAGCCCATCAATAAGGTGCTACAATAATTCATATTTAATCTATTCCGTTATAATACGAATATTTTCATTCTTTTCTAAGCTTCTATCAGGCCGGTTCTCTGGAACCCTATTATTCCCTTGGGTTGCGGATCAACCGTTCTTTCGTGCTGGTTGCTGATCTCAGCAAGCGTCATTGGCTGCGTTATGATCGTGCTGTTGCCAAGGTGGTTGCTGAGGCGTTGCGCCTTATCAACAGGCAGCTTGCCGAATTCGTGCCGGGCGATCAGGCGGCCTTTCCGAAGCAATGCGCTATCTACCATGGTAATCGAACTGTTGAAGGTACAGATCAGCTGCACATTCAGGAAGTCGGCCAGCAAACCGTCTGATATATTCAGCAGGTTAGATACCGCAGAACTGCTATTGTGTTTGCGGTCCATGATAATATTCTCCGCATCTTCTATGATCACCACCGTGTTGGGGTTGGCAATCATCAGATTTATAAAGCCCGGATCCATCAGGTTGCCCGCTGTATCAGGTGATAAGAACAATACCCTTTTCCTGATTTTCCCGATCAGGTAACGCAGGTAAGTTGTTTTCCCTGTTCCGGGTAAACCGTGTAAGAGTACAATGCCTTTGTCATTTTTCTGGCTCAGCCTTTTGCGGATGATCTCGTCGGTAGCTATAAAATCATCCGGGTAGAACAAGGAAAGATCCAGCCGGGTACGTTTGATCTCCAGAGGCTTTAATACGAGGCCCTCCTGCTCTTTTACAATCAGGCTGATCTCAAAAGGCTGTTTGCGCTGTTTCTCTTTATACTGGTTGACCAGCTCCGTTACTTCCTGTACAAAATCGGGGTGACGGCCATCATGCAGCATTTCGCAGTAGTTGTCGTCAAATTCTACCATGCTGTTGTTTTTTAGTACCAGGATGGTCCTGTCGAACTGGTACTTCTTTTTTGCGCGCTTATACCAGCGGTAAGTATGCATGCTTTCTATCATGCTTTCATACTTCTCGCAGAAAGCTGCAAAAGCTTTCTCTCCATCTACCGATTTCATAAAATTCAGGTCCGGTAGCTGTTGGAATAACTGCAGGTACAGGTTACGTATATCGATGTAGTGGCTGTCGAATAGTTTATCAGCAGCCATCACTGGTTGTGTAAATAAATTGTTCATTGTTGTTTGAGCGTTAGTTATAGGGGATAAAGCCCCTGCTGCAGGCGGGGTTTAGTTTCAACAAGAAACCCCGCGGGAGCGGGGTGCTTGCTAATATCTTTGATAGGAATTTTTATCAGGAGAATAGCCAGGAAGCCCCGCAATGGACATAGCGATTAAGCGCTATGCAAGCTTTTGATCCGTTATATTTTTTAAAGCGAGGCATTTTGAATTAATTTTTGCGCTGCAAACCTATAAAGATGTTTTTTAATGGCCAAATATTTTTTCTACAAACAACCTACAATATCATTGTTCACCGCTTTACGGGTGATGAACTGGCGGTTATAAAAGCGGTTGCTGTAGTTCAACAACAGTTCGATCTGTGTGACCAGCACATCCTGGCTATAGGAGAAAAAACCATAGCGGTTGATAGATTGGCTTAAGGGGTAGTTCCGAATAAAATCCGGGTGAAAATATAGTGCGTATCCTTCATAGCTTTTATCCTCCTCGGGAGAGATCACTATTTGTTTGGGTTTCAGGAATGCGAGCCCACCATCTTCAAAATCATAGTATCCTTGTCCATACCTAACTTTACCGCTAAACTTTGTTTTAAAGGAGATCTTGTAAAAATCAAGACAGATCTTCTGCTTCTTTTCAAACTCATCCAGTTTGATGTCCTTGTAGTTTACCAGCGCGATAAGTGGATGGAAAGACGTTGACAGATTCAGATGCTGCATTAACTGCGAAATACTGTTGAATGTATACATATCTGACAAGTGTTAATTCTGGACTGCCGGACGAATAACAATATCCCCTATCTCCACATCTTTAGGCTGGCCTATCGCGAACATTACAGCGCTGGCAATGTTCAATCTGCGGTGCAGGATATTTGTTATTACAATGTCATAAGATTGTAATTTCACCCCTACGCTACTTCCATCACCTTCGCTCCTCCGTTACACTGTTAGTTATCCAGGAAATTCCCGGTATAATCCCAGTCAACCAAAATCACCCATATGAAAAAATTATTCCCGGTTACCATTTTCTGCGCGCTGACATTCATTGCCTGCAGCGATGACGCACCTCAACTTGAGGAAGATTATGGCTGTATAGAAAGGATCATCATACCTGTTACGGCACATTCCGTAAGCGATTCGGATCTGCCTGTTATCAATGAGCTTTTTTCGCAGAGTGGGATCAATAATAGTAATCTCAGGTATGCACGATACCAGCATGATAGCTTTCAAACCTATTATCCTCCATTTGCCAAAAAAGACTCGAAGGTAGTCAGGGTTGATCAGTATGTAAACGGGCTGCGGCTCTTTACCGGAGATATGGCATATATCTTTATAGAGAACAGCTTCAATTCCAGATCTGGTTATGCAACAAATGGCAGTTCCCTGGATACTTCTAAAAAGCTAACCCTGCCACAGCTCCGGAAGTTATTCCTCAACAGCCTGCAGCAGTTTGACAAGGCTGCAGATAAATACAAGGACACCTGTTTTAAGGCGGAATTTGGCTATTATAACCTGAATGCAGGATCTGGTAATACCAATGAACAAATTGTGAAAGCATGGCGGGTGACGCCGAAAAATACGGTTTATCCAAGTGAGTATCCTGTGGCTTATTACCAGGACAATGGGAAATTGATTAATTATGATAATGGGATAAGGACGTTTGGTAATTAATATCTTGTAAAAAGGGACCTGCTTAACCAGTCATTAACTCATTTACAAAGAAAAAAATCGACTTTTGATTGTTAACACAACATTGTTCATGTAAATTACCCGAAGTAGTCCCAGGCACATAGACTACATGTATAAACTATTTCATTTTCAATTTAAAAGAAAGCAAAAAATCCGACGCCATTCCAAATTCAATAAAAAAACGCTAATTTAATAGTATGAAAGACAAAAAAGTGGAAGCTAAAGTGAAGGAGCTAATTGAAAAAGCTCATGCGGCTGGGAAGCCGGTTAAAACCAAATCGGCTGCACGCCGCAGATCATCACTACATCAAATTATTAAAACTAAGGGGCAAGCAGATGAGCTAATGGAGGCACTAAAGACTTTGTAACTAATAAATTTTACTCCCGATGCTCAACACGATGAAAGCAAGAGCCCCAATTTGTTGTTTTCCCTGATACTTGTCTTTTTCATTGTATATCACCTGTAATAAATAACGTAAGTAACCCAAGACCTCTGAATGCTGAACAACCACTCCACGGCATAGCTTCCCAAGCTGAAGACAGGAGAGGACTATTTAAATACTATCCATTATGAAAAAGGTTCAAAAACAGAAAAAACTCCAACTGACAAAAATCAAAGTTGCAAGTTTAACCAAGACAAGAGAAGAAAAAGGGCTCCGCATTTGTGTAACATCCCTCGCTGAGACCAGCTGCTCTACCTGCTCCCGCGCAGAAACTCTTTGTGATTGCATTTAACGGTGTAAGATAAACAGTCCCAGAGGTTATAACCATGAGCCTTGGAGACTGTTTATCCCATTTACAGCGTTCTTATTTTTCTTTCCCCTCCACCAAAAACTGTCGCATAGCCTCTAACAATGCATCCGAAGTATTGGAATTGGTAAAGACAACATACCCCATTTTCAAATCCTTATAGACCTCAAACTTGCATTTAAAATCACCGTTATTACCTCCGTGACCAAAGGATTTTCCAAAGGGCGTTTCCCGTATCTCCAGGCTGATACCCATGTAGTCAGGTATTTTAGGTTTTTTTTCGCCCGGATCAAATTTGAAATCCGAATGTTTGGTGAACATGCTGTCATAAGTTTCGGGCTTCAGGCCTTTCTGCTCCAGCATGTAAAGCATAAAGCGGGTAAAGATCTTTGCTTCTGTATGCATGGAATAAGCCATACCCGGAGATTCCGGTAGCTCGTCGTAGTTGGGCAGACCGTTGAAGTGACCATTTGCTACCATGCGACGGAGTGAATCATTGCGGGAAAAGAAAGTATGGTAAAGTCCTATGGGTTGGATCACTTCTTCCTGTAAGACCTGTTCTACTTTCTTGCCGGTGATCTTCTCAATCACCTTTTTCAGGTATTCAAAGCCTTCGCCGGAATAATTGTAGTCTGTACCGGGTGTGAATTTCAGATCGAGCTTGCCATCCGGGTTCATGGAGCGCCAGTTCGGAAAACCGGTGCGATGAGTCAGCACATGCTTTGCAGTCATTAGTTTATAACGCTCGTCGTATGCGATATCCGGATAAGGGAGGTAAAGGTAAAGTGGCTTCTCCAGATCGATCACACCGCGCTCCGCCAGGCGTTGTACTGCAAAAGAGAATACCGGCTTGGTAACGGAAGCCGCTTCAAAGAGTGTATTGCTGTCTACCGGTTCTTTGGTAAATGTATTGCGGACACCATATGTTTGATGATATACCAGCTTGCCATCCTTTATCAAGGCAAAGGACACACCGGGTATTTCATAGTATTGCTGATAGGTTTCGATAAAATGATCGATCTGTTTGGCAACGGCTTCATTAAAACCATCCAGCGCTACTCCTTTGTCAGGAATCAAATCCGGTACAGGCGTAGCGGGAAGAATGATGGCTGGTGCGGTTGCTTTTCCATCGGCGGGGCCAGTAACAAGGAGCTGCTTATCCTGCGTGGTGGCATATACGGTATCATGCCGTTGAAAATAAGGTTCCGGGAAATCAATGGCATATTTTCCTGCAGGTACTTTTACTGTATAGTTACCCGGACTGTCAACAGCGGCAGTTACCCAGCATTGCGGATCGTCCGTATCGATCAGGCGAACCCGCCCGGGAAGCGGTACATTAATCTGATGGTCCCATGCGATGTTGCCGGAGAGGGTCGCCAGCTTTCCTTTGGCAGGCATCAATATCACGTCTGAAAGGCTGCGCGGGTTTACATACTTCATATCACCGGCGCCCCAGGAATTATAAGAGAAACTTTTATCGGCATCCAGGTCAAAAGCCTGGAAATCGATACCGATGGATTTACCCACCTTGAATTGGTCTCCCAGCATGATGCGCCACTCGTAATAACGGGTGGTTCCTTTCTTTACATAGGCGACTTCTATGATATTCCATTTAGCGTCTTTCGCGAAAGGATCGTAGTAGGCGTTATTCGTATTGCGCAGCTTTTTACTATACATAAAGGAAGCTACGCCTGATCCAAAGGGCAGGTGGCGGGCATCAAGGTAGATCTCAAGACCGTCCTGTGAGTTCCAGCGGACATTAGCGGACGTATCTTCTATAAAATCATCGTCTGTTATCTGCAGGGCCACGTATAAGGAACGGTCTTCGGCACGGTAACCTATCCGGAAGGAGCTGCTGAAATCAGCGTCGCTGACAGGTTTGGTGTCGGATGCGGTCACCCCCAGCTTGTACTGCATGATATCTTTGGGCCAGTCGGAGAAATTGCCGTCTACTGTAATCTTTCCCAGTGGGTAGGCATAGCCAACCGTGCCGTTATGAGCCAACAACTGTTGGCTGGCAAGTACATAGCAGGAAAAAAGGATGACGAATTTGGCGGTTAAACGGGATATATGCATAGTTTTAGGATTAATCAAAAGCGGATTGCTTTTACCAAAACTACAAAAACTGTCCAGTAAAACATACAAAAGGCCCGGTGTGCTACCGGGCCCTGTTTATAGCTGCTGTTACATCATTACTTCACTACGGTGGCTTCCAGTTCTACTTTTAAGGTTTCGAAAAGGACCTTCACTTCATAGAAGGTACTCGCCTGCTTAATGCCATGTTTGGCGATCCAATCCTGGAGTGCATCGAAGCAGGTAAAAAACTCCTCAGAGGAAGTGGTAAGGATATTCAGGCGTACGATATTCCTGCATTCATACCCTGCCTGGGTGATCACCTTTTCTAAATTCTGAATGGCCAGCTGCAATTGTGTTCTCATGTCGTCGGTGCTGGAGCGTCCGTCCGGGTGAACGGCGGCCTGCCCTGCTACATAAAGTGTGCCTGCAACATTTGTTACTTCAACGGCCTGTACATAGCTGCGTTCATCCTGCCACTTCCAGGGATTAGTGATTCGCTTTTCCATATTGCTTTGTATTTTTTATTTCGTTTAAAATCTACAATGCAAAATTGCGAAGCGTATCATCATCCGGACAGGACCTGGCTCACAAATTTGGCGTGATATATATCACACGGATAGCCGGCTCAGCGTTTCACGGGAAATACCGAGATAGGAAGCCAGGAGGGTTTTGTTCACCCGCTGTACCAATGAAGGATACTGCTGCAGGAATTGTTCGTAGCGTTCTTTGGCGCTGGTACTCAGCAACGACAAGATACGCTGCTGTGATGCGATATAACTAAGATGCGATTTCTCCAGGAAGAAGTGCTCCAGTTTGGGAAGCGTCGTCATTAGCTTTTTATGATCTTCCAGTAAAATGCAAAGCACTTCTGCATCTTCCAGGCAGTCTAATGACATGGTGGCATTCGTTTTTTTGAACCAGGCCTGATAGTCACTTACCCACCAGCCATCTGTAGCAAAGTGCAGTATGTGCTCTTTACCGTTCGCATCGATATGTGCGAGCTTTAACAAACCGGAAATTACAAAATAGGAGTACTGCACCCCATCTCCCTCCTGGATCAGGAACTGGTGCTTTCTTACTTTCCTGGAAGTGAAGTGCGCACGTATCAGTGCAAACTCTTCATCGGTCAGCGGCACTATTTCTTCTATATGCGCTCTTAGCTTTTCCTGCATGAATATCTTATTTGGCTTTACTTAAGTTCCTTCCCATTGCGTTCAGGCCGGTAACCACACCATCGGAACCCAGGAGGAAAGTTACTTCGGTTTCGTCTTCTATGGAAAAGAAACGTTCTTTTGATGCCGGGTATACGGTGCTTTGGCTTCCGTCGAGCGAGAGCTTTGCCAGGAGATGATCTGCCTGTACGCTGATGTCTACAAACAGTGGTGTGCCTTCCAATACATAGCGGCCAGCGTAGGATTGTAAGGTTTTGTCATCCAGCTTTGCTACTGATCTGGTGACAGGTTCGAAACCATTCCACTGATAGGCACGGGCAGCTCCTCTTATGATCTCCCTGATCAGGCGGCTGCCGTAATCACCGTTGGTCATCACCACAATGCCCTGGCCTTTTCCGGGGAACATGATCATTTCTGCACAATATCCGTCGTTATGCCCTGTAAAATACCAACCATTAGGATCATCCGGGTTAGACCATACGCCGCGGTTTTCAGGCGAAGATACCATTTGGTTGACAAGCCCGGAAGGAAGTATTCCGGAGGACTGGCCTTTAAAGGCCCGGGACATATCAAGCAGGTACCTGGCAAGATCGGCGGGGGTGGTCCATAGTCCGTCGGGCGCTATTTCTGCCATGGTATTCCATTTACCAGGGAGCGTTTCACCATTAACGTTATGACCGGCGGCGGCATTGGCATGCAATGGTTCAGGAAGCGGCTGTTCAAAGGTGCTATGCAGCATACCTGCGGGGATGAGCACCTGTTGTTTTATGAGATCGATAAATGATTGACCGTTTACATCTTCTATCAGTTGTTTCACTACCACGTAGCCGCCGCCGGAGTGGCGGTAGCCTGTTCCCGGTGCAGCAATAGAAACAACGGCCGGCGAATTGGCCGGCGCTTCTCCATTCAGGATCTGGACGGTGGTTGGCAAGGGACTTCCTTGCGGATAGCCATGAAAGCCTTCTACAGACAAGCCTGCTGTGTTTGCCAAGAGACCACGCAAGGTAACCGGCTTCTCTGCGGTAAAGGGCGAAGGTTTGAGCTTCCAGCTGCTGAGGCCCTTGTTCACATCCTCGTCCAGGGTGAGCTTCCCCTGCGCTGCCAGCTTAAAAGCCAGGGTAGCGGTAATGGGCTTACTGATAGAAGCCGCCTGGAACAAGGTGAGCGTATCGGCTTTCACCTGGCCGTCTCTGCCAAGATACCCGTAGGCTTTAGCCCATTCTATTTTGCCATTATTAATAAAGGCTATACTGAGGGCAGGCACTTTGTAATGCTGCATGCGGGCGTCCAGCCTATATACGGCAGGTGGCTGTCCCTCTAAGCGGAGGGCAGGTATGAGGCCGGCTTCTATCTGTTCAATCTTTGGGGCGGACCCCGCATCCTGGGATATTGCGTGCCCTGCCAGCAGGCAGATAAACGCAGAGAGGAAACATTTCTTCATAAAATGGGTTTATAGAAGATAAATAAAATCGGGAATTGCCGGTTCCGGGATCCATTTTGTCTATTTCACCCATTACTGCTCGGAGACCGGGGGAGGTTCAAATAGCTTTGTTCTATCAAATCACTTAAAACCCTACGAGATATGAACTTAAGAACAACAAAAGCAATTTACTGGACAGGCGCTGTATTAACTTCTTTATGGTTTGGCGCAAGCGGCTTTTTCGAATTGAGCAGGAACCCGATTGTATGGGATATCACTGTAAAACTGGGCTACCCGGCACACTTTATCTACATTCTTGGTGTTGCCAAACTTTCAGGTATTGCGGTGCTTTTAACGCCTAACCGGTTGCTTAGATTAAAGGAATGGGTATTTGCAGGGATCTTCTTCGACATCATCTTTGCATTCTTCTCCAAACTGGCGGTACTGGATTTCGCGGCTACCATTGATGCCATCGTCGCCTTCACCATGGTTACAGTCACTTATGCCATGTTCAGGAAGCTGTATCCTGCCACCTACACTACTCAATTTAATCCAGCCAATGTTTAAAAAAAGTTAAAACGTATATGATCATGAAAAATAATAAACATACCGGCCGCCGTCGCTTTCTGAGCGCAGCCGCCCTGACGATAGCAGCAAGTTTCTTTAGTTTATCAAATCCATTAAAAGCTGAAAGCATGAAAGATACTGACACTGTAAACCAAAGCGCTCCTGTGAGCCATGCCTCATTAGGACCGATCAAACAGATCAAAGCGGGTGTGCTGGATGTTGGTTACGCTGAAGCAGGTCCGGCAAACGGAGCGCCTGTGATCCTCCTGCATGGCTGGCCTTATGATATCTATAGTTATGCCGACGTATCAGCACTGCTGGCGGCCAAAGGTTACCGGGTACTGATCCCTTACCTGCGCGGTTATGGCAGCACCCGTTTCCTTTCTGCCGAGACGCCGAGGAACGGACAGCAGGCCGCACTGGCGGCAGATGTGATCGCGTTCATGGATGCACTGAAAATTAAGGGGGCCGTGATCGGCGGGTTCGACTGGGGTGCACGTACTGCCGATATCGTGGCTGCTTTATGGCCGGAGCGCGTTAAAGCGCTGGTATCTGTAAGCGGTTACCTGATCGGCAGCCAGCAGGCCAATAAAGCGCCGCTGCCGCCTAAAGCGGAACTGTCATGGTGGTACCAGTTCTATTTTGCTACTGAACGTGGCCGTCAGGGTTATGACGCCAACAGGAAGGAATTCAGCAGGCTTATCTGGCAGACCGCTTCACCGGAGTGGCATTTTGACGACGCGACCTTTGACCGCTCCGCTGCTGCTTTTGACAATCCTGACCATGTGGCTATCGTGATAGACAATTACCGCTGGCGCCTTGGGCTGACTCAAGGAGAAGCGAAGTATGATGAGATGGAAAAGAAACTGGCTACCGCGCCTGCTATCACCGTACCCAGCGTGACCCTTGAAGGAGACGCCAATGGCGCTCCTCATCCGGATCCTTCCAAATACGCAGCAAAATTTACGGGTAAATATGCGCATCATACCATTACAGGCGGCATCGGGCATAATCTTCCGCAGGAAGCGCCCAAAGCGTTTGCAGATGCGATCATCGAGGCAGATGGTTTTGCTAAATAAGTGATCTATTGCAGCCCGGTTGGCGAATATCCAAAATGCTTTTTAAAGGCATAGGAAAAATGAGACAGGTCTTCAAATCCGACTTCGAGGTATACGTCAACCGGCTTTCTTCCCTTCTCTCCTATTTCGTAATGTGCTAATTCCAGTCTTTTCTGTGTAAGCCATTTTTGCGGTGAGACATTGAAATGCTTCTTAAAGTCCCTGTTAAATGTGGAGAGGCTACGGCCGGTGAGATAACCAAACTTTGCCAGGGGCATGTTAAACATAAAGTTCTTTTCCATAAAAGTGACCAGGTCAATTTTACCCGGCTCTTCAAAGTTGGCCAGCAGCTGATCAATATCCGGATCGATTGCCCGCAGTATGCTGATCGCTTCGTTGATCTTTATAGCCGCGATGTTCTCCGGGAATGGTTCCTGCATTTCGAAGTAAGGCACCACCGAAGCGAGGCAGCTCTTCAGCAGGGGATGGTTGTTAAAGCAGCGGATCTTGCTGGATACCGCTGCCTTAGGCTTTATATCAAGGTTGGCATAAAATTCCCTCAGCCGATCGGGAGACAGGTGCATGACTACCGTTTTATGCGGCAGGCCGTCTTTCGGGTAGTTGATAACGGTAGCTAACTGGTTCCTCGGGATCAGGAAGATATCTCCCGGTCCGAACAGGTAGCTGGCCTCTCCCTGGATGATCTTTGTTTCGCCGGATATAAACCATACGAGCATGTGTTGATCAAACAGCACTTCTGTTTTAAACGGCTTATCATCGTAGCAGGAAAGCTTGATATCCGGCGTGATATACTGTGTTTTAAAGTCCATATTACTGCAGCATGCTACAAAGGTAAACGATTCGTCAATCAGCGTTGAATACGATGCCGGTCATTTGCTCGCTTAAGTGCCAGAGGCGCTTCGCATTGGTTTCGTCTAATGAATACGGCAGCACGCCCCTTAATGTGGAAGGATCCTCCTGTTTGTGCTCAATGTTTCCCAGGTCCAATGCTGCAATGTCGGCATCTTCACAATATACACCTCCTATCCCATTCAGCTGAGGGCTGGTAGCGCACCAGATGGTGGTAGCGGCGCCCTGGGACGTGGTTTTCAGTCTTTCGGCTACTTCCGGGCGAAGGTTGCCATCGTCACCGAACAGGCCCATTTGTTTAAAAAGCTCTATTGAGGCTTCCCTTCCCAGGTCTGTACCGTTCACAGCGCCGGGATGCAGGGAATATGAGCGGACATTGGAGGCGCTGCCACGGCTGTCCAGCTCTACGGCAAATAAATTATTCGCTGTTTTTGACTGACCGTAACCCTGCAGTGTTTCATAGTCCCGGTGCTCAAAATTGGGATCTTCAAAGTTGAAGGGCGCCATCTGGTGACCAAAAGAAGATACGTTCACGACTCTTGCACCATTGGCTTTTTTAAGGGCAGGCCACAGCCTTGCGGTAAGCTGGAAATGACCGAGGTGATTGGTAGCCAGTTGTGATTCATAGCCACGCTGGTCGCGGCGTAAGGGCACCCACATGATACCGGCGTTGTTGATCAGTAAATGAAGCGGTCTGTTGGATGCCAGGAATTTTTCTGCGAAGGCATCGATGGAGGCTGGGTTCATTAAGTCCATAGGAAGCAGTTCAACGTTAAGGATCCCCGTTAGGTTCTTCTTTGCTTTCTCTGTATCCCGGGCGGGTACGATCACAGTGGCGCCAGCGGCGGAAAAGGCTTTGGTGGTTTCCAGTCCGATACCCGCATAACCGCCTGTAATGATGGCTGTCTTACCGCTAAGATCGATCCCTTTGATAACGTCGTTGACGGTAGACCTGGCGTTGAATCCGGAAGCCAGTGGTTTTTGCAGTGCTCCCTGGTAGTTGTTTTGTTTCATTTTTAAGATCGTTTTGACAAGACAAAATTAGGGAGCCTGTTGATGGGCGGCTTTGTTTAGCGTGTCATTGTTACTTTGTTCAGCATGTCATAAACATCTGCTGAAAGTTTAGTAAATTAGAAGCAGAGACAAATCTTCCTCCCCGGTTCATGTCACAACAGCATAGTAATAACCAGGCTAGCCACGTCACTCCCCGTGCAGTTGCGCATGATCACGGCGGCTCAGGTATTTCCCAGCCTGCGGTGTCTGCTGCTCAAACGGCAGAAAAGGTGCAGGAGCAGCTGTTGGCGGAACCTGCTGTTTCCCGTGAGATAAAGCCATTTCAATTGAAGCCGGTCAATATGGGCTCCGTCCAGGAGCCTGCAAAGGGCGAGGATATACCACCGTTTCAGCCAGCGGGTAGCGGGCCTGTGGTTCAGCGGAAGGAGATCAGGGTAACTACGGGAAAGGGCAGACAGCGTGAAAGCGGCGACGTTGACCACAAGTATTTAATAAAGCAGGCTGGCAACGGGAACTTAATTCCTCACAGAGGCCGTGTAGATATCGGGGAAGACGAGCCCTGGATTGTACCGATGGATGATCTCATCACTGCGGTAAAGGATGCCAGCCAACATAAAAATCATGTGAATATAGCGGGGGAATTAACCGACCTGCTGAACGAGCTGAGGAAGATCAAAGAGCAGACGTGGGAAAAGCCGGTTAAACGCAAAAACAGGGAGGAAGATGATGATGACGAAGAAGAGGATCCATCCGCATCCGTGAAAAAAAACAAAGTTGACCCCAGGGCCAAAGGTCCATCCAAGGATGCCCCGGAAGAAGAGGAAGAAAGCTCCAGCTCACCGGTGTCTAAACCGGAGTCCATGCAGCTTGAAGACCCCTCGCCCAAAATAAAAAAGCCTGAGGAGCCATTGAAGTTTATAGCATGGAATGCCAATCACTTTGGAGAGACAGGCGACCTGAACGAGGAAATGATCACCAGGCAGATCGATGTATTCAATCCACAGCTTATTATACGCAGGCTAAGGAGGGACAAGAACAAGGAGGATAAAGAAAATACTGCAAAGGCTACCGGTTTTCTGCAGGTAATGCAGCAGCATACCACTAAACTGCCTCTTTTCACGGATATCAGCGCAGTCAATAAATTAATGCAGGCTGCACATGAGCTCAATTTATTGTTAAAAAAATTTAATAGCAGCCTTTATACGGAAAGACAAAAACAGGTGCCGGATATTATCGGCTCCTTGAAAAAGCACTACATGATTGAACATTCAAAACATTTGATGCAGGTGCATTCGAATCTCATTATGGGGTTCAATGAAGTAGGCAAAGGTGTTGAATTCATGCAGCAAAAGCTGGAAGAAAAGTCAGACGGCAAAGATCAGAAAGGCGGAGGCATCAAACTGGAGACAGGCCCTAAGCTGCAGGCCATTTCTATCAATGTCCCTGAACTTAACCTGGCCATCGGACAATACAACAAAACAAGCGCCAGAAGGAAACTGAAGCCTGTTGCAAAGAAAGACCATCAATACGCTGAATCTGATTATTACGATCAATACAGTGCCTATACAACGCTAGGACAGCCGGCCCGGCTGTTGAGATCGAGCCAGATAGAGTATTACCCTATTGCATTTAACCCGGCAAAGTATAAATACCTGGGCTCGATAGCCGTTAGCACCAAGGGCGATGAACTAAAGCAGTCTGACATCACCTGGACCAAGAACCCATTCCTGCTTGCTTATATCAAATTCCGGCCCATCGTTGTTCATAAGCTGGCCAGAAAAGATGCAGACGGGAATGTCAGCAAAGATGAAATATGGTATGGCATGGTGCATACCAGTCCGAAGGGAGATGAATTTGACCGCAGAAAGATTTATGAACAACAGTTAACCGGCTCCCTGCCTAAGCTTAAGGCGATGGCCAAAGGTATGAATGCACAGCTGATCATCGGAGGAGATTACTATATTGCTGAAGAGGCGCTCGTAAGCAATCCTCCTGCTGTAAGGAACGTAAACTCAAGGGCAGCGAGCGCTACCAAAGATGATGTACGGATGACAACAGATCAAATGAGCCAGGCCAACCTGAATGCAGGCAGCCCGGTTGGATGGTCTCCGTTTGACAAAAAGCTCTCCACCGGAAAGATAAATGAGGTCAGGAACCTGCAGCATCCCAGAACAAAGGTGCCCTACAATTATAAGGGCGCCCTTGGGGGCATGAACCTGCAGGACACCAGATCGCTAACAGGAACAAACAGCAACGAGGCTGGCCTTCAAAGCGCGGACTATTTCATTGTAGATCCGAAAACGTCCAAAACATTCCAGACAGGCGTCATTGATCCCCTTAGCGGTCAGCCCAGCCTCATGGAAAGTGAAGACAAGGACATCTCCAATGCCTGGTTCAGCTTCAGTGATCACGTTCCGGTCATGCTGGTGGTATCTGGCGAGCAAGACGATAAAGCAGTGGCCAAGGCATTCAGTTCGAACAGGGATAAATTTAACACCAGCGCAGATAACATCAACCCCTTTGACCTCAGATTCCTGCAGTTGTCCAACGTGATAGCACGCCTGCAGCAGGAAAAGGATCTGCCCGAAAAAGAAGTAGCCACCATAAAAGCAAGCTTCGGAGAAATACAAAAGAAACGGCAAACCGGCGCCTACACGGAAGACGACCTGGTGTTAATGAACCTGCTGAAAGCGGAAGCGGAAAAACTGCTTGATCCCAAAGACCGGGGCCAGTATATATCTGCAGCAGCGTTTGAAAGCTCCCAGGGAAGCAATGCTTACATTACCATTATACTTTACCAGGTATGGACGGATTTATTTGAACTGAAGCCGGAAGGTGAAGGGAAAAAACTGCTGGACCTCATTCAGCAGGTGCGGATGATCATCAAAGAAGATAAAATAAATGCGGCTTATGCTATTGGCCTGGATGCCAAGCATGAAAACGAAAGACAGCTCGCAGCGCTTGAAATCAAGCCTTTCCTCGAGGAGCACCAGGATAAAACCGCAAAACTCGATACCTTATATGCAAATATAAAACGTGCCCGTACCGCCGTCGATGTCAAAGACTTTATACAATTAAAAAGCCAACTGGAGCAGGCCATCCTGGATAGCCTGATGACAAAGATAGACAGCTATGTGAGCGCCCGCCCACAGACCGGGGAAGCAGAGAAATACAAGAACATCAGCAGTAACAGTGCTTTGATCAAAGATATTACCGGTAAGAAAACGTCTATGAGCAACGTACGCAGTACGCGTGATAAAGATGTTAAAGATGGTGCCGATAGCAGCCCGCAGTTTTTCTTCCCCTTCTATACGCCCCAGGTTGGGAAAGAGGGTGGCATTCCTAACAGGGGAGCTGATTGTTTTTTGAACTCGGTGCTTCAGCTGCTTTCTTTACCAGCCTATGACAGTCTCCTGCTGGACACAGAGGTGCGTGCATTTGTAGGGAAGATACAGCGTAAGGAAGATATTCATGAAATAGAGATAAAAGACCTGAGATCGTATTTATTTTTCCTGGACCGTCTGGCTACCATGGGAGGACAGGAGGATGCCGCAGAGCTATTAGGTCAATTGATGAGTGAAATTAACCACCAGGAGCTACCCGTCTTACAGCAACAGCTTCCTCAACATCAACAACTATTCACTACTACCGTACTGCATACACGTACTATTGATGAATCAACAGATATGCAGCACTACGAACCCAAGCCCAAAGATGCTGAAGACTGGGGCGGACCCCAAAAAACAACAGCACAGGCGCCTGAAAATGTGCTCAGCGTTCCTGTAACAGGTGCAAAAGGGCTGATAGACTGGATGAACACGCCAAGGGAATACACGCACACTCCTGATTACAGTAATTTCAATACTATAGAATGGGCGCTGGTATCCGGCAACTGGCGCAGTATAACAAAAGAACGGGAGCGAACGGCGTTCAGACATCTGCCCCAGGTGCTTACCATCTCCCTGAAACGGTTTAACAAAACGGATAAGATCGAAGGTCCCTTCGAAATGCCGCCGGTATTCTGGGTAAACGAACGTGGCCAGGACACCGTTGTGCGTAAAACATACGAACTACAGGGCTTTATATACCACCAGGGTGAAAGCATGAAAAGAGGACATTACTGGGCGCACAGAAAGGATAAGGAGGGAAATTGGTCAAAGGCGGAGGATCGTAAGGTAGAGCCTTCCGTTGCAGGAGACGCCCATACCGAAGGGACCTGGCTCCATGATATTAATAACGCTTACGTGTATACATATGTACTGAAGCCGGCCGACCCGGCAAGTTCATCTGGTGAACAAAATGATTAGATCGCTGTATTTTTATATCTTCAAAGACTGTTTCCATTAAAACATATATAATATGAAGGCATTCCTTGGCATGGGGCTCTTAGGCTCGAACTTTGTAAAAGCAATGATTCAAAAAGGTAACCAGGTACAGGTATGGAACCGGACCCAGGCGAAAGCAAGCGCGCTGGAAGCCGTGGGTGCAAAGGCTTTTTCCAGCCCTGCGGAAGCAGTAGGGAATGCGGATACCATCCATCTCACATTAAAAGACGATCATACGGTAGATGAAGTGCTGGCGATGGCGGCAGCGGGTTTAAAACCTGGTGCTATCATCATTGACCATACGACTACTTCTGCAGCAGGGGCTATACAAAGGACCGCAGCATGGAAAGCACGCGGGTTCACTTATCTGCATGCGCCTGTTTTTATGGGACCGCAGAATGCATTGGAAAGCACTGGTTTTATGCTGGTATCTGGCGATCAGGCTGTTATCAGTCAGCTGGAACCTGAACTGGCAGCTATGACAGGGAAGGTGATCAATTTCGGGGATGAAACAGGGAAGGCTGCGGGGATGAAACTGATCGGGAATCTTTTTTTGGTGGGGATGACTGCAGGCCTGGCAGATGCGCTTTCTTTGGCGAAGGCTTTGCGTATTCCGGTGGATGATCTGGCTACGTTGTTTAATTCCTGGAATCCGGGGGCAGCGGTACTGGCCAGGTTACAAAGAATGACCAGTGGAAGTTATGATCAGCCGTCATGGGAGCTGGCGATGGCGAGGAAGGATACGCAGCTGTTTATGGATGCAGCGGCTGCAGGGGGTAGTGAGTTAGCGGTGATACCGGCTATTGCAGCGGAGATGGATAAGTGGATTGAAAAGGGGCATGGGAATGAGGATTGGACGGTGATTGGGAGCGGGAAGTAACGCGATCACTTTACATCAAATGGCGTTGCGGATATACCGCTTTTGTATACGGATACCACATCTGCTTCATGGTTTATATTAAAATATACAAACCATGAATACTTTTTGTCAATGACATAAAAGTCACACCGGGAAAGCGAGACAAGCGTTTGAATCGGCTGCACCTTGCAATCGTATACGTAGTGCTTGCTATTCTCTTTGAAAGCCAACACCAACCAGTAGTTATCCGAATCTGGAAGCTGTTCCAGGTATTTCATAAGATGTTTGCGACCTGTATCAGCTATTTTGTTCTTATGTTTTATTCTACTTGCCCAGAAAGAAAAATTATAGTTCAGATCATCAATAATAAATTTTGCCTCTACCTTTTTGAGTACCTCCAACCAATAGTTAAATGGCACCTTAAAATCAGATGCATCATATGTTTTAGCTACCAAGTCTATTTTTTCTTCCCAAAACATATATTTAAATTATTCAACAAAAATATGTTATTTAGCAAGCATTCCCATTTCCCTTTTCAACCACTCCATCCCAATCCATTTCACATCCCTTTCACTGCTAAAAAAGAAATACTTTCCATCCGGAGAAAAATACGGGCAGAAATCCCTGGCTTTGGTATTAAACCTGTTTCCCAGGTGAGCTGCTTTCAGCCAGTTCTTCTCTCCTTCTTTTTTGGAGTAGTAAAGATCTGCACCGCCAAAACCATCTTCCCGGTTGGAAGATGCAAAAATGATCACATCTTCATCAGCGGAAATACCTGGATCAAATTCAGCTTTTGAAGTGTTAACGGTTGGGCCAAGGTTGACAGGCTCCGTGTATTTCTCATTCACCAGTTTACTTACATAAATATCCTCTTCGCCAAAGCCGCCTTTTCGAGAAGAGGCAAAATAGAGATTGCCGTTCTTAGAAAAGGAAATGTAATATTCGCTGCTGTCAGTATTGATGATCTTCATCTCCTCCGGGGCAGACCAGCTGCCACCAGGCAGGGGCTTTACAAACCAGATGTTAAAGTCGTTGAGTGTATCTGATGCGCTTAGCGGCCTGTCTGAAATAAAATACAGCGTGCCGTCGGGAGAAAAAGCAGGATCCGCTTCTGAGTATTTACTATCCAGGAATGGAACAATCATGGGGGCTGACCAATTGGCGCCTTCATGATGTGTGACATAGATCTTGGTCTGCTTGTTTATTAACCTGCTAAAGTAATAGGATTGACCATCCGGAGAAAAACAGGCGTTAAAATCCATAGAATCTGATGAGACGATACCAGGTAAAAAACGAAGCGCTGCAGAATCAGGAAACGGCTGCGGATACGGAATACCGGATCCGGACTGAGCGCTGCTATACAAAGCAGCAAATAAGCAGATAACACAAGTGATGGCTACAGATCTCATAGTTTGAAATTATCGGAAGTTCCCGACATACAGACATATAAGTTATATCCATTATTAAGTAACTGATAATTAAATAAGAAGGCCGCCTCAAAATAACTTCGAGACGGCCTCGTTCTGCTGATTTGCTATCAATATAAAGCGGCGGCAGCCTGTTGATCTTTGGTAGATAACACTGTTGCTCCACTACCGCATTGTCCACCGTTCATGAGTGATAAAGGATCAGTACCTGGTACAGTGGGTACCGGTGTGGCAGAAGATTCGCCAATGGCTTGCCAGTTGGTATGCCTGAAAGAAACGTTATGTCCCATTTCATGGCAGATAGTACGGGCACGTTGGGCAAAGTTGTTGCCAGCGATATAGGCCTTATTGATCCTGATCAGATTACCAGCAAGACCACCTGATGGGAAAGTACCAGCGCCGCAAACACCGGTGCCCAGGTTGGCGTCAACGATCCTTACATCATAAGGGGCGGCAGCTACTACCACCCAGTTAATGTTGCAGTTGGCAACAGCGTTCCACTGGCCAATTGCAGAGTTGATCTCTGACATCATGGATGTCATGGATGGATCTACGAACAGGCGGATATTAGCCACATTCGCAGGAGAAACCAGGCTGCCGGTATAAAACTGTTCGGTTTTAGGCTTACCCCCGGGCACCTGCATGTTTTTGGGGAAACTGATGTCTTCTTCAACAATAAATTCTGTAGGTTTTTCAACAATACTGCTGGCGGGGAATCCCAGCTCTTTAATGTAGTTCAGTACTTTGGCTGCATTGTCCTGCGGGGGAGTGGCAGGATCTGCGGGCGCATCGGTTGTTTTACTACATGCAGTAAAAAGGATGATCAATAGGGCTACCAAAGGAAAAAATGTGCTCTTTTTCATGTGAGTTTAGATTTAGGGTGAAATAAAAGAATGGTGCCTGGGAGGCGCGGGTTTACAGATTTTGGTATGCGCGATATTACAATGTTCAACTGCTTTTGCGCTGCAGGGGAATTCAGTACATGTATAAATTATTTTTTGATCAGCCGACCACAAAGCGTTCTTCCTGGTGCGTGGCTAAAACAGTGATGGTATCTCCTACCGTTAACACACCGGCTCCTTCATGGATCAGGTTTTGTCCGAAGAGGATCTTGTTATTCTTTGAGCGATAGGTAGCGAGGGTCTTTAAAGGTTCTTTACCCTTTTTGGCGGTTTGCTGATTCACTGTTGTGAGCACACAACGGGCACACAGCTTTACGCCGTAAAAGTTAATGCCGGCTACCTGGATGTGTTTGAGAAGGTCTTCCTGGTAGGGCGTACCACCGCTGAAGACAATATTCGGCCTGAACCTGTTCATGGGCAAAGGTTCAGCCATGCGACTGTTAAGATCATCCAATGAGGACTGACCGATGAGCAGGAAAGGGTAGGCATCTGCAAAAGAAGTAATGAAACCTTCGGGTGCGTAGGTAAGATCTACCTGGCGGCGGGTCGTTTCGGGCATGTGAATCAGCCTGCATTGGAGGCCGGATGCTTCACTGAACCATTGGTCCAGTTCTTTGCTGACGAATACACCGGTGCAGGTATCATTCCAGATTACTACTTCCTGTGCGGAGAGCGCAGGCTGTTCAAAGGGAATGTGTACAGCGTCTTTATCCGGATGTGTGACCAGCAGGCCATCATCTTCCAAATGCACCTTCAATAAAGCCAGCTGCGGGAATTCGCGCTGGGTGATGAAACGGTTTTGTTCATCCACCAGCATCCAGCGGCGGTCGTATTGAAGGCCGCGATCAGTTACTGCAGCGGAAGTAAGCGAGACACCGCCCAGTGATTTTATTGGATAGATATTTAGTTCGCTTATGGTCAGCATTGGTTAAGCTTGATGTACGGAAGCAAAAATATCCTGTTTTTTTGTATCTTCTGTCAATATTTGAACACGTCTCATTAAAACCCTTCCACGAAATGAAACCCAAGAACAGCATCACCCGCCGTGAATTTATTGATTCTGCTGCCAAAGCCTCTCTTGCATTTACGATTGTGCCCCGCCATGTGCTGGGCGGGCGCGGTTATATTGCTCCCAGCGATAAGCTCAACATCGCGTATATCGGCTGCGGCACACAGGGATTACGTGAAATGTGCGAGCTGATCACCCTGCCGGATCTGCAGATCGTTTCTGTATGCGATCCGAATAAAATGAGCACCAACTATGTTGACTGGTCGCCTAACGGTATCCGGGACGATATCCGGAAAACTTTAAACGATCCCAACTGGGGCGCATCTTATCAAGGTATTCCCGGCGGGCGTGATATCGGGAAAGAGCTGGTGGAAAAGTATTACAGTAATCAACGCAATGCCGGATACAAAGGCTGTACCTCGTATGCCGATTTCCGCGAGCTCCTGGAAAAAGAAAAGGATATCGATGCCGTGAAGATCATGACACCGGATCACCTGCACGGCTATATTGCCATTGCAGCCATGAAGAAAGGTAAGCATGTAGTGATCCATAAACCGCTGGCCAACCGCCTATATGAAGCCAGGCAGGTAATAGAGACGGCCCGCAAAACAGGGGTGAGCACCCACCTGCTGGCCTGGAGCAAACGCCCGGGAGCGGAGCAGGTGAAGCAGTGGATCGCAGAAGGACGGATCGGTAAACTGCGTGAGATCCATAACTGGTCTAACCGTCCGGTGTGGCCGCAGTGGACGTCCAATCCTGCAGATACGCCGCCCATCCCGGAAGGCTTTGACTGGCAGCTCTGGCTGGGACCTGTGCCCGACAGGCCCTATCATCCCAATTATACGCATAATGTTTTCAGAGGATGGTATGACTTTGGCGCAGGCAGCATTGCAGACATGGGACATTATAGTTTATGGCCACTGTTCTTAACCCTGGGCATCAATACCGCGCCATATTTTGCAGAAGCCTGCGGCACTACTACCAGCGCAATAGATAATCATGTGAGCCATGGCGTACAGAATGATGTAGCCTTCCCCTATTCCTGCACGGTACGTTTCAAGTTTCCGCAACAGGCTACACTTCCACCTTTTGAGCTGTTCTGGTATGATGGCGGCATGCGGCCCAATACACCGGATGAACTGGGCAATGGTACACTGGAACGCGAAGGGATGATGTTTGTGGGGGATAAAGGGAAGATCATTGCAGGCTTCCGTTGTGATAATCCCAGATTACTGGGAGAGGCAGGTAATACACCAGCGCCGAAAAGACCGGATGCCGACCGCAATGATCAATACTGGATAGATGCCTTCAAAAATAAGACACAGTCGCCTGGTAGCTTCCTGTTGGCAGGACCGGTAACAGAAACCATCCTGCTGGGAGGTGTGGCGCTGCGATCTAAGAAAAGGCTGGAATATGATTCGCGCAATATGAAGATCACCAACGACGAGCAGGCCAATAAATATTTTCACCGTGAATACCGCCCGGGGTGGGAATTATAGGAGTTGACAGTTGTCAGTTGACAGTTGGCAGTATTATCAGGTACTGTCAACTGCCAACTGTCAACTTATTTTTAAGCCGTTGTAAGATCCACCGGCAGTTTATAGATCCTCTTACCGGTAGCGGCATAGATGGCATTACACAGGGCCGGCGTATAGGGCGGCACCGGTGGTTCACCTACCCCGGTAGGTTTCTCCTCACTCTCCATGATATGTACATGGATCTGTTTGGGAGATTCCGGCATACGGATAATGTGGTAAGTGTCGAAGTTGTTCTGCTCTACGGCGCCGTTCTTTACCGTGATGGCGCTCTTCAGCGCGATGCTGGTAGAGAATTGCGCACCGCCTTCAAACTGAGACCGGATACGGTCTGTATTGATCGCAGTACCACAGTCTATAGCATAGTGCACCGTAGGAATGGTGATCCGGTTGTTGCTGTCTACATTTACTTCCACGATGCAGGCTACATATGTTAAGAAGCTGCGGTGAGCGGCAAAACCAAGACCTGAACCAGCAGGCATTTTTTTACCCCAGCCTGCTTCTTTTGCCACGCGTTCTATTACTCGCTTCATGCGGCCGGTATTCCAGGGATAGGCGGCGATGTCTTCGCCATAGTTGGAGTACTTACCGTTTATGAGCTCTTCGTTAAAGGTGATGTTTCTGTCTTCACCCAGCAGGTCGAGCGCATTGGCGATGGCATCCATGCCACGTGCTTCTGCTACTTCATCCAGCATGGTTTGTACAGCGTAGGCTTGTGGGATGTTCCGCACGGAACGCAGCCAGCCGATACGCATGTGTGATGTACAGTCGTGCGTTTCTACCTGGATGTTCGGTACATCGTAAGGGAAGTCTGAAGCGCCTTGTCCCAGCTCACCATCGGCAGGCTGAACAACTTTGGGATCAAAGGTAGCGCCAATGGAGGGATAGGCGATGTGATGATTCCAGCCGCTCAGCTTATTATTAGCATCGATAGTGGCAACGATGCGTTGTGCGCTGAGTGAATGGTGGAAATCATGATGGAGATCGTCTTCACGCGTCCATTGTACCCTTACAGGCAGGCCGGACTCTTTTGAGAGCAGGGCCGCTTCTACGATGAAGTCAGGTTTTGATTTGCGGCCAAAGCCACCGCCTAAGAGGGTCACGTTCACTCTTACTTTGGCGGCATCCATGCCGAGTACTTCGGCAATGGCATCGCGGGCGCCCTGCGGGTTCTGGGTACAGGCCCATACTTCGCAGCTGCCATCTTTTACAAGGGCGAGCGCACTGGGTGGTTCTATGGTGGCATGCGCCAGGTGCGGCGCGAGGTAGGTATGTTCGATCACTTTCTTGGCGCCGGAGCGTGCCTTGCTAAATTCGCCACGTTTCCTCCTTACCGTACCATCGTGCTTTATTTTTTCTGCCAGCTCTTCCAGTTCTTTGGCGGAATCGTAGGTGGCATTCGGACCAAGATCCCATTCCACCTCCAGGGCATTACGGCCTTTGATGGCAGCCCAGGTATTTTCTGCGATTACTGCCACACCGCTTAAAGGCTTGTGGATGGTAGGCGGATTATCGCCGCCCTTAATGGCGATCACCTTCAGCACACCGGGTATGGCTTTCGCTTTGGCATCGTTGAAGGATTTTATCTTTCCGCCTACTACGGGGCAGTGTTTGATCACGGCTACTTTTGTGTTCTCCACATTAGCGTCGATACCGAAAACTGCTTTACCGGTTACGATGTCGTGCAGATCGTAAATGGGCGTATCATGACCGATCATTTTAAACTGGCTGCGGTCTTTCAGCCTGAGCTGTGCAGGTTTGGGCACTTCCAGTGCGCTGGCAGCTTCTACGAGGTCGCCAAAGGGAATGCTTTTGCTAGAGCCTTTATGCACTACCTGGCCGTTCTCTGTATCGCATTCGTCGGGAGATACTTTCCATTGTTTGGCCGCGGCCTGTATGAGCATGTAACGGGCAGCGGCGCCTGCTTCGCGCATGGGTTTGTAGAACATGCGAACGGAGAAGGAACCATCGGTGTTCTGATCGCCGTATTTCTTTTCGTCGCCTTCTGCCTGTATGATGCGTACCCGGCTCCAGTCGGCGCCCAGTTCATCGGCTACTATCAGCGGAAGGCCGGTACGGATACCGGTACCCATTTCAGAGCGGTGAGCAACGATGACCACCTCACCGTCTGAATTGATGGTGAGGTACACGTTCGGTGCGAGGCTGGCTACCTTCTTTCCTTTCTCATTGCAACTAAAGAAGCTGACGCCCAGTACCAGTCCGCCGGCCAGCACCCCGCCTATTTTCAGGAAGTCTCTCCTGGAAGCTTTAAACAGCTCGGAGCTAATGTCTTCCTGTACTTCGGTCTTCTTATGAAAAGGTGATGCTATTTTCATTGGTTGCCTTTATTTAAGATGACATTACTGCCTCCGGCTGCAGTAATAATAGCCTGTTTGATACGGTTATAGGTACCACAGCGGCAGAGGTTTCCCTGCATGGCCTGTTCTATCTGCTGTTCTGAAGGTTTGGGATTGCTTTTCAGTAATGCAGCAGCATTCATGATCTGGCCTGTCTGGCAATAGCCGCATTGCGGTACGATGTGTTTTTCCCATGCCTGCTGTAAGGGATGGTCACCATTTTCAGACAGACCTTCGATGGTAGTGACCTTACCTTGTCCGACAGCGGAGACCGGGACACTGCAGGAACGTATGGCTACATCGTCCAGATGCACGGTACAGGCGCCACACTGGGCCATACCGCAGCCGAACTTAGTACCTTTCATTCCCAGTACATCCCTTAAAACCCATAGCAGCGGCATGTCTTCCATGACATCCACTTCCTGCGTTTTACCATTGATCTGGATTGCGTATTTCGGCATATCAGTATATTTATTTTACAGAATGAGAACTATCCAAATTTAAGACGGCTTCCGCATCCGGCCAACCGGTGCAATGCTAACTAAAAAAATAGTGTCTACCTCACCAGCACTACCGCTCCTTTCCTTTCCACGTTTCCGCAGGGTGATTTAGCCTTTATAAAGTAAACATAGGAGCCTGCAGGCTGCAATTCCCCCTTATAGGTACCATCCCAGCAATCGCTGATTGTATGCGCGGTAAAGATAAGAACACCCCAGCGATCATAAATGTTGAACTCCAGCGAAGAAACAGCCCCCCAATATTTCAGGCCAAAGCAATCGTTCCTGCCGTCATGGTTAGGGGTAAAAGCTGTTGGCAGGGGATATGTGCTGATGGCAGTAGAAAAATCAGCGGCAACTGTAATCGCTTCTTTTTTTGAGCATCCGGCTGCATTAGTTATGGTGACCTGGTAGGTAGTGGTTTCCAGGGGGCTTACCACCGGGTTGGATATGTTGGGGTTACTGATGCCTGCTACGGCGTCCCATACATATTGCACACCACCGGTTGCCTGGAGCATGGCGGTACCATGCGAACAGTCAAGATCATTGGACTTTGTGATACCGGTGACCGGCTGCTCGTTTACCGTAACGGGCACCTGTAAAGTAGTAGTCTGGCCGCAGGCGGTCATCGTCACTGCATAATTGGTGGTCTGACCGGGCGTTATCTGCAACCCGGGCTGCGTGCCCAGCACCGCATTACCGGGGCCTGTCCATTGATAGGTTTCGCCGCCGTCCGCCCGTAAAGACACCGATTCTCCTTTACATACAGCGGCGGACAAGGGAGTAACGGAAAATGCAGGCGCCGCCAATACGGTAACAAGTACGTCTGCCTGGTTACGGCAGCCATTTGCGTCTGTAACCGTCACGGTATACCTGGTAGTGTTTTGCGGCCCGGCCATGGGCATTGCCACCGATGGGTCATTTAACCCTGCAGCGGGGCTCCAGCTGTAAACGGCACTTGAGGGGGTGGATGCAGATAGCTGTACCTGGTTGCCAGCACAAATGGCAGCATCATTGCTCTTTGTAATGCCAGGCAGCGGATTGACCCTGAGTGTAGCCAGCGCGCTACCGGTACAACCATCATCTGCCCTCCCTGTAACGGTGTAAGTAGTGTTGTCCGCCGGAGTGGCAACAGGGTCTGCAATATTGGCGGCAGACAGGCCGGTAGCAGGGCTCCAGCTATAGGTGGCGCCACCGGAGGCGGTAAGCTGTACTGTTTGCCCTGCACAAACGGTGGTTGATGCTGTATTGACAGTAATGTTATTACATGGCACTGTAAGGTTTTGCAGGTAATCCTCCACTTCGCCATCGGGCGCATAACCAGCAGCGCTCTGCGTGGCAGCGGCGCTTGAAGACAATCGCAGCCGGAAGCCGAAATCCCTTACAGACCCATGTGTGAACAGCGCCGGAAGTCCGGTCCAGGTAAGATTTGCCGTTGTGGCATTAGACGGTACGCTCACAGATACCGCCTCTCCCAGGTCAAAAACACCATTACGGTTATAATCAAAATAGCCTGTCAGCCAGGCATTGCCGCCTGTTGTATTAGACAATGGCACATTAATGCTGTAAGTACCGTTGCCAGTATAATCGGGAAAAGCTTGCACGGCCTCCTCATCCACGCCGTTCTGGTTATCATCCACACCATCTGCTGCATCGGCATCGCCCATTACGGCACCGAGCTTCAATGAGCCTGACTGGGTGATGCCCGGGAAGGGAGGGTTAAAGTTGCAGCTATTATTGCCTGTGAATGAAAGCTGGTGATGGGCATATCCATAGCTGGCAGGCAGATCGCCCCTGTCTATGGGGGCGAATATACCAAAGGCAACAGCCATACCTCCCCAGGCTGTTTTTTCAAGCCGCACATCCACCTGGAGTGTGCCGCCTGAGGGGGCATCGGTAGCCATCATAGGGTTCTGGCCAACAGGGACAGGAGGAGACAGAGAGCCCGGATTATGCGTATCTGTAATCACAACTGTTTGCGTACCACAACCGGTAACAGGGTTGCTGGTCTGGCTGGAGTTCCTGAAAAATTCCAGGATCCGCCAGTTGCTGCCATTGGTAATGAAAGTGGTATTTTCAACGGGACTGAGGCTTGCTTCCGCATCAGCTCCTACCAGCGTAAAGGAAGCGGGCGCACCGTTACGCGTAGCGGTGACAGTGAGCGTGAACTGGCTGTTTTGCGTGGTCAAGGGAGTGAGCAGCGCAGGCATGATATTGGGATCGCTGAAATCATACAGGAAGTGAAGCACGGCGCCGGGCCAGGTGTTCATTACCTTTGGATAAACCTGTTCGCCGCTTACATTGGAAAAAGCAACGGTAACGATTAAACCGTCTGCAGTAGTAAAGATTTTGCTGGCTCCGTCTGTTACGGTAAAACCAGACCAGTCAAACCACCAGATGTGATCTTTTAACACACCGGTACCCATGTCGGCATACTGTGCAAGGGTTTGCAAACCGGAAAGCAATAAAAATGCAATGAGGGTAAAAGTTCTGATCATGTAGATATAGGGCAAAGTCCTTCAAATGTACAGAAATTCCGAAAAGATGCGGGCGACCGGTTTAATTGGGTGTCAGGTAAGGGCGCCCATCCTTGTGATCATTTCCAGCGGGAAGATCAGCGTAAATTCGGTTCCTGCGTCCACCCCGGAGGAGACTGCTATCCTTATATCGTGGTATTGTGCAATAGTATGTACGATGGAAAGTCCCAGGCCATATCCTTCATTTTCCTTCTTCTCTACTTTTTTAAACCGGTCGAAGATAGTGCCTATTGCCTCTTCGGGTATCCCGATACCGGTGTCGATGATGGACAGCTGATAATTTTTACCAGGAACAAAGTGATCGCAAACAGTTATGTTGCCCGCTGGTTTGTTATAACGGATGGCGTTATTGAGGAGGTTGTAGATCAGCTGGAAGATCAGGTCATGATGAATGCCCTGCAAGACAACATCGGGGGAAACGCGCAGGTTGCAGGACAGCTGACGTTCCTGCAGGCGATGATCCAGCTCGTCCATTACTTCCTGTACCAGGGTTTGTACAGAGGCGCTGCCGGTTTTGGGAAACTGATCGTTCTCAATACGGGAGATCAGCAGCAGTGAATGCACGATCTTTTTAAGACGGTTCAAGGTCTTCATCATATCCATGATCTTGCGATACTGCTCTTCCGGCAGTTCATCATCCACCATGATGTTCTCAAATTTACTCTGCAGGATGCTGATGGGCGTCATCAGCTCGTGTGAGGCGTTGGAAGTAAACTCCCGTTCTTTTTCAAATGCTTCTCTTACCTGGCCCATCAAGGCGGTGAGGGAACTATCGAGATATTTGAAATCTGAGGTGGATGTGTGAACAGCCGGCGGGATATCCCGGAAAGGAAAACGCGCTTTCAGCAAGCGGTTCCTGATGATGACGGACAAGGGGCGCAATAACAGGCGGGTATACACCAGGTCTATCACTATTGAACTTACGATCAGGGAGATGAGCACGTACAGGGCCATGCGCTGCAATGGCTGGTTATACTGACCGATGGTGGCGGTTGTTTTACCTACTTCGAGAAAATAATCCTTTTGTTTATAATGGAAGGTGTGGCTCAATACCCGGTAGGTGAGCGTATCGCCTTCCACTACCCTTTGCAGGGTAGCGATGGTATCCCGCGGGGCGGCTGGACCAGCGGGCTCGAGGGAGATATACTCCTCTTTCAGCATGGTATAGCTGCCGTAGCTCGGCTCTCCCTGCAGGTAGGCGTCTATCCCGCTTTTGCTGATCACGTTCAGCACTTTGCGTTTCTGCTGCTTCAGGTAATAATCGTTATACTGGTAAGCGATCCTGTTTACCAGGAAGGGCAGCAGCCATACGAACAATATGACGATGGCCAGCTTGGAAAGCGTAATAAACAGTGTGAGTTTGGTAAAAAGCTTCACCTTCAGACCTTTACTTTATAACCTATGCTGCGTACCGTCTGGAGCCATTCTACCGAAGACCAGGCGGACAATTTTTTACGGATATTCTTGATATGCACGTCGATATAATTAGAATCATAATCTTCATCCGCGTAGTTGCCCCAAATGTGCTCGCTCAGCTGCATCCGGGTGATAGGCCGGTTCTTGTGCAGCAAGAGGTAGCTCAGCAGGTCAAACTCTTTCCTGGACAGTTCTATTTCCGTATCGCTGTTGTAGATGACCATTCTTTTGTTCAGGTCTACCTTGAAATCGCCGATAGGGATCGCTGCATCCTGGAGGCCGAATTTACGCCGGGCCACGGCCTGCATTCTCGACTGCAGTTCCAGCAGGGAGAACGGTTTGGGCAGGTAGTCATCGGCGCCGAGGTCGAGGCCTTTGATCCTGTCTTCCAGTTGTCCGCGGGCCGAAAGGATGATGCAGGAAGCATCCGGGCAGTGCTTCCTGGCCTCCTGTAAAAGCAGGAGCCCATCTTTATCCGGCAGGCCGAGATCCAGCAGAATAAAGTTATACTGGTTGTCTTCCAGCTTCTCCAATCCCTGTTTAGCGGTGTAAGCAAGATCGCATAAATAGCACGCCTTTTTCAGGAAGGCTTCCATTTCAGCGGCCATTGCTCTTTCATCTTCTACGATCAGGACTTTCATATATCATGCCCGGTTTGCTGTCATCAGAACTGATAATAAAAACTACAATTTAAAAACGAGTTCAGTTTCCCTGCGCCTGTTTCTGCTTTGGAACTCAATAAGGAGGCCTGGTAAGCTACTTCCAGCATATAATGCGAACGATTATACGCCAGGGGCAGTTTCAGGTTATAAGACAGCAGGTTGAACTGCGTGGTACTGGTAGTAGTAGTTTCGTTTCCGGTTCTTGTTCCTCCGATATCGCCGATACCCGGCAGCGGTACGATGCCCAGGAGACTGTCGCGCAGCAGCTTTTCTTTGACGTAGGTCTGGTAGAAGCGCTGTGTACCACCGATGACTTCAATGGAGGGGGTAAGCGTGACCAGGTCTTTACCTTTGAAAATGCTGCCCAGGTTGATCTGCTTTTCTGTACTGAGCGTAACGAATACGTCCTGCTGCTGGCCGAAGTGATAATCCACATTCACGCCGGTGCTCATCCAGTATTCGTACTTAAGCGACGCACTGGCGTTATCCGGGTTAGCGGCCTGCAGGAAGGGAGAATACTTCGGAAAGAAAGTATGGCTGTAGCTGAGATCTGCCGTGAGCTTTTCACTGAGATTGAAAGCGAAACCTATTCCGGCGGCGGTGGCGGATACCACCCTACCGGAGTCATTCAACAGACGGTACCCGGTACCGGTGAAATAAAGGCCGAAGGGAAGGCGGAGCGAAGCGCTGGCCGCAATATAAGGCATGCGTTCTTCTGCTTTCTGGCCGTAGTAGCTGACATCATTGGCGTAGGTGGCCCCGGCTGTCAGTGTAACTTTTTTAGTGTTCTCAGTTGTAGTATCGGTTTGTGAAAACGCCGGCTGACTGCATAGCCATGCCATGAGAAGCGTTATAATGTATTTGCCCATATTGTATTTCTTTACTAAAGGGTTAAACCCACTTTAGGCCGGATCACTTTAGGTTTGATGACCTTAATAGGCTTAACCGGTATCGGCACTGGCACTGGAACAGGTTTTATTTGTCTGCGTGATTTTGGCACTTCTTTAATAATCTCCGGCGCTTTTACCTCCTCCTGTACTTCGCCTGGTTTAGCCTGGGCGGGTATGGTATCTGCAGGGGGAGGCACACCACGCGTAAAACCTGCAAGCGGCTTGCCGATTGCCAGTATTATGATGAATAGTAGCTGGTATGTAAGAAACTGCTTCATTGAGATAAAAATACAGGTTTTTGCCGCTGTCCGTTCCGACAAAAACCCGTATTCTATAAATTAAAGGCCTTTGAGCCCAATTGCTCCGGAGCTGAGTGCATTCACTTTCACCGGGGCAGCTTTTATTTTCAGCGAGTTAGTGACTGCGCTGTTCGCGTGCAGGGTGCTGCGGGCGGCCGTTGCTGTTACATTGTTCACTTGCTGAACAGCCACTTTGCTGGTTTGCACGGTTTGGTCCTGCAGCTGACCAGTTGTCGCTTTCACCGCTGTTACACTGCTTTTGGCATTGCTCTTTACCGCGCTTTTAGCGGCAACGGCTGCGGAAGGATCTACTGTTACAGCGCTTTCCTGCTGTGCAGCGGCGTTGGCCTGTACATTAGCCGGCTGCTTGTTTTCGGCAGCATTTACCTGGGTATTGCTGCTTACTTTCACCTGTTGCTCCTGTTTTACACTGGCTGTCTGAGCAAATGCTGCGCCAGAAATGAAGAATGCGGCGATCATTAATCCTTTTGTTTTCATAATCAAGCTTTATGGTTAAAAATTTTATGATGATGGAACAAAGCTAGACCCGGAAGATGAAGAGAAAATGAAAAGCGGGAAAGTATTTACCTTTATTATATAAACTACCCCATTATGGATGCCGAAGCATTGAAAGCATTACAGGCGCCGCTGAAAGAACAGTACAGACGTGATCCATCCGCCGCCGTCATTACCTTAAAAGCAGCAGGGAAAACGGGAGATCAGATCTCCTGCAAAGTAGACACCGGGAGGAAGCTGGTAGAAGCAGGGTTGCATCCTGCCACCGGGGGCACCGGGTTGCTGGCCTGTTCAGGAGATCTTTTGCTGGAAGCATTGGTAGCCTGTGCAGGGGTTACCTTAAAAGCAGTGGCTACAGCCATTGGTGTGCTGATCAATGATGCCATAGTGCTGGCGGAAGGGGACCTGGATTTCAGGGGGACCCTGGGTGTTTCGAAAGAGGCGCCTGTTGGCTTTAGTACTATACGCCTGAAATTCGTTATTGACAGTCCGGCATCTTCAGAGCAGCTGGATAGCCTGTTGAAATTGACGGAACGGTATTGTGTGGTGTATCAAACCTTAAAGGCGGGGGCGGTGATGCAGCATAGTATGAGCCGGATGGAAGAGCAATAAAAAACCCCACTCCCGTATGAAAGTGGGGGCTGCAATTATACAGGAACAATGAAAAATATTGTTATTGCAGCAATTGCTGCTTATATACTCCGAATGTATGGATTGCGGGACAAGCTTTGCCTGCAGTGATCCGTAGGCGTACGTACCTCGCCGTTACCGGTTTGAATTTTACCAGCCATTTATAACCGATGGATTGCTTCCCATCTGCTTCCGGGATGGTTGTCCAGTCTTTACCATTCTGTGAGTAATCTACAGACCAGCCGGTAGTACGGTGCCCAAGCTCAATCACTTCCTGCAGCATCAGTACATCAAATGTTTTCTTCGATTTCAAATCAAAGGTGATGGTATCGGTAGTGAAATTGTCTGTTGTGGCGTAATAGGTGGCTTCCTGGTTGTCTACCAAATTGGAAGGCTTATATTGTGCGCCGCGGGGATGCTGGGTTTTGATCACTGCGCCGGCGGCGAGATTGGTTTTAAAGGTGCCATTGATAAGAGCACGCAGGCTATCAGTTTTGGCGGCGTCGATGTCAGAGATGAGGCCTTCTTTGTTAGGCGGATAGTTCAGCAGCAGTACGCTGTTGCGCCCAACGGAATTAAAATAGATGTCCCACAGGGTGGCGAGTGTTTTTACCTGTGTATCTTCTTCCGGATGGTAGAACCAGCTGGGGCGGATGGAAACATCTACTTCTGCCGGAATGTAGGCGGTGCCGTCTACTTCGCCGTGATTCAGCTCATTAATATGAGATTGTTCTTCGCGGATGGAGGCAGGGTTGATGGTTGACCAGCAGGGATCGCCTGATATGCCGGATTCATTGCCCACCCAGCGGCAGTCGGCAAAGCGGTAAGAATTCTTGGTGCCGAAGACCACGCAATTGGGTTGCAGGTTGCGAACAGAGTCTGCCCAGCGGGTATAGAAGGCGGTGGTCAGTTTATCAGCACCTGCGCCGTCCCACCATATTTCCCAGATAGGGCCGTAGTTTCTTAAGAGCTCGGAAAGTTGGTCGGCGTAGTAGTCGCTGTAATCATCGGTGCCGTAGCGGGAGTCGTGGCGGTCGTGCGGGCCCAAGTAGATACCTGCTTTTATACCGGCTGCTTTGGCGGCGTCTGTAAATTCTCTGACCACATCTCCTTTACCATCTTTCCAGGGACTGTTCTTTATGGAATAGTTAGTGTGGGCGGTGGGCCAGTTACAAAAGCCGTCTGCATGTTTGGCTACGAAGATAGCGGCCGGGATACCGGCGTTCTTCAATACTTTCATCCATTGGTTACAGTCTAATGCGGTAGGATTGAAGCGTTGCGGACTGGCAGTACCGTCGCCTTCATTCACATTGGTGAAGGTGTTCATGCCGAAGTGGAAGAAGGCGATCATTTCGCGGTGGTACCATTCGATCTGCCGGGCATTGGGTACAGGGCCTACAGGCGCGGGAGCTGTTTGTGCTATCCCTGCTAAAGGGCTCAATGAAACGATGATAGCGAGCCATGCTTTTAATTGCGATACAGTCTGTTTGATATTCATGTTTGCTGATAATTTTATAAGTTATTGTCAAGCGGGTCTGCCGCTTTGATGGTGAATGAAATACTGGCTGGTTTAAAAGGGATCTTGTAAACCGGTAGTGGATCAGGGCCACAGCTGGCGTTACCGAGGCCCTGTTGTGCATAGTCGAGGCTCAGTACTGTTTCCTTACGCGGTTTCAGCTGGTAGAGATGAGCGGCGTTGTGCAGGTCCCGGTCTGAGTAATGCAGGGTAGTGAAGCTCAGGCGGCTATGGGCTACGATCAGTGCGCCTTGATTATTATCGTCGGATATTTTCAGCCAGCGCACATCTTCTCGGTTGCCCATGCCTTGCGGACGTTCGTATGGTTCCAGCATTTGTGATACCGTGGAATGGTAACGGCCAATGGCGGCGGATTCTTTTCTATCAGCATAGTTCTCATGCGGACCGCGGCCGTACCAATCTACGTTCTCCAGGCCGCCTTCGAGGAGCATTCTGAGACCAAGACGAGGTATGTCAAGGCCCTGGTCGCTGGGAAGGAAGGATGCGTCTACACGGATATCGCCGTTGCCGGAGATCGTGTAAGTTAGTTCTGCGGTTACTTTAAAACCTGATCTTGTAACGGCATCGGTGACAGTGGACAGCTTTACTATTTTAGTAGTTGCTTCCTGAACGGTGAATGATTGCAGGATATATTGAAGGCTGTCGTAGCCTGCTTTTTCCCATTCTATGTATGGCCCGCGTTCTGTAGTACGGTCGTTATCCATTTTGGCGCGGTAGAGATTGAATACAGGACCGTGATCTGTTCCGCGGATGATGGATTGGTTGTTGTATTCAAGCGCCGATAGCACACCGGCCTTTTTATCAAAGGCGGCGCGGAATGTTTTGCCCTGTATAGTGAGGGATGTGTCATCCTGTTGGACATTCATATCGGCCCAGTTGGCGGCTTTTATGACGGCGGGTATGGCACCAGGCAATTCCATTTGTTCAAAAGCTACGGAGTGTCCTTGTGGGGCCCATAAAGCATCCTGTTTAAGGCGGGCATCTATCCGTAAGAAATAAGTGGCGCCGGGCACGATGGCCGGGCGGGTGAAAGGAACAGAGACTATTGCGGATTGATTAGGTGCGATGTTCTGCGGGGCCAGTACACCGGACTGGATGATCTTTCCATCTGCTGTCAGTGACCAGGTAAGATCGAAGGATGACAGGTTGATGAAATCATATTTGTTTTCAATAGAGACCTTTCCTGCCTTTATATCTACCGGTTTTATTTTGATGTATTGATATACTTTCTTTACTTCCTCGATCTCTGGTTTGATCTTACGGTCTGAGGTGATCAGGCCTTTGATACTGAAGGTACCGTCATTGGGCATGTCATTAAAATCGCCGCCGTAGGCGAAGAAGGTTTGTGTGGTACCGGGTATTGGTTTGTTCACGCCCTGGTCTACCCATTCCCAGATACAGCCGCCGATGAGGCGCTGGTGAGATTCGATGACGTCCCAGTATTCTTTCAGGTTACCGATGGCGTTGCCCATGGCATGGGCGTATTCACACATGAAGAAGGGCTTGGGCGAGGGCTTCTCTCCTTCTTCTTTTAATGTATTGACGGAAGGATACATGGTAGATGCAATGTCGGCGATCTCGTTGTACCCTTCATAGTGTATGGGGCGGGAGAAATCAATGCCCAGGATGGCGGCTTTTCCGGCAACGAAGTTCTCGCCTCCCCATGATTCATTGCCTAAGGACCAGATGATCACAGAAGGATGGTTCTTGTCTCTTTCCACGAGCCTTACTTCCCTGTCTACATAGGCCGCTTTCCAGCGGGGATCTTTTGTGAGCTGGTCTTCTGCACCATGGGTTTCCAGGTTAGCTTCATCGATCACGTAGAGGCCATAGCGGTCGCAAAGCTTATACCATTCCGGATCGTTGGGATAGTGGCAGGTACGTACGGTGTTGATATTGTATTGTTTCATCAGCTCAATATCCCGGATCATAGTGGCCAGGGGAACTGATTTGCCGTAGGCAGGATGAACCTCGTGACGGTTGACGCCTTTAAGCAATATGGGTTCGCCATTCACATAGAGCTGTTGGTTCCTGATCTCTACTTTCCGGAAGCCAAACTTTGTGTTGAAGGCTTCGAGGATATTGCCTTTACTGTCTTTCAATGTAAGCAGTACTGTGTAGAGCGTGGGCGTTTCTGCAGACCATAGTGCAGGATGATCTACAGGCGCTTCCAGGTTAAATACCTGTTCGCTGCTGGCGTTAATGGCGGGGATGCTTTTTATTAGTATTAGTTTGTTATCCAGGCTGATCTCCAGGCTGGCAGCAGCGGATCTTTTTGTGGCATAGTTCTTTAATGCAGCCTTTACTTTAAAAGTGGCATGGCTGAAATCACCAGAGAGATCGGATTGAAGGAAATAATCGCGCACATGCACTTTGGGTGTGGCGAATACAAATACGTTACGGTGGATGCCGCTAAAGCGGAACATGTCCTGGTCTTCCAGGTAACTGCCATCGCTCCATTTGTATACTTCTACTGCGACAAGGTTCCTGCCGGATTTTATGTAAGGCGTGATGTTAAATTCGGCGGGGCTCATGCTGTTTTCGCTGTAGCCTACTTTTTGTCCGTTTACCCATAGGTAAAAGGCGCTGATCACGCCTTCGAAATGGATGAATACTTCTTTCCCATTCCAGTTGGCGGGCACTTCAAAGTAACGGCGGTAGGAGCCAACCGGGTTAGGTTCGCGATGGGTGGTCCAATCGGCAGGCACCTCACCCATTACACGGGGAGGATCTTTCTTAAATGGATAAGTAATATTGGTGTAGATAGGTGTGCCGTAGCCCTGCATTTCCATACAGGAGGGCACGAGAATGGTTTTCCAGCTGGCGTCGTTGAAGCTGGTACTGAAAAAATCGAGCGGTCTTTCGGACGGTTGTTTTACCCAATTAAATTTCCAGGGACCGTTCAGGGACAAGTAATAGGGAGATGCCGCCGCTACATCATTCAATGCCTGCGGGAGATCTGCATAAGGAATGCTGGTGGCATGGGTAGGTTCTTTATGAATGCCGAACACTTGTTCATTCTCCCAGTCGTTCGTTTGCGAAAAAGCCGGTGACAATACTACTGCGAAGCAGGCAGCAGCTGTTACATTTTTGATCATGCACATGCGTATGTTGTTTTAATCGTCTCAACCCTCCTCAACCCTCCAAGGGTTTTGAACCCTTGGAGGGTTTTAAATTTTGGAGGGGTTTGCCGGAGCGGTATTACCAGCCCGTGTTCTGGGGTAATAAATTAGGATTCAAGGCCAGTTCCTGTGTTGGAATCGGGAACAGGTACATCTTATCATTCCACTTGCGGGAAGTGATACTGGTGTATAACCTGATATAATAGTTAGCATTCACCTGTACGCTGCTTACCTGGCTGGGCGGGTATTGCGCGCGTACTGCAGGCGTGAGCTTCATACCCAGGATGGTTTCCGGGTTCTCGATCAGCTTACCAGCTTTCCAGCGGATCATATCATCAAAGCGGAAGCCATCTGCCGCCAGCTCTACCCTTCTTTCACGGCGGATCTCATCCAATAGCACAGGCAGTGCAGGGAAATCGGAGCCGGGATCTTTTACCAGGGAAGTGATTATCATGTGCGGCATGGCTACGCGGTCGCGGATCTTGTTGATGGTGTTGTCCAGCACAGTTTGTGTGCACTGGTTCAGTTCTGCTTTGGCTTCTGCTTCGTTCAGCAGTATTTCTGCATAGCGGAAAATGAAGAGGTCCAGTGTGGATTGGGCGGCGTTCCACTGGGCAGGATCAGGAGACAGCGCCTTGATGATCATGTAACCGGTGGGTGCGGTAGCGGTGCCTATCTGCGGCAATGTGAATATATTCTTTGAGCCATCCGCATTATTCAGTAATACAAAGCCCCTGGTGCCGATCAGCTGGCGGAAACGGGGGTCGCGGTTGGTAGCTTCTGCTTCCAGCGAATCATCGCCTTTGTATAAAGGGCTTAATGCGGTAGGCAAACCATCGGAACAAAGGAAAGAACGTACAAAGTTCTTGCTGAAGCCAGTGCCGCTTTCGCCCAGTTCGCGGGTGAGGTTTTGCGTGAGCACATTCAGGATGTAGATGGAAGGCAGGATAGCTTCCCTGTTCTTGCTGAGATCATCCTGGATGAAGAGGTTGTAGTAATCTGTTTGAGGGTTGCCGGTTGACCAGATCTCGTAATTGCCTGAGTTGATAATGCCCTCTGATGCAGCCACTGTTTCGTTCAGATATTTTGTTTCATCTCCCAGGGTATGGTATTTACGGAAAGTGCCTTCCCAAAGACAGATACGGGATTTCAGCGCCAGTGCTGCATATTTATGCAGGCGGCCGCTTTCTACGGCGTTCAGATCGGGAAGGTTGTTAACGGCAAAATCAAGATCGGCGAGCACGGAGTCCATTACCTGTTTGTGCGGCAGGCGGTGGCCATATAAGAGGTCGTTATCTGTGTCGGTGAGGTCCTTACTGAGCCACGGCACGTCGCCGTATCTTTTTACTTTGTTCCAATAGTAGAATGCGCGGAAGAAGCGGATCTCAGCAGCGTACCTGTTCTTGGTGGCATCATCCGCATCGGCACGCTGGTAACGCTGCAGGAAGTAATTGACGTCTCTTATCTGGCCCCAGTCCCATCCGTCGCCAGTAACGGGTATTACATAAGAACCATAGAGGAAATCGTTGTTATCCAGGGGCACCTGGTTGTCTGAATTCTCTTCTGAGTGGAAGGAGTTCTGCACGGGCAGGTCCTGGTAGAAACGGTTACAGTATAATTTAAGATCGTTGGCATTCTTGAAGAAGGTAGGCTCACTCAATGCATCTTTGGGAAGCAGGTCGAGCTGCCGGTTACAGGCTGCGGAGAGCAGGCCGGTAATGATCGTGATATATGTAATGAAGGATCTGTTTTTCATACTAAAGCATTTATCATTATAGACCTAATTGCACACCGAATGACACCGCACGGCTGAGCGGGTAAGTACCGAAGCCGATTATTTCAGGATCATAGGCTTTGAACAGGCCGGTGACCTCAAATAAGTTTTGTCCGGCTACGTATACACGGAGGCTTCTCAGCTTGATGTGGTTCAGCAGTTCCTGCGGCAGGTTGTATCCCAGTGCAATGTTCTTCAGCCTGCAATAGGCCCCGCTTTGCAGGTATTTGGTTTGTGTATGGAAATTGCTGCCACCTCCAAAACGTAAACGGGGGAAGTAGGCATTGGTGTTCTGTGGTGTCCAGTGGTCTTTCTGGTATTCGAAAGGCACACTCCATTCTGAGTAGAACCCAAAGAAGGCATTATCGTTCGGCATTACATCACGCTTGCCAACACCCTGGGCAAAGATGCTCAGATCGAAGTGCTTGTATTGGGCACTTAAGTTAATGCCGTATTGGTAACGGGGTGTGCTGTTTCCGATGATCTTCTGATCGCCCGGGTTGGACAGGGTATTATCGCCGTAGGTGATCTTTCCGTCCTTGTTCAGGTCTCTGTAGCGGATATCGCCTGCCAGCTGGGTATTGCCGCTTAGCTGTGACTGGTCGTAATTAGCGCCTTCTTCATCTGTTTTGAAATAGCCTTCTGTTTCAAATCCCCAGATCTCGCCGAACTTCTGACCAACGTAGTAGTAGCCGCCACCGTTATTATCACTGTTGAAGATCTTTGTTGGGTTCAGATCATAACGGGTAATGGTGGAAGTATAATCAGATACGCCGACTCTGACAGAATAGCTGAAATCCTTACCGATCCTGTCTGCCCAGGTAATGTTGACTTCCCAGCCTTTGGTGCGGAGATCAGCAGCATTCTTCAAGGGAGGGGTGGTACCCAGTACGGCGGGTAAGGGTTGACCACCTACGAGCATATTCTTTGTGTCTCTGATGTACCAGTCGAAGGTACCTGTGAGGCGTTGGTCCAACAGGCCGAAGTCCAGGCCGATATCTTTGGTCTCTACTTTTTCCCAGGTGAAGCCTGAGCTTACCAGGCCGGGAGCGCCTACGTAGATGCTTTGCTGTGAGCCGAAGATATAGTTTGTTTTACCGGTAGGCGACAAAGCGATGTAAGGATATACCGTAGCATCTGAAGGACTGGAGGGATTAAAGAGCTGGTTGGGCAGCTGTCCGTAAGACAGGCGCAGCTTCAGGTCATTCACGGTTGTTTTCAGGGGCGTGAAGAAGCTCTCTTCTGAGATACGCCAGCCCGCTGAAACGGAAGGCGACCATACAAAGCGGTTGCCATTCGGGAAAGAAGAAGAACCATCATAGCGGCCGTCTATTTCCAGGAGGTATTTGTTCTTGAAGATATAATTCAATCTATACAGCAGACCATTCAGTGCCCATTCAAATTCAGAGCCGGTGACTTCAGGTTTGGGATCGTCATTCAGTCCGGGGAAAGGCGTGCTGGGATCGATCAGGTTCTTTACTCTTGTGTTGATGTTCTTGAAATGCCTGTACTCTTCATTATAACCTACGGTGGCTTTGAAGTAGTGCTCGCCGCCGAAAGTATTCTCGTAAGTACCCACCAGGTTCAGTGCGCGGTAGCTGTTATTATCGCTGATCTCGTTGGTGGCATCGGGAAAAGTCCAGGGGTAGTAGTTCAGGAATACGTGGTTCACGCCATATTCCGGGAACTGTTTCTGCACCTGTTGGCGAAAGCCTGAATAAGCGTTGAATGTATAATCGCCGCTGAGGGTGATATGCTTGATGGGTGTTAATACCACGCCGCCTGTTAACCAGAGATCGTTGGCGGTGAGCTTATCGCGGCCGTTCTGCATCATAACGGCAACGGGATTGGTCCAGCTGCCTTGTCCTGCGTAGTCTTCTCCGCCCGGGTTAAACACGGGCATATTAGGCCGTGAGTCCCCTTGTATGTAACTATTGGAGTTACCATTGGTGGGCGCATTGGGCGCATCACTGATAATACGGTTGAGTGTTGTTTTCAGGTTAAAGCTCATCCAGGGAGTGGCTTCTGTGCTGATGCGCAGGCTGGGATTGAGGCGCTTGTAGTTCTCGTTGCTGTAGTTGAGCATACCATCCTGGTTGAAATATCCCAGGGATCCTACAAAGGATGTTTTTTCGGAACCTCCGGAGATGGAGAGATTATGCTGTTGCTGCGGCGCCCAATCGGGATAGAGCACATCCACCCAATCTGTATTACCAACATAACGGTATTTGGATGGGTTACCCGGATCGGGGTAGCCGCTTGGATTATTGGCCGGGTCTGCAAAGTATTTGCCTGCCATGATGGAATCCTGTTCCGTAAAGGGGAAAGAAGCGGTGTTGCCGCCGCTCATCTGCCCGGTTCTGTCTGCCTCGCGGTGCATGGCGATATAATCAACGGAGTTGAGATATTTAGGCAAACGAGTGGGACGAGTAATGGTGTAAGAGCCGCTGTAATTGACGTGCAGGGCGGTGTTCTTCTTACCGCTCTTAGTGGTGATCAGGATTACGCCATAAGCACCACGGCTGCCGTAGATAGCAGCGGATGCAGCATCTTTCAGGACGGTAACGCTTTCCACATCGCCGGGGTTGATGAGGTTGGGATCCATCTGTACGCCGTCTACCATTACCAGCGGGCCGCCCAGGTTACTGTTATTTGTACCTGAGTTGATAGAAGTGATACCCCTTACATTAAAATTTGCAGCAGTGCCCGGTTTGCCATTATTCAGGTTCACATTCAGGTTGGGCACCAGGCCCTGTAAGCCCTGGGCGAGATTCACCAGCGGACGGCTTTCCAGTTCTTTCGCGCTTACTGTAGCGATAGCAGCGGTGAGGTTCTCTTTCTTTTGAGTGCCGTAGCCTACTACTACCACATCTGTCAGCGACTGGAGATTGGTGGCCAGTTGTATATTGATGCTGGAACGTCCTGCCAGCGGTATTTCCTGTGGGCGGTAGCCTACGAAATTAATTACCAGCAAGGCATTCTTATTGACGTCGCTGATACTGAACTGTCCCTGGTCGTTGGTGATGGCGCCTTTCTTTGTACCCTTTACTATGATGGTGGCGCCGGGCAGGATGTTACCGAGGCTATCGGTCACCTGTCCCGAAAGATCGACCGTTGTATCTGCCAGGGGTGGCGACAAAGGCGGCGGATCCTGCCGTTTACGGCTGATGATCACTGTCTTGTTCTCGATGGAATATTCAAATGGCTGATCTTTCAGCGCCTCCTGCAGCACCTTTTCAACGGAGGCATCTTTGACTTCGATGGATACCGGTTTGGTATCTTTAAAGAAACGCGGATCATAAAAAACACCATAGCCGGCCTGCCGCTCGATAGCCTTGAATACTTTTACGAGCGGCGCATTGCGGACGGAAATGGTAACGGTTTGTGAAAAACCTTTTGCACTTACATACATGGAACCAGCCAGCAGGAAGAAGGTGGCAATCTTCATAACTCTCGAGAGTTTGGTGAATAGAGATGGTTCGCCGGCATTGTTCAGGCCAGTTAATTTCATAACTTTGGATTGGGTGATAAAATGTTGTTACGAGACGTTTTTTGCCCTCTACCGGGCCCGATGGCGATCGGG
>Ga0102592_1000689_pt1 | contig 49047 bp, 22 predicted proteins | sample AraplaCol_mMF_r2_FD_76861 | JGI IMG/M metagenome (GOLD analysis project Ga0102592, IMG submission 76861) | Arabidopsis root microbial communities from North Carolina, USA - plate scrape MF_Col_mMF_r2 (SPADES assembly) (version 2) | ecosystem: Host-associated > Plants > Roots > Endosphere...
GCCTTATCCGGCCGGATGTAAGCAAGCAGCTTATCTGACAGATCCCCGCTGCCAAGCACTACCACCGCTTCTCCCACTCCCGCCTCCCGGCTGATCAGGTGTTCGATCTCCGATAACTCTACCCGTTGACCACGGATCTTTACCTGCGTGTCCTTTCTGCCTAGAAACTCTATAAAGCCACCTGGCAAGCGGCGGGCAAGATCTCCGGAACGGTATACTCTACCCGTTCCTTTAACCGGATCAATTGTAAAAACCTTATTGGTGAGCGCTGGTTTGTTCCAGTAACCCCAGGCAAGGAACCCGCTGCTGTATACCAACTCTCCCGGCTCGTAAAGTCCCACCGGCTCATCCGCTTCATTCAGCAGATAAACCGCTGTCTCACTCACCGCATACCCGATCGGTACATTCAGCCGGTGTAGATCCGTATCATGACGCATATGGTACTGAAGCGTGATCGTTGATTCCGTTGGCCCGTAACCGTTAATCATCACCGCTCCCGGTGCATAATGCTGTTTGAACGATTCAAAGTCTTTCCTGAACACAGCCTCGCCCCCCAGCACTACCAGCCGTACTGCGCTCAGCCGCCGCTCTGCCAGACCCTGGGTAAACAAACGATATAAGGTGGGCACCGTATGCAATATCGTGATCCCCTCCGCATCTATCCAGTCTGCCAGTGCCCCGGTGCCTTCCTTTCTCAGGTTGTAGATAGCCAGGCAGCTACCGTTAAGCAGCGCTCCAAAAATGTCCATCACCGCAGAGTCAAAGGTATAGGTAGGCAACAGGCTGATACGGTCCTGCGCCGTGATATGCAGGTTGTTGGTATACACCCGCATGAAGTGCAGCACATTGCGGTGCGACTGCATCACCCCTTTGGGCTCACCCGTAGAACCAGAGGTATATAAAATATAGGCCAGCTCCTGACCTGACAGGGCCAGCCCCCGATTACCACAGGGCGCTGATGACAGCCCCTCTATGTTGATCACCTCCCGTTTGCCTGCTGCCAGCTCAATGGCCTGATCCAGGGTCTCATGGCAACAAAGGATGATATCACTGCCCGTATCATCCAGTATAAATGACAGCCGCAGATCCGGAAGATGAGGATCAAGCGGAACATAGGCCCAACCCGCTTTCAACACTCCCATTATAGCGCTGATGGCCAGATAACCATGCGGGAATAATAATGCCGCCAGCTCTCCCTGACGACCAGACACTCCTGCTATGGCCCAGGCCACCCGGTTAGCCGCCGTATTGAGCGCTGCATAGCTCAACTGCTGAGCCCCATCTGCTATCGCGATACGGCTGGCATGATGAACTGCCACTGCCTCAAATACCGATACCAGCGATTGGCCGGCTACCGGAGCCGGGAATAGATCAACCGTCTGTATGGAGCCCGCCTGCATAGCTCCCTCCTGACTGAACTCAGGCCCGAAGGGTAGCAGATCTTTCAATAACGCGCCGGGAGTAGCAATGGCCTGTTCCATAACACCCCTAAGCCCATCCATCCATAGCTGGATACTCTCCGGCTTGAAAAGACTATTGCGGTAAACTGCCGTAAGCCCGATGGCGTTATGATAAACCGTAAAATAACATTCCAGGTCAAACTTGGCTTCCTGTGCTGAGCTGCCATGGCTTGCTTCCAGCGCTGTAACCTGATGTTGACGCGTATGCTCAAAGTCCTGTACATTAATGAACACCGGAATAATGGCGGCAAGATCCATGGACCGGATGGCAATATCGATCTCTTCCAGCACCCATTCGATCGGGAAGTGCTGATGCTCCAGTGCCGACAGCAGCTTATCGCCCTGCTTAACCAAAAAGCGCTCGAAGCTCAGACTACGGTCAACTTCCGTGCGAAGCAGGATGGTATTAAGGAAGAACCCTACTACATCCTTGATATCTGCCCTGTCACGGTTGGCCACCGGCATACCCGTCAGAATATCGCCTGAGCCCAGCAGCCTTGCCAGCAACAGCTGCGTACACGCCGTCAGGAAGGCCGCATGGCTTTGCCTGCAGCTGCGAAGATAGCTTTCTATCCGGCCCTTCAGCTCCTGACCGATATAGCATGTATAAACGGATGCCCCATGGTCCTCATTACCATAATAACTCTCATAATCGATCGGCAGCCGGAGCACCGGCAGCTGGGAACCCAGCTGTTGGCGCCAGTAATGACGCGCAGGATCCTGATCGCGGTTTGCATATTGTTGCTGTTGCCAGTTGGCGTAGTCTTTATACTGTAACGGTAACGGAGCTAATACCAGCGTATCGCCCTGCTGCGCAGCTCCATACAGCTGCTGGAACTCACGTGCAAAAATGTCCATTGACCAGCCATCGGCAATAATATGGTGCATGCAAAACTCCAGCCGGCAACTATCGCTATTAAGAGACAGGGAAAACAGCGGCCAGGCATCCAGCCGGAAAAGTTTTGCGCTGTTAAATGCATTGTCTATATCTATATCTGCTGTATTGAGCACCTGCTGACGCGCCTCTCCGTCTGCTTCCACAAATATCGTTCTGAGTGACTCGTGCCTGTCAACCAGCGCCGTAAGCGCTTTTTTCAATGCGGCCAGGTCTGGTGCAGGGCCTGCATCGAATGTGCCTGACAGGTTAAAGGCCGTGCTGTTGCTATTGATCCTGTAAAGAAGCCATAACCGCTGTTGAGCAGGAGACAGCGCATAAGAGGCCTGTTCACTTACCTTTTCAATACGATCATAAGCAGTGACGCCGGCAACCCTGATAACGCCGGCCAATGATGCCAGGTCTGGATGGATAAAGATATCCCTGATCTGCAGCTTTACACCTGTGCGCTTATGAATGCGGTTCACCAGGCTAATGGCTTTAAGGCTAGAGCCCCCGCGGTCAAAGAAATTGTCAAAGATGCCAAAATCTTCCAGCTGCAAAAGATCATTACAGATATCTACCAACGCCTGTTCCGTTGTATTGCGCGGCCCACTGTAAACCTGCCGGCTTACCTGTGCCGCTGGTAATGGAAGCGCATGCCGGTCTATTTTTCCGTTAGGGGTCAGCGGCCAATGGCTGAGCGACAGCCCTGCTGAAGGGATCATGTAAGCAGGCAGCCGCTGCTGAAGGTATTTTCTGAGCTGCGGAAAAATATCGCTATCCGGGTCGGCTATATAATAGGCAATAAGCTGGCCGTCTCCATTCTCTTCTTTCACTGCCAGCACCAGCGCCTGCTGAACCAGCCCGCTCTCTTCAATGGCATGACTGATCTCTTCCGGCTCTATACGGTATCCACGTATCTTGACCTGGTGGTCTTTTCTGCCGATGTATTCAATATTACCGTCCGGCAGCCAGCGGGCAAGATCACCTGTACGATACAACCGTTGTCCCGGCCTGAACGGATCAGCAATGAACCGTTCAGCGTTCAGTGCTGAATGATGTAGATAGCCCCGTGCAACGCCGGCGCCACCGATCCATACCTCACCCGTAACACCGGGCGGATTCAGGCGGGATGCATTGTTTACGATATAGATATTTGTGTTGTGCACCGGCTTTCCGATCAGAGATGGTTTCCCTTTTTCCAGACGATACACGGTGCTATAAGTGGTGGTTTCTGATGGGCCGTACAGGTTCCTTACCTGTATACGATCCATATCCAGTAATTGCAGCACAACACCGGGAATGGGCTCACCGGCCATATTCAGCACTGCAATATTCTCTACCGGCATTCCTTCCTGCAGGAGCATACGAACGGTGCCGGGAACGGTGTTGAGCAGTACAGCTGTATCACTGCCCAGGTATTTACCTATATACAGGCCACTCTCTATTATTCTCAACGGTTTACCGGCAGTCAGCGGATAAAAGATCTCAAATACAGACAGATCGAAGCACACAGAGGTGACCGCATATACCAGCTCAAAATCGTCCGGCGAAAACTCTTCATGGCACCAGCATATAAAGGAAAACAGGTTGCGATGCTCTATCATTACGCCTTTGGGCCTGCCTGTGGAGCCGGATGTATAGATCACGTAGGCGAGATCTTCCATCCCTACACCACTTTCCGGTTCAGCTACAGGCTCCTGCGCTATTACCTCGCGGTCATTATCCAGATCAATCACAACAAGTTCCGGTCTTCCCTGCAATAAGCCGCTGCAGGCTGCATTGCTGACGGCGATCTGCGCTTCCGTATCGTTCAGCATGTAAGCAATCCGCCCGGTTGGATACTGCGGGTCTATAGGCACATAAGCACCACCTGCTTTCAATATGCCCAATATACCTATGATGAGGTCCGGTGATCTGTTTAAACATACCGGCACCAGCGTTTCCGGGCCTACGCCCTTTTTCCTGAGGTAATGAGCCAGCTGGTTGGATCGCTGGTACAGCTCGTCAAAAGTGAGACGCTGCTCATCAAATATGAGGGCTGTCGCCGAAGGTGTGCGCTGCGCCTGCGATTTTAGCAGGTCTATGATTGTTGCGCCCGGGGAATAGTTACGTGTTGTATCGTTAAATGTTCCGATGATCTCTTCCCGCTCGCCGGGGGACAACATCTCCAGTGATGCTATCTGCTGCCAGGGCTGCACTGCAACGGCCTGCAGCAGCTGGTCAAAATGGCGCAGCAACTTACTCACGGTATGCGCGGTAAAAAGATCCGTACAATACTCCGCCTTTAGCTCCAGCTTCTCCGGATGAACTGCCACCGCAATGCTGATATCGAATTGGCTTGTATCGGAGCCCAGCTCCAGCGGAAACAGCTCAACTTCTCCCAGCGTGGGAAGCTGGAGGGCGGAAGCGGTATCCATTGTAAATAATACCTGGAATAGCGGCGTCCTGTTCAGATGGCGGCCAGTAACGACAGATTCAACAATTTTTTCGAGCGGAGCTTCCTGGAAAGCATATGCATCCAGCAGCGTTGCTTTCACCTGCGCCATCAATGCTGTAAAGGCCGGGTTACCACTCAGGTCGCTGCGGAGCGGCAGGCTATTCACAAAATATCCTATTACAGCTTCCAGCTCGCGCTGCTGCCGGTTTGCAACAGGAACGCCTACACAAATATCTTCCTGCCCGGAATAACGAAATAACAGAACCTTAAATACACTCAGCAGTATAATAAATAAAGTACTATCCTGTTGTTGCGACAGCTTCACGAGCTGCTGATATGTAACAGTATTCACCGTCAGGCTCATGCTATGTCCACGGGTACTTTGTATAGCGGGCCTTGGAAAATCTGTGGGCAGTTCCAGGGGCGCCAGCCCATGTAATTTTTCCAGCCAATAGCGTAGCTTTTCTTCTAACAGGCTTCCTGCCAGGTATTTTCTCTGCCAGATGGCATAGTCTGCATATTGCAAGGCCGGCGGGGACAGCACCGGCTGTTCCCTGTCTGCATAGCGGACATACAAGTCTGCGAGCTCCCTGGTTAAAACAGAAAAAGACCAACCGTCAAATGAAATATGATGCAGCGTTATTGCAAGCAAATGATCCTCCTCACCCAGCCTGAGCAGACAGGCCCTGATCATATAATCGGAACTAAGGTCAAATGGTTGTTCTATCTGCCTGGCAATATATGCCTTACACGCTGCCGGGTTGTTTCTGTATTTATCGTCGTCAACAAATCCCATCTGCCATTCTTCCGGGTCCAATATATACTGCCATGACTGATCGTCCTCCTCCCGTATAACGGTCCTCAACGCCTCATGGCGCCGGATGATATCCCGGAAAGCGGACGACAGGCTATTGACGTCAAGACGGCCCTTCAGCGCTAACAGCACAGGAATATGATAGGCAATGGTTCCATGCAAACGATCTATAAACCAAAGGCGTTCCTGGGCATAAGAAAGCGGAAGGCGTGCCGGCCGTTCCTGTATCTCTATTACCGGCAAGCCCTCCCGGTTTACCTCTGTGACGAGGAGGTATGCGGCAAGATCTGCTATTGTATGATGATTGAATATTGTTTCAAGGCTTGCCGCTACATTAAACTCTTTACGGATAAATGATATGAGACGTATCGCCAGCAGGGAATGTCCGCCAAGCTCAAAAAAATTGTCGTGAATATCTATTTCGGACAAACCCAATAATTGCTGCCATATCTTCAACAGCTTTTCTTCCGCCTGGTTCCGGGGCGCAGTGATTACCTTCGCTTCCGGAGCAAAATTACCGATAGTAAGCAGGGCCTTCCTGTTCAGCTTCCCGCTGGCATTCACCGGAAGCGCCGGCAGCCGCAGCCACCTTGCCGGCACCATATAGGCGGGCAGCTGCTTTTTCAGGTGAACAATGACCTGTTCCTTGTCAAAAGACGGCGCCGCTACAATACACGCTGCCAGGTTCCTGTCACCGCTGCTATCTTCATAAACTGTTACTGCAGCCTGTTCTACGCCGGGAGCCTGCTGCAGGGTATGCTCTATTTCTTCCAGCTCAATACGGTATCCTCTTATCTTCACCTGTTCATCGAGGCGGCCAAGAAATTCTATATTTCCATCTTCCCGCCAGCGGGCCCTGTCACCTGTGCGGTACATCTTTTCCCCCGGCCTGAAAGGATTGGCTATGAACCTTTCCTGCGTCAGGCTGTCGTTGTTCAGGTATCCTCTTGCGAGCTGTATGCCGCCAATATAAAGCTCCCCGCTTATGCCTGCAGGCATCAATTGCAGGTCCTGGTCCAATATATAGAGAAAAGTGTTTGTGATGGGCCTCCCTATTGGTACGCTGCTGATACCCGGAGTTGTATTAAAGAAGCTGACTTCAATCGAAGCTTCCGTAGGCCCGTACAGGTTACATACCGGAATGGCCGTTCTGTTATACCAGTTACGCAGGGTCTTTGCGGAAAGCGCTTCTCCACTGGTGAAAACCCGCCTTAACGAATGCAGGCAGGCTGCTTTTTGCTCAGTAGCAAACGCCTCTCCGATGAAAGCATCGAACATACCAGGCACAAAATGAATATAAGTTGCCTGATGTCTGGAAATAAGCTCCAGCAGCTTATCAGGAGTGTAGATGTCCTCCTCTTCGCAAAGCACCATTTTACATCCGAAGCAGAGGGGCATGAATATTTCTCCCACCGACACATCGAAAGTAAAGTTTGTTTTCTGCACGACAACATCCTCACTGGTGAAATGATACTCCTGCCACAACCATTGGATCCTGTTTACCACCCCCTTGTGTTCTAACATACACCCCTTTGGCCTGCCGGAGGAGCCCGATGTATAGATCACATAGGCCAGATTATGCTCATGGATCTGTCTGTTTGCATCATCCGGAGGATAATCGTCCTTTACGGCAATGAATTGCTGAAGCACTTTATCATCTATACAAACAACGCACCCGCTATCCTGCTTTATATAGTTAACACGCTCCGTCGGATAGGAAGGATCTACAGGCACATATGCAGCGCCGGCTTTCAGCACGGCCACAAGGGAAATGATCAGCCATTCGCTTCGCTTCAGGCATACTCCTACCCTGTCTTCCAGGCTGACGCCATAGTTATTGATCAGATAGAGGGAAAGCCTGCCTGATAAATCGTCTATCTGCTTATAGGAAAATGACCGGTCCCTGTAGTACAATACAGCAAAATCGCCGTTACCGGCAACCTGCTTATTGAACAGATCCAGCAGCGTGAGGCTTGCAGAGCGGACCGTTCCGGGTTGGTTAAATACGGCCAGTAATTGCTGCTGTTCGCCGGCAGATAAGTACTGCTGCAGGGACAATGCGAGAGAAGGTTGTGAAAGCAACGATCCCATTAACCCGGTGTAATGGCTGAACAGCCTGTCAATAAAGGCAGCATTATATATATCGGTATTATACTCTATTCCTGCAATCGTCCGGTCAGGCCGTACATTGAATGTAAATGTTATATCGAACTGGCTCGTGCTCCGGAGATCATACGGGATAGGCGCTGTTTGTTCTCCATGCCTGAACATACTTTCCACCGGGCGCTCTTCGTCATTATATATCACCAGTATATCAAATATGGAAGAGCGGCTAATATCGCGTTTGGTGTCAAGCTGCTCCACGAGGTATCCGAAAGGCAGCTGACTATGTGCAAATGCCTCTTCCAGCACACTGAACTGCCGTTGTATAAGATCAACGAAGCCATCGCTGCCAGACAGGCTGGTACGCAACGGAACCGTTTGAATAAAGAGCCCTATCAACGCCTGCAGCTCAGGATGATGCCGTCCTGCGTCTATAGTGCCCAGCAGCAGATCCCTGTTGCCGGTATATTTATAGAAGAGCGCATTCAGTACCGCCAGCAGGCCGGAGAAGAAAGACACTTTTTCCGCCTGGCAGAAATGCTTTAAACTGCTATGGAGAGGGGTGGGCAGCTCGTATACGCTATGCTTTCCGGCATAGGTTTTTACAGGCGGCCGTTTTCCGGGAGCGATGTCAATAACGGGCAGATCACCGGCCAGTTGTTTCTTCCAGAAAGCCAGCTCCCTGTTCCAGTGATCACTGCCTGAACGGCGGTGTTCCCAAACGGCAAAATCGTTGTAGGTAAGAGGGATGGGCTGGAAAACGGGGGCTTCGTCCTTTGAACGGGCCTCATATGCTGCAGACAGTTCATTTTCCAGTATCTCCAGGGAGCGGCCATCAAAAATGATGTGATGAACAACGAGCAGCAGATAAGCACAGCGCTCGTTCTTCCGCAAAAGCGAAACATGCATCAGGGGGGACCTGTCCAGCGGCACAGGCGTCATACTTCTCCAATACAGCAATTGTTCTGTTTCACTTTCGGTCAGTTCCGAGATGTCCGTTTCATGAATGCAGAGAGCAGCAGTGCCCTGCCTTTGCCGTATTTCTCCATCTGCATTCTGAAAGAAGGAAGTCCGGAACACCTCGTGCCGGTCAATAATATCCTGAATGGCTTGCCGCAGTGCGCTGATGTTGAGCTGCCTGTTAAAGCGGATGATCAATGGAATATTGTATGCAACCGACGCAGCTTCATCCTGGCTCAGTATCCAGATAGATCTTTGCTGGTAAGTAAGCGGGTAGTCATCTGCTGCCGCACTGCTCTCAATACCGCTTCCGTTGTCCCCGGTTTTGCTTAATAAACGAAGCAATGCTTCCTTGTGGTTACTTATTTGCCTGATAAGAGCAGCATCCACTTTACCCTTTGCTGATTTTACTCTCAGGTTATCTCCATCCTTATAAATATTAACACCCGATTTCTTCAACTCATTGATCAGCATGAACAGATCCATAACGAACGATATTAGTTATTATAGAATTTACCCCGTACTATCCTTGCAAGATGAAAAGTAAGGCCCGCGCACAGCAGGGCCGTTATTGCATTTACAGCAACAGGTATTAACAGCCATAGTGCCGGATTAACATTTGAGTTTTTTGACAGTTGCTGCAGCTGATCATTGTTTTTCCAGAAAAGCAACCAGAATAAGATACCGATAAGTACCTCCATCAGCAAAACACTTAACAAGGGAAAACGGATCTCTTTAAGCCAGGCAAAGGAGATGTATCCCAGGCAGCACCATGCTCCTATCAACCACCAGCTGTTTAAATATGTATGTAAGACACAGAAAAGGACAAGGATCACAAAACATTTAATGTAGATCATACGGTTATTTTATGCTGTCAGTGAATATTATTTTCCCGGAAATATGGCTGAGTTGCCGTAGATCCGCGTAAAATTGAGTCTTATGCAGATCGTTCTCTTTCCAGGCCGGCAATTGCTGAAGATATCCCGCTTCATTCAGTCTGCCGCTCTGGCCTGTGGCATTAACCATCCATGACTGGATGCCGTTCTCTGTTATTTCAATCAGGGTACGGATAACCGGGTGGGCTCCGTAATTCACATTGATCGTATTCTCGCTTCCTCCGATCCCTCCCATGTTGATCTCGAAACCCGGAAGGAAGGTCATTTGCGGAATATTAAAAGAATAAGGTTTATATACGCTACCGGCACGGTTCCAGCCGTCGAATAAAGAATCAGTTGTTTTTACAATTCTCTTAAAGTAGTCTTTGGAATAGGTTGTCTTTCCTGCAACAGCTACCGAATCATAGCAGAGCAGAAAATGCATGAACTGGTCAAAACGCGGAGCAGCTTTTACCTTAAGCGTACCGGCGATCTGGTTACTGATCATACGGGCAGAATGGCGAAAATATTTATAAAATACTGCTTCTTTCCTGTTGGGGTCCAGTATGCCATCCCAGGTCCTCATCTTTTCCCAATCAGGAGACAGTTTTTCATTTCCGGCATATTTTTCCAGTAACGATCTCAGCTCAACTGCAGACAGGTCTTTTACATCCAGTTGCATCTGGCGCACATCCTCCCTGTCTACACTGTGCGCCGCAGACAGCAGGGCGTTTATCCGCCTGGGCCTGTACAGATCATCAAACCAACGTGACGAGAAATAATACTTTCCTCTTTCCGGTTCCTGGTTAGCGGAAAACAGGTAGTCCTGCCGGGGATTAAAAGACTGTGGAAGTGAATCAAACGGCACATAGCTCCAATGGGGAGAAACGGAGCCATCCAGCAGGCCCCCGGCATAGCCGGCGGGCTTTACCGGCATTTTACCGGCGCAGATCATTCCGATATTCTTCTTTATATCTCCGTATACAAAATTCTGGGAAGGATAGTCATATAAGCGAAGCGCTTCCCTGAAACTATTCCAGTCCGATGCATGCATGATCTTCCAGAATGACAGCACCGCCTGGCATGACTGCTGCGGGTGCCATTTGAGACCGTAAGCCAGTGAGTCTTTCCGGACCATTGGACCAAAAACAGTGTACTTAACGGTCATTTTCTCCTGCTTACCGCCTTTTACATCGATAAAGAAGTCTTTACTGACAAGCGCCTGCCATTTCCCGTCAAGCCAATAACGATCCGGAGCAGCCGGATCAAGCTTCAGGAGATATTGCTCGGTAACGTCCCAGCCTCCGTTGGTGAGGCCCCATGCGATTTTTTCATTATGACCGCTCAACACCAGCGGCACACCAGGTATCGTATATCCATAGACGTGCATGGAAGGGCAATGCAGGTGTGCCTCATAGAATATATTGGGAGCCGCAAGAAAAAGATGCAGATCATTGCACAGGAATAACTGCCCGGATCTTGTGCTGGAAGCCCCTATCACCCAGTTATTACTGCCAAGGCTCCTGTTAAACGGCCTGGACTGGTAAAGGTTCTCCTGGTCCGATTCAAATACCTTTACCAGCGAATGCTCTTTCAACAGACTGGTGTCCGGCTTTGCGCCGGGTATAATCAGCGGCTGGTTGTCAGGCTGTGCAGGATAAAACGTTTGACGAATGTTAGCGGGCAGTTTATCAAGGATCTCCTGCCGGTTAATATAGTCGTCATACAAAGTGAGATCAGCGCTCATATACCATTGGATAAGGAAGGTATAATATGCTTTCCAGGGCCTGGGAGAATAATTCCAGATAGCATACAGGGGGTCTCTGTGCCTGCTGTCTTCACTATTCACATAAGCATTTACCCCATTTTCATATGATCTAAGGTATTCATAAAGATCCGGCTGGGTCCGGGACAGCAGCTCCAGGTAATCTTTTGCTTTCTGTTCCAGCTCAAATCTCTTCCAGCGCCTGTCTGATGGGATCCCTGCGCTACCCAGCACAGAAGACAATTTCCCCATTACTATATTTGCGGTCAGCTCCATTTGAAAATAACGGTCGCGCGCATGCATAAAACCGAGCGCATAGGCGACCGACAACTGGTCTTTTCCATAAATATGCGGGATGCCCAAGGTGTCAATAGCTACTTCTGCTCCTCGCACGGCGGCTTTAACAGTAAGGTTGTCCGGCCGGGGCAACGCAGACCTTCCGAGTATGCCGTCGTGATAATTAGACAGGTTCTGTACTGAATTAAGCCCATTATAGTTAATGGAGGTAAAAAACAGCCATGCGGCTGTTATGATCACCCAGGCAGCTAAGAGAATGTATTTCATTGATCAGTGATAATTTATATTATAAATTCTTCCACCTTCTGAATATCATCGTTGTTATTGTCTGTGGCCAGCCACTTAAGCGAGTCTATCATTTGCGCGAGCTCTTCTATTGTAACGAGCTTGTATAATTCCCTCAGCTCTACCGGTACCCCCAACTGCTTTCTTATTTCCATACGGATCTTTACTGCAGTAAGACTTGTGAGCCCCAGATCGAAGAAATTGTCTTTGACCGATACAGCAGATCTGTTCAATACTGTTTCGTATATACCTGTAAGTATGGACTCCGTTTCATTTCGCGGGGCAGTGTAGTCTGTTTTCCGGCTTGCACCGGAGAGCAGGGGATCGGGTAAGGCGCTTTTGTTCACTTTTCCGTTCTGTGTCAGCGGCAGTTCATCGAGCTGAAGAAAGCAGGAAGGTATCATATACTCCGGCAGCAACCTGTGTAAGTCTGCACGCAGCGCCGTATGATCAACAGGTTTGTCTGCAACTACATAAGCGGCCAGGAACGTATACCCGGCATGGTCTGTTCCTGCAAGCGCCACGGCGGCCTTTATACCAGGCACAGAAAGAAGACCCTGCTCCACTTCTCCCAGCTCAATACGGTATCCGCGTATTTTGACCTGGGCATCTTTGCGCCCCAGATATTCCAGGTTGCCATCATCCCGCCAACGGGCAAGATCTCCACTACGGTAGAGCCGTTGCCCAGGGTTGAATGGGTCGGGAATGAAGCGCTCGCCCGTAAGCTCGGGGCGGTGCAGGTATCCCCTTGCGAGGCCGGCGCCTGATACGTAAAGCTCACCGCTAACACCAACGGGCACCAGTTGTAAACGCTGATCCAGCACATAGCATTTCAAAGTGGGAATAGGAACGCCGATATTGCTGATACCGGCCCGGATCTCAGGTTCGCCGATCTCTTTGAAAGTAACATGCACGGTGGTTTCGGTGATACCGTACATGTTGATCAGCCGGCAGAGTGGGAACGCGTTGTGCCATTGCGCCAGTCGCGCAGGATTGAGCGCTTCTCCGCCAAAGATCACATACCGCAGGGGAGGCCGGTCACCGCTTTCCAGTAATGTTTGCATAAGCAGATAGAAAGCCTGGGGCGTCTGGTTCAGTACTGTAACCCCCTGCCGGCACAACAGCCTGGCGAAACGATCGGTGTCCCTGACAAGATCGCGGGGTACAATAACCAGTTTACCCCCGAACAGCAGCGCACCGAATATCTCCCACACCGAGAAATCAAAGCTATAGGAATGGAATAAGGTCCATACGTCATTATTATTGAAATCATAGAGGGGCTGCTCTGTAACAAATAAACGAACAACATTCTGATGCGAAATCATAACGCCTTTCGGCCTGCCGGTTGATCCGGAAGTATAAATAATATAGGCGAGGTTGCCGGGCGCTACCTGGACGCCTGGCCGATGAACAGGATAGCTTTGTAATTGTTCGTCATCAATACGAAGGATATCGGCAGCTGTGTTGGCGAACAGCACCGCCAATTGATGATCAGTGACCACCACACTGGCCTTTACATCGTCATACATATACTGAATGCGGTCCTGTGGGTATGCCGGATCAATGGGTACATAGGCGGCTCCCGCTTTGAGTATCCCGATAATGGCGATGATCATTTCGGGGGATCGTTCCAGGCAGACCGGCACCAGGCTGTCAATGCCCACACCTTTTTGTATCAACCAATGAGCAAGCTGGTTGCTGAACTGATCGAGCTGCCGGTAGTTAAGGCTCCTGTCCTCGAATATGACCGCGGTCTGCAGGGGGCTATGCTCAACCTGTTGAACAAAGAGATCCAGTATGGTCTTATCTTCCGGATACCCAACGCTGGTGTCATTGAACTCCTGCAATAAGCGCTGCTGCTCAGACGAAGACAGAAAAACATAATCGGCGAGAGATGTGTCAGGATTTAACAGGATCGCCTCCAGCAGATTTCCAAAATGCTCCAGCAAGGATACTATAACCGCCTTGTCATAAATATCGGTGTTGAACTGGGTAGTCAGACAGAGACCTTCCTTTCTTTCGGCAAAATCCAGTGTCAGGTCAAATTTCACCGCGCATTCACCCTCGTCAATGATCTTATCCGGCAGCGTGCCGGCTGAACTTCTCTCCTGCTGGCTTTGCAGGATCAGTACAATGTCAAATAAGGGAGAGCGGCTCATATCACGTTGCAGGTTAAGCTCCTGCACCATTCTGTCAAAAGGATATTCCTGGTGAGCATATCCCGACAGCATAGTTTCACGGACCGTTCCAAGCAAGCTTATAAAGCTTTCACTACCCTTGAGTGCTGTGCGCAGCGGCAGCATATTAATATAGCACCCGATCTGATCTTCCAGATCCGGGTGATCTCTTCCGGCAACTGCAGTACCAATGATCATATCGTCCTGGTAGGTATAACGGTAAAGCAAGGCCTTGAATGCCGCCAGCAATCCCATAAATAATGTACATTGATGCTGCAGGCATAAGGCCCGGAGTGTGGACACCGTGTCCTCGCGGATCCAGGTGCTAAGACCCTGGCCTTTATACGTGATGACAGGGGATCGTTGTTTCGCAAGGGGAAGGCTCAAACCAGGGGGCGCATCAGACAGTTGCGCAAGCCAGTAAGCGCGGTGAGCCTGGAATTTTTCAGTTTGAAGCTGTTCCTGCTGCCATACTGCATAGTCACTGTACTGGACAGGAAGCGCCGGCCAATGCACCTGTCTTCCATTTGCAAGCATTTCCCAGGCAGACAGTACTTCTTTTCCCAGTATTTCCATTGACCACCCGTCGCTAATGATATGGTGAAGCGTGTAGTAAAAAAGGTAGTCTTCCGGCCCGGTGCGTATCAGACCGGCTCTGAACAGGGGCCCTGCGGCCAGATCAAAGACGTGGGACGCTTCTTCCTGCAGGAAGGACCTGATTGCATCCTGCGGCATCCGGTATTCTTCCAGGTAAGACAAGCTGAAAGGGAACGTTTCAGCAGGCAGGACCATCTGCCGCAGCTCTCCTTCTTCGCTTTCCCTGAAAACGGTGCGTAGTATTTCGTGCCGCCCGATCACAGTCCTGATAGCGGCTTCAAGATGTGAGGGATCATGTTCTCCTCCGAGTTCAAGATGCCCCTGGAGGTGATATGCGCGGGAAGTATCTTCCAGCTGGCTCAGTACCCACAGTCTGTGCTGGCTGGCAGATACCGGATAATCCGGAGACGCCGGCGCTTTGCTGATAGCAATATATCCGGTTGCGGTCTTCTCCTCTATCAGCCGGGCATGAGCAGCAACAGTAACATGATCAAAAAGCTCTTTTACAGATATCTTTACCTCAAATGCGCGGTAGTACTGATTTACCAGCTGAATAATGTTCAGGCTGTGACCACCCAGTTCAAAGAAAACATCTTCTCTTCCGATAAGCGGCAACCTGAGTATCTCCTTCCATATGGCTGCAATTTCCATTTCCAGGGAAGTGACCGGTAAAACTTTCTCCTCCAGTCCGCTTTGGAACATATCAGCCGTCAGTTCAGGCAAAGATCTTCTATCTATTTTACCACTCGGCAGCAAGGGCATTCCCGGCAGCAACACCCATACTTCGGGAATCATATACGCAGGCAACCGGCTTTTCATATATTGCCTCCACTCCTTCGTGGCGGGGCGCGGGTCCTTGCCGGGGCCTATAACAGTAATATATGCCACCAGGAATGGAACATCTTTGTAGTTCTTCACATCCACGGCACATTCTTTTACATATTCATGCCCGTAAAGGATCTTCTCAATCTCGTAGGGTTCAATACGATATCCCCTGTAGCTAAGCTGGCTGTCTTTTCTTCCGGAGAACAGTATATTACCGTCCGGCATCATTACACCATTATCGCCGGTTCTATAGATCCGTTGAGCACTGGCATGAGGGAATGGAACAAATTTCTCCTCAGTTAATGCATCGTTATTAATATAGCCCATGGCCAGTCCGGCGCCGCCCAGGCAGATCTCACCTTCAACGCCAAGAGGCTGCAGGCAAAGGTGATCATCCAGTATAAATACTTCCCTGTTTGAAACAGGCTTTCCGATGGGCAGCAGCCGGTCTTCCGGTTGCACTGGATAATAAGTAGCGCAGACGGTACTTTCCGTAGGCCCATAAGTGTTATATACGGGTATCTCCTGCCGGAGCAGTTTATCAACGCAGGAATACTTCAGTACATCGCCACCGCTGATAATTACACGAAGTGATGAAGGGATGATATACTCATTGAGCAGCTTTATTACAAAGGGATTTGTGCTGAGCAGGGTAATGTCTTCTTTCTCCAGCGCCGCCATCAGGCCGGCCAGGTCTTTACGGTCTTCCAGGATGTGCAGCCGGCCTCCTCTGGCAAGGACGGGAAAGATCTCCTCCACAGAAGTATCAAAACTGAGAGAAGATTGCTGCATCACCACATCATTCTCGCTGATCTCAAAGTATTCCGTAAATGTGCAGACATAATCAAGCAGGGACCGGTGTGATATCATTACACCTTTAGGCGTTCCCGTAGATCCTGACGTATAGATAATATAACAGGGCATTTCCGGATGCGGTGAAGGGCTAAGACTATTCTCTGCGGCCGGCGCCTGCCCTTCAGCCGCTTCGATGTTCAGTATAGTTACATTGGCCAGTCCGGCGAGCTGCCCCGCCATATCCCTGCTGGTGAGCAGGAGACGGCAGCCTGCGTCCGATAATATATCCGCTATCCGTTGCAGGGGCGATGACGGGTCTAAGGGAATATATACAATACCGGCCATTATGCTGCCCAGTAAGGCGCTGATCATTAATTCCGTTCGTGGCAGGAACAACACCGCTTTGTCAAACCCATCCTGATTATACGAGGCGAGTGCAGCGGCCAGGCGCGCAGCCTGCTGATCTATCTGCCTGTAGGTAAAAGCTCCGTTCGCGCCGGATACGGCAACACGACCCGGATAAGCCTCCACAGCTTTCCTCCAGAGATCCAGGTATGTTCCGGAAGGTCTTTCTTTAACCGGCCCGCGGGAAAGGGCAAGTATATTATCCACCTGTGCCTGCTCCATCAGAGGGATTTCCTGTACAGGCAATTCTCCGATCGATGGCAGGGAGGACACCAACCAGGCAAAGCTGTCGCAAACATGCTGTATCGCAGCTTCATTAAGATATTCCCTGTTATATACAAATCTGATGTCAAATCCCTGACCGTTATAGTCCCTTAAGTAAATAGCCAGCTTATCTGTTTCCGAATGATTGGACAATGCCACCGCCTGCGCCCGCAAATGACCGAAACTACCGGCAAAATCAAAATCCTCATAAGAGATCCTGATATCATATAATTGCCTGCCAACAGGTAAATTGAGCTCTTTCACCATATTACCGTACTGATATCGCTGGTGACGAAGAGCAGCTGCCATCTTTTGTTTTACGTGGCTTAATACTTCTTTCAATGCACTTTCGGAGCAAAGCTCGAATTTCAGCGAAAGCAGATTCATAAAAACGCCTGCCACCTGCCGGTAAACCTTTTTGGTACGGTTCAGTACCGGAATAGCAACGCTGATCTCATCCTGCCGTCCTGTCCGGGAGAAGTACAGCAGCAAAAGGGAAGTGACCAGATGAAAAAGGGAACATTTCTGGCTGTCGGCGAACTGCTGCATGGCTGATTTTACATCAGCCGGCAGGTATAGTGTCTGGCTGCCGGCGGCAGCAGGTACAGGCTCACCGCCATCCTTTCGTCCGGCCTTAAATAGTTCCGGAGCCAACGTACTATACCCGGATAGCCAGAAAGATCTGTCATTAGCCGCTTCTGTTGAACGATAGTACTGTTCATCCTCTGCGGCGTAATCGCTGTACGTGTAAACAGCTGAAGGAACCGGCTGTCCTGCTTCAAGGGAATTATATATCTCTGCCGTCTGGTTTAACAGTAGTTTGAAGGACCAACCGTCGCTTATTATATGATGGATCCTCGCATACCAGAAATGTTTGGTATCGTGTACCTTTAACAATTTAAAATTGAAAAGCAACTGCCTTTCCATATTGAAAGCAACTGAAAAATCGCCTTCCATCCATCTCATTGCCGCTTCATCAGGATGGGGATCTGAGGAAAAATCGATCAATTCTATGTTGTAGTCATTTAAAGCCTGGTCCAGATGAACTTCCAGCACTCCGTCCCGTTCCGTGAACTGAGAGGCGAGTATTTCCTGCGAACAAAGTAGTTGCTGTATCGCTTCATTAAAGAAAGCGTAGTTCAGGTTCCCTTCTAGACAAGCGTATCCTCCGATATTATATTTTGATGAGGTCCTGGATAACAACTGATCCAACCAGATCAACTGCTGAGAGACCGTTGGCCGGTATGCGTTCATGGGGCATGGATTAAAAATACGGGTTATAAGCTCAGTACAGCTTTCCTGCTGCTCTCAAAATACTGGTGGTCGTTCTCGTCAATAGCGGTCAGGTCTGTAAACCATTTCGGATCATCCACTATTTCCCTCCCTTTGAATACTTTATATGCCAGTCCTGGATTTCTGTGCTGCAGATAACGCAAATAATACACATCATCCACACAATCCAATAATTCCACCTTACCATCCAGCACCGACATTACCGGTCCTTTGGCAGTGCGGCTAAGTCCACTCACCTTCTGTATGGCATTCTTATAGATATTCAGCGCTGCTTTCAGATCTTCCGCAAAATGCTGCTGTGCTCCGGTATCCCTTGGCAAGAACATATAGTAGGGAATCAAGCCGAGCTGCACCTGCCTTTCCCACATTTCAGACCAGATCTCGCTTTTATTATTAATAGTTTTCAGTAAAGGCGCCTGTGTTCTGATCTCGGCGCCTATTCCCCGCAAATTCCTGATAGCGTGTATCACAATATCAGAGCTTAATTCTACAGGATGGTTGAAATGAGACATTATAGCCAGGTGCTTACCGCTGGCCGGCACTTTTTGGAGCACATTCAAGGTCTCCTGGTATCCTTCTTCTTCCGTAAACTTGAAGGGCCAGAAGCTGAGCGATTTTGTACCAATTCTTATGTTCTTCACAGTTTTAACTTCCAGTAACGCATCAATGTATTTTGAAAGGATCTGCGGTCCCATAACCATCGGATCACCACCGGTCAGCAATACATCCGTGATCTGTGGATTATAATTAAGATACCTGATGAGAGGAGCAATTTCCTTTGCCTGAAACTTCAGTTCAGTGTTGGAAACAAACTGCGGCCACCTGAAACAAAAAGTGCAATATGCATGGCAAGTCTGGCTATGGCTGGGAAAATACAATATCGTGTTAAGATACTTGTGTTGCAAACCTTCGAGCTTTGCACCATTCTCGAAAGGCACATTGAAAGAGGTTTGCCCGGCAGGATGCGGATTAAGCGCCTGACGAACATGATCCACCAGCTCAGCGAAATCACTTTTTGACAGGCTCTTTTTCCCCCACTTCAGTTTGTCATAAACGTCCTCGGTCAGCATTCCCCTGTGAGGGAAATTCAGCCTGAACATAGGGTCCTCCGCTCCCTTCTCCCAATCGATGAGATAATCAATCACATAGTTATTCGTTTTGAAAGGATAGATCTCACTAACAATCTTAATATCTTCAATAATGCCGCGATCTATCTTGCTCAGATTGGGGATTGATTCGAGGGTGTGGATATTGTATGCCTTGTATTTGGGAACCATGACTGATGATTTTAAAATTCATGCTGTTAAGCCATAGAGGCAAGTATTCTCCTGTTACCACTGTAAGGCATGCGCCCGTGAAGTGACAACATATTGTCTACGATAAGCAGGTCTCCTTTCTCCCAGCTGACCGGGATGGTTACCTCCCCGAGCACCTTCACAATTTCCTGGATGTATGCCAGCGGTATCTCCGACCCATCGCCAAAAGTTGCGTACATGGGCAGATTCTCCTTTACTCCGCCGCTCATCGCCAGCAGTGCGTCGTAAACTTCCGGACCGTATATCTGGGGATAGAACTGATCAACCTGATTGAACCAAAGCTCATCTCCGACCTGGGGGTGTACCCTTATCGCGGGCCTGGTCTGCGTAAACCGTCCGGATCCGTCCTTGCGCCATTCAACAAGGATATTGTTCGCTGCACAGTATCCCTCGATGAATTTTTTATCCTCTGACTCGAAGGCCTCTTTCCATGACGGGCCCAATCCTCTTCCGTCATGCAGATTTCTTATATAGGTGATCTGTTTATCCCGGAAATCTTCTACCAGTGCGGGGCTCAGCATATCCAACACTCTTCTGCAATCTCCCACGGTGGTCTCACCTCCTTTGTCTGGCTTGACAACGCAGCAAAAACAGATCACAGAAGGCCACTCCCCTGAGTATGAAAATTCAGTATGTAACTGAATAATAGAACCGGGATCATACTCGGAAGCATTGTAAACAGTAGAGGTATACTTTCCTCTACTGGAGTTCCCGTCAAGAAAACTCTTGGTTTTGGGAAACACCTCCTGCATAAGCTGCTGAAATTTTTCAGCGGTATCAATATTCAATCCCTTTACCCAGAGTGCGCCTGCCTCCAATAACTGCCGGTGCATCGGTCTGTCTTTACCGTGGGTCCATTCAATGAAGCTTTCAATAGTTGAACCATCCCCGCATTGCAGCAATTTAGGCAGGGTGTATTCATTGATTGTCTTTTCTTGCAATTGCATAAACCTGTTTTTATGGTTAATAATTTATTTTTAATTCCTGCGCTATACTATCCTTCTGTCTTAATACTGTATATATCCTGTTGATATTATCATCTGTTTCCAGACATTGGTAATGATCACCCTTGAGATAGTAATGCGAGAAGCTACCGGAGGTGAGGTCTTTCCATTCCTCCATAGAGAAAACGTCTTTTTGCAGATCTTCATGGGATTTAAAAGCGATCAATTGACCATTGATCAATCCTGACTGTTTGTAATGCTCCATTAACCTGATGTTATTATGCCAGTTGGTCTTGATACTGTCCGAATAAGAAATGGATGGATCAGCCAGTTTTACCATCTCAACAAACCGTTTAATATCTTCCTGTTCTGTAGCTTGCTGGCCGGGCCCATATAACTGCTTATGCCTGATAACGCGTCTGTCTATAACGAACAGTGAAGTTTCAATACCGTTTAGCTCCAGCTGCTTTGCCACCTCAAATGCGATTGTAGCGCCATAAGAAAACCCAAGCAGGCGTACCTTTCTTTCCAGCGAATGCTGTAAAATGTCTTTGGTTAAGCGGCTGACCTTATCGTTAAGAGAGTTGTCTGTCTTGCCAGCATCATCAAATCCCGGGTCCTGCAAACCGAAACAATTGTACTGCCCACTCAGCGCATCACACAACTTTTTATATACCATCGGCGTGCCTATCAATGGAGAGATCAAATAGAGCGCAGGTTTTCCAGGAGTAACAGCACCAAGTTCAAGAACAGGGACAGGGGTTCTTTTGCCATCATCCTTACTTAAAAATTCCGCCATTTTAGCAATTGTAGGATGTTGCATGAATGCGCTGAACGACAGCTGAAGGTTCAATGCTTTAGATATTCCCGATATAACCTGTATAGCTTTCACTGAGTGGCCGCCTATTTCGAAAAAATCGTCGTCTATACCGATGTGGCCTAATCCGAGCACGTACTCCCACACGCGCGCGACCGCCTGCTGCATTTCCGTTTCGGCCGGCCGGTATGTACGGAGAGGCAGCTGCGATACCGGCAGCGATCTGCGGTCTATTTTGCCATTAGAGGTTAACGGCAGTTGCTCCAGCTCCATAAAGGCAGCAGGGATCATATAGTACGGCAGCTTTCCCTGCAGATACTCCCGGAGCGGCGGCTGGCCGGAACGTCCATCCAGTGTATAGTATGCTACCAGGTACTTTTCCGCACCGTTAGTGACTACGTTCACCAAGGCCTGGCTCACCATACCTGACTCCAATATGGATTGCTCGATCTCTCCCAATTCTATCCGGTAACCACGGATCTTTACCTGGTTATCCCTGCGGCCAAAAAATTCGATGTCGCCTTCTTTGTTCCAGCGTGCTATATCACCCGTCCGGTAAAGCTTTCCCTGACCGAAAGGATTGTTTACAAAACGTTCTTCTGTCAGCGTCTCGTTGTTCAGATAGCCCGCTGCCAGGCCATCACCGGAAATATATAGTTCACCAGGGACGCCCAGGGGCTGTGGATGAAGCCACTGGTCAAGAATATATACCTGCGTATTGGAGATCGGTTTGCCAATAAGCTGTGCCTTTTCGGCATCTGTCACAAGTGTTGCGACACAGCCGACAGTCGCTTCTGTAGGACCATATTCATTGAATATTTTTACATCGCCGCCTGTCTTGCGGTTAAGCGTTTCCACATGAGCCTTTGTCAGCTCTTCACCTCCTACAATGACGACCTCAAGATTATGGAGATCAGCCCCTGATGCATTCAGCAAGTCAATATGTGCCGGCGTGATCTTTAAACTATTGAAAAAATCGCCGCTGAACATCGCTTCAAAGGAAGATACAGGATCGGCATGTGGATACAGCCTTACAGCATCTCCCCGGTAAAGACCGGCAAGCAAGCTTGTGATTGTCAGATCAAATGAGATAGAGCTAAATACGGGAAATATATATGACCGCTCTTTCTGAAAATAATAGTCATTTGCCCAATAAAGATAGTTGACTACAGATTGATGCCGTACCTTCACGCCTTTTGGCCGGCCGGTGGACCCTGAAGTATAGATAACATAGGCCAGGTCTGACGGCTGCGGCACAACAACTGCATTCTCCGCTGAATATTCAGATGTATCCTGATCCTGGAATGACAATAATTGTATCTTCCCCTTATACTCCTCTGTAAAGCTGTCAGTGAACAACAATTTCAGCCCGCTGTCTTCAATGATATATGAGATCCGGTCAGGAGGATACGCCGGATCAATGGGCAGATAAGCGGCGCCTGCCTTTAAAATACCAAGGATCCCGATAACCAGGTATTCATTGCGCGGTATACTGATACCAACAATCTCATTAGCGCGAACACCGTACTCCCTGCGAAGCCTTTCCGCCAGCTGATTAGCACGGCCGTTCAACTCCCTGAAAGAAAGGCTGATATCATTGCTGACCAATGCTGTCTTATCCGGCGTAAGTTCCACTTGCTGTTCGAAGCAACTTACCAGGTCCATTTTCTCCAGCTGCCAGTTTATGTATGTATTATTGAATGCATACAGCAATTGCATCCGTTCCGCGGTAGTTAGATAATCGAGAGATACGACAGCCTTATGTGGCTGCTGTACAATAGTATCTAAGAGCGTTTTCAGATGGCCTGCCATCCGCTCAATACGCTCCTTATCATAGATATCGGTATTGTACTCAATCTGCATCTGCAGCGCAGACCCGGTGTACTCAAAGAAAAAGCTAAGATCAAACTTACTCACAGCATCCTGCGCCGGCATGCCCGAGATCTCAACATTCGAAAGAGAGGGAACAGCAGCGCTTTCCCCATAGGCGGTCTGCCATACAATCATTACATCGAACAAGGGGGAGCGACTCAAGTCTCGCCTCAGGCCCAGTTCCTCCACCAGCAGATCAAACGGATAGGATTGATGAGAGAAGGCTTCTATAGTATCCTCTCTCAGCTGACTCAATATCTTTTCAAAACTGTCTGCTCCGTTAATTTGATTCCTGAGCGCCAGCGTATTCAGGTAATAGCCTACCTGCCCTTCCAGGTCAGGATGCTCACGGCCTGCCACCGGCGTACCAATGACCAGATCCGGCTGACCGCTGTAACGGAACAACAGTATATTCACCAAGGCCGTTACACCCATGAACAAAGTGGCCTGATGCTCCTGCAAAAGCCGCTGGAAGGCTGCGCTTTGATCTGAATCAAACTGAAATTTAACCCGGGAGCCCCGATGCCGCTGCACCGGCGGACGGCTACGGTCTGCCGGCAATTCCAGCACAGGAAGCTCACCCGAGAAGCGTGATAACCAGTACTGCCGGTGGGATTGCATCTGCTCTCTTCCCAGCGCTTCCTGTTGCCAGCCCGCATAGTCCCTGTATTGTATGGGTAAAGGCGTTAGTTCCGGTGCTGCCCCGGACACAAGCATATTATACATGTCCGTAATCTCCCGCAGCATCACCTTCATTGACCATTCGTCTGAGATGATGTGATGGGTAGACCACACAAGCAGGTACTCCGATGAAGCCACCTGAAGTAGCTCTGCGCGGAATAAGGGACCATTCTGCAGGTCAAAGGCACGCGATATAACTTCCTGTGCATACTGTCTGGCTGCCTCCTCTGGTGATGGTGCTCCCTGAAAATCATGGATCAACAGCCCTATCCCCGCATCCGCTATAGGCAGTACGCGCTGACGAAGTTCTCCCTCTTCCAGCAAAAAGACGGTACGTAAACTCTCATGACGTGCTGCCAGCAGTCTGATAGCTGTTGCCAACGCGGTAGTGTCAAGTGCCCCACGTACACGATATAGTATCGGTATATTGTAGGCGACTGATTGTTCTTCCAGCTGACTGAGCACCCACAAACGTTTCTGAGAGCTCGACAAGGGGTAACTGTCCTGATCCGGTATCCTGGCTATTGGCTGATAGCTTGCTTTACGCGACTGCCCGATAAACGCCGCCTGATCGGATAGCACTGCATGAGAGAACAACTCCGCTATCGTCAGCTGTACATCCAGTTCCTTGTAGATCCTGGCGATCACCTGGATCGCCTTTAATGAAGAGCCGCCTATATTGAAAAAGTTATCTTCCCGCCCGATACGATCTATGCCCAGCACCTGAGACCATAAAAGGGACAGCTGATGTTCCAACCCGGGCAAGGGTGCACTATAGTTCCCTTGCAATAGCATCTCCTCCGGCTTCGGTAAGGCCTTGCGGTCTACCTTCCCATTCATGTTCAATGGAAAACTTTCCATCCACACATAATAGCTGGGCTGCATTGACAGCGACAGATCTGCAGAAAGGCCCTGCCTCAGCTCATCTGCTGTATAACGGGTACCCGTATAGTAACAGATCAGCTCCTGGCGGAAGTCTTCTCCGGTATGCACCACCAGCTCCGTGTGCTGGATACCTGCCTGCTTCACAATCGCCGAACGAACCTGCTGCAGCTCGATGCGAACACCATTGATCTTGACCTGTTCATCCCGGCGGCCCAGTATCTCCAGGCTCCCGTCACTACGGTAACGCCCAAGATCTCCTGTTCGCCATACCAGGTCCCCGCGTTCTTTCTCCAAAGGGTTTTGTACAAGATGATGCTCATTAAGACTTTTATCCAGGTAACCCTTGCTGATGAATGGGCTCTTGATGTATACTTCGCCCATTTCACCATCATCACAAATGTCACCGCTATCATTGATGACTGCCATCAGGGTATTACTGATAGGATAACCTACCGGCAATACTTCACCCGCCTGCCAGTCCCAATGCTGTACATGGTAACAGCTCTTCAATATAGTAGTTTCTGTTAAGCCATACAGGTTCGACAGCCTCGAGCTTGTGCCATGCGCCACCTTCCAGTTGGTGACATCACGGCCATATAAACGCTCGCCCGCCAGTACCACGTAACGCAGCAATGGCAAACGGTAAGGGGAATCACTTAACGCGGATGTTATCAACCGGAATACAGAAGGTACCGTTTGCAGCATCGTGATCTGATGCTCATCCAGCCACTTAACCAGCAGTGCAGGATTGCTCTTGATGCTGCTCTCCGGCATACAGATCCGTGCGCCAGACGACAGCGCGGTCAGTATATCTTTCAGGGAGGCATCAAAGGTAACCGGGGCTAGCTGGCTGATACGATAACTGCTGTCTACGGACCATTCACTCCTGTGCCAGTGAATATAATGGCTCAACGCGGCATGGGAGCCGATGATCCCTTTGCTAAGCCCTGTTGAGCCGGATGTATAGAATATGTAAGCGCTGTTATCCCCATTGTAAGACAGGCCTGGGTTCTCTGTACTATATTCAACAGGAGCGTTTTCTATGTTATGCCGGTATTCTCTGATCACATACTGCTGCGGTACAGACCCATCCACTACGATCACCCGGCCAACCTGTTCTCCTTTAGCTTGTAATAACGCCTTTAGAGATGCATAATGCATATGTGTAGTGATCACCGTATCCATTTCTGTCTCCGCGATCACCTGCGCCAGCCGGTTTATAGCCTGCTCCGGCGACATCGGCACATATACCGCTCCTGCTTTGAATGCTGCCAGCAAACAGACTACCTGTAAAGGACCGCCATCTCCATAAACGCCTACTGCCGTTGCCGTTGTAAGGCCTGCTGAGATCAATGCATGCGCTAACTGGTTGGCATAGCTGTTCAATTCACCATAGCTCAAGGTTGTACCATAGCCTTCCACTGCCGTAAGGTGTGGATACAGTCTGGACTGCTCCTCTATTGCAGAAAGGATTAACATATCGGTCATTATTATATTGCTGTTAGGAAGACTTATCTGTTAGTTGGCTCCCTTGATACGCCTCAGCTCGTCCTCTGAAGCATTAGGTTTTCGCGTGCTCTTTGGAATTTTGGTGTTTCCAAATTTGTAGCTCAATATCAAACGCACAATTCGGGTCTCCACTTTCTGATGATATTGATATTGCTGATTGGGTAACAGGCTGGTAAAATACCTGGCCCTGGTATTAAAAACGTCCTTAACGGAAAAACTTATATTCAGGTTTTTATTAACAGCTTTTGAGAGGCCGAGATCGAAGTTATACAAAGGTTTATTATAAAATATTGTACCGGTTATATAAGGCGACTGATAACTGAAATTTGCTTCGAATTTTACCGACTCGTTGATCTTTACCGACTCATTGACCGTAAAATTGTAAGAAACCCTGCGTTTGTCCAAGGGTGTACCATAAAAATCAGGCGTATTGATATGGTTGAGATTAGTATTAAAAAAAACCAGGCCCGACCACCAGTCCGTAACATCCATAGGTACTGTTAATGCCAGGGAATAAACATTCTCTTTGGCGAGGTTATCATATGAAAAGATCAGCGTCTTTGATACAGGGTCCGTTTTCACCACTTCACTCATTACCTGGCCGATATGGACATAGCTCAGGCTCGCTGTATACTTATCCTTCAAAGTATAGTTTAATTCGAATGAGTTACTGTATTGAGGCTTCAGATAAGGATTTCCCTGGCTGTATGTAAACTGGTCAAGAAAGTATACAAAAGGATTGAGATCCTCATAGCTGGGGCGGTCGATCCTTCTGCTGTATGCAAAGTTGATCACGTTCCCTGCAGACAGTTTCTGATCCACGAAGAACGAAGGAAAAAAATCTATATAATGACGCTTCACGCTCTCATTGTTTCCAACCAGGGAAACGCCCTCTGAATTCGTTTGCTCAACTCTTAGTCCCAACTGTATGGAAGTGTTATTGCCCCGGAAATTATAATTAGCGTATCCTGCATTAACATTCTCCTTGTAAACAAAATGATTGCTGAAAATGGTATTGAAAAAAATGCCATTGCGAAGGGAATCATAACCAAAGTCATTATCCGTCTTCACGTAAGTGGCTTTCAGGCCTGCATCAAGTACGTGTTTATGATTGAGCCATGGATGCGAATAGTCCGTCTTGAAAGAATAAATGTTGATAATATTGGGAGAACTGATCCTCAATGTATCCGAAGGCTTTAAAGCAGACCTGTCCGCCATGAAGTAAGCACTGTTGTAGATGGTCTGTTCCTTTGAATGATATCGCCCGCCGCTGAAGTCAAAACTCAGGGTCTTGCCACTTGTATCAAGTTTGCGTTCATAAGATAACCCGTACCGGACATCGGAATAATTACTTTTAAGAGGTGCAACCGACTCATAAGACGAGTCAGGTGTTCCTTTCCTTTCACCGATCTGGGTATTATTGTACAGCGTTTGCTTTGCGGTCAGAAAGGAAGCATTTGCAAAGACCCTGATCGTATTTTTATCATCCAGATAATAATCAAGGGCGGCGCCGACATTATTATAGCCTATTCTTCTTACTCTGTCTGCTTCCTGATCAAAACGGGTGATCAGTCCATCAAGCCTGTTGATCCGTTCTACAGTCTGGTCATTAAAGCGCTTGTTCCCGGAGGCGATATAATTTACAGACAGATTGGTCTTCCGGCTGCGAAAATTGGCCGTTATTCCAGTGTTCCATTTGTAATACTTGCCATAACCTGCAAGTGCGAACAGCGAATAGTTTGAACCCAGCGACTTTACTGTTTTCATCCTGATATTGATGATACCTCCTGTTCCTTGTGCTTCATATTTTGCCGGCGGGTTGGTGATCAGCTCGATTGACTGTACATTGGAGCCTGGCGTATTTCTCAACAGCTCAGCCAAATCTCCGGCCGACAAGTAAGTTGGCTTGTCGTTTATAAGCACTAAGGTACCCTCCTTTCCCCGCAGGGCGAAAGAACCATTTTTTGATTCACCAACCCCCGGAGCACTCTGCAAAATATCGAGCGCTGAATTACCTTTTGCAATAGGGCTGTTTTCAACATTGATCACGGTCCTGTCTATTTTCCTCTCGATCATTGGCCGCCTGGCCGTAACCGCTACCTCGTTGAGCGTTTTTCCCGCTGCCTGTTTCAGCACGATCGGCTTCACGGCAATAACGTCATTAACATTTCCGGTGACTATAATCGGATCTGACATAAATGATGTGTAACCCAGATAGGTAGCTTTTATATTATAGGAACCCTCTGTAATATTCAAAATTGTAAAAGAGCCGTCATTGCCGGAGAGAACACATTTATTTCTGCTGGTATCCTTCAAATTGACCAGACAGACTACCGCATATTCAAGGGGATGGTTTTCAGGATCAGTGACTATTCCTTTCAGTTTAACCTTACTTTGACCAAGAACAACAGTACAGATGCTTATTAAAACCGGTATCAAAAGGCTAGCTCTTAGCATGAGGGATAGATTTATACAATAGGGTTTGCTTACCCGGATTGGCCAATTATCATATGATCATCCGGTCTTCAAAAAAGACAGTTAAACTAATTTAATTAAAAAAAATGATCCGCAAATATATTTTTCGCTCCGCGTGATTGGTCCTACCCGGCATTATAACTCATGATGGGTCATAACGCTATGCCGGAGGAGATAGTCCACTGGTACATCAACGAGTACAAACCTGTTCAGCAGGCTCACACGCACAAGGATCTTATCCTTACCACAATACTTTACCATTTCGCATTCCAGTCCCGCAAGAGGTCCCTCCGTGATACACAGTTTTTCACCAACAGCAATATGTTGCTGTATAATAGACACTTCTTCGTTTGAATCCATCAATATTTTAAGATTCCTGACAATACTTTCATCAACGCGCGCTATCTGCTTACCAAAGCGCACATAGTTCACCACCCCTGCTATCTCCAGGGAATCAAAGTAGTCCTTGCTGGAATTAAGAAAAATAAAAACATAAGACGGGAACAACGGGGATTCAATTACTTTCCTTCTATCTGTCCGCTTTTTCACCGCTTTAGCCGTTGGAAGATAAAACTCCAGGCTTTTACGGGTTAAATGGAGGGCTACTTGTTTCTCACGATTAGGCCTGGTATATAGTAAATACCATCCTTTGTTGAAAGTACTCATTAGTGGGCAGGGTTTAAATTCCAGATCTAGTAACAAACAGGAAATATTTGCCAATATTGAGACAATACATAAGCCCTATATGGCAGCAACCACCATAATGCACTTACTTCATCTGATTTGGCATAACAAATAAGATCTGCTTAAGTCAGGTTTCTGTAGAAAGAGTTAACAGGCATGGTCATTTGAGTTTTTGGGTTCTTTAAATAATTGGGAGAACAGAAAATACAAAGCTATCGCTACAATCAGCAACATATCAGCTTGGCGGACCGATAAACTAGACGCTGAAATTTAACCGCATTTCACCTGAGAACAATAAATATGGATTGTAGATAAGTATAAAACAAAATACACAAAATATCCTGAGTTTACCAAGTTTTTTTTCAAATTTAAGGAAACATTAGCATCGGTAACTGCAACATCATAAGCCAGCGTGAAAGCAGGCAACAACAGGCTAATCGGCATAGCTCAGCTTACTTTTTAACAGGCGTTCGTACACCATTGCATACCTGTCTGACATTTTCTTTGGATTGAATTTTTCCAGCACTTCTTCATATGCGCTGCGACGTATCTGGTTCAGAAAATTCAAATCCATTGAAAGCACCTGACGTATGGTGGCTTTAAGAGCTTCCGCGTCGTTCATTTTAAAGAGAAATCCGTTCACTTCATGTGTTATAACTTCGGGGATCCCATCGCAATCAGGAGCAATACAAATAAGGCCCTGAGCCATTGCTTCCAGCAACACTATACCCTGCCCTTCGTTAGAAGAGTTTAAAATAAACACCGAACCAGGTTCTACCGATTTAAATGGATTCCCTTTATAGCCTGCCATAAAAATAACATCCCTCATATTTAATGATTCAACCAACAGCTGGCATTCATCCCGGAGCGGGCCGTCTCCAATACAAATCAACTTACATTCAGGATCCTCACTAACGACATCTGCAAAAGCAGTTATAAGCCCCAGGGGGTTCTTTGCTTCAACAAGCCTCCCAACAGAATAGCATCTCTTTGAAAGCCCCGCAATATCAGCAATTCCCGTAGCATAGCGATCAATATTAAATGCGCATGGTATAACCTGTATCATTGCCTCATCAATATTATCGACTTCCACAGAATAAGATTTTACTGAATATGTATTGCAGATAACCGCATCCGTTTTTAATAATAGTTTCTTCTTAACCGCCTTCTGCTCATCACTCTCCCAGGTGGTAGCACTGTGCGCAGTAGTGATCACCACAGGAATACCGCATTTGAACGCCACTTCCCTGCCCAATGTATCCGCCCAATAGATGTTTGTATGAACTATCTGCGGCCGCAGCGCTCTCATTTTTTCCGAAAGCCATTTAAACAACGACAAATAGGTATTATTCTCTTTCCTGGGGAAAGCAATATGCACAGTTGCGCCAACTTCTTCAAAAGCGATACTATCCGCCTGAGACGAATAAAATACCAAAATGTCCACCTGATAATAGTTATGATCAAGGTACTTAACCAGCAAGTAAAGAAACTCAAGTATCCCTCCACCTTCATTCATATCAAGGGTAGGGATTACATACACAATCTTAATTCTGGATAACATGCAGATATTCTCTTTAGTGGTTCTTTCCTCATAAAAGCTGATTAGCTTCCAGGATACTGCTAATGGTGTTTATAACTGCTCCTTTCTCACTTTCCACGAAAAAATGGTTCCCGTTAAAACTATAGGTCCTGCTTTCAATAGCCGAATATTTCCGCCATTCGGCAGGATCTACATCTTTAGTTAATATGTCATGATTTCCCGTAAAAACTGAAACCTTGCAATCCAGGCAAAGCTCCTCACATGCAAAATCATACGATTCCAACAGGTAAAAGTGATGCCTGATAGCGGGTAAATACAATCTCAATATCCGGGAATTCTTCGCAAGCCCGGCTGGCACGCTTTCCAATTCCAACAAGATCTTTATGAACGAGCTGTCATCCAGCTTGTGGGATTGGCTTATGGTGCTGAAATAGAGATGCGGCGGCTTAAATCCTGAAAGAAAAACATGGTTTGGCCGTTGCCGCCTGAGTGTATTGATCTTCTTTGCTGCCAGGTAACTAACCACTGCTCCCATACTATGGCCGAAAAACGCATAGGGAGGCGTAACAGATCCGGCTAACTGCAATACCTCAGCAACTATTTCGTCCAGGCTCTGACACACATTATCTTTTAACCGGCTTCCCCATCCGGGATAATCATATCTGACTACCTCAACATTCGGTCCTAACCGCTGATCCCATCCGTCAAATAATTTAGCAGAACTTCCCGAATATGGTATGCAGATCAGTTTCAACCTGCCGTTTTCAGTTTGTTCGTCTTTCATTTTTGTACAGGCAGGAACATTTATTTCTTTAGCGCATAGTCAAGATGAGACCTGAATGCCTCCGGCTGATCAAGCCAAAGCTCATGACCGGCTTCCTTAATAACAGTCAGCCCAACGTTAGGAATACCGGATGTCCATTCTTTGATGATCCTGGCCTGCATATCAAGACAGTCATGATCGCCCAAAATAATGGATATGGGGATCCCGGATTCTTTAAAGCCATGGAGATAATCCCACCGGGATGGGCTTGAGGCAAGTGTGAGTTTCCTGGTTTTTGGATTAAAAAAAGGTCCACCTCCTTTCATAAAGCGCCACTTCTCAATATGGAACAGATAACTGCCGGCGAACGATATACGGAATTTATATGTTTTTTCTTTAGACGACAAAGGGGAATCCGTTCTCAGTAACCGCAGCTTATCCAATTCATCCTGTACTTCTTTTCTTTTTGAAAACAGCTCAACTTCACGCTCACTCTGATCCACAAGCTTTATATCGTTATCCGAAACAGGTTTTTTCAGATAAGCCGGAGCCAGCAGTATAAGGCTTTTTACATGATCGGGAAATTTCTCGCGATAGGCGCAGGCTAACACTGCACCCATCGAGTGGCCTACCAGCTTCAGTTTATCCAACTTTAGTTCTTTCCTTATTAATTCCAGGTCTTGGATATGATGCTCAAAACTAATAAGCGAATCGGGGAATGGCGACCTCAGTGAGCCCCTCTGATCATAAAAAACAAAACAATATTTGTCTTCCAGGCCAAGCGTAGACTCAGTAAGATAGCGATGTTCAGCACCCCATCCACCGTGAAGCATGATCACGGTATCCGGCCCTTTACCAATTGTGCGTACATACAATCTGGGCCCAGTGTCCCAGTCGCCGGTTGAAAGAAACCACTCAGTTATTTCTGCAGGAGCATATTTTTCCGGGCTAAGCTTACTTTTCGTCAGTTTCTCCCCTTTAACATTGCAGCCGAGGGCAACCGACAAAAACGATAGGGCAATTAAAAGATAGCGCATATTCTATATTTAGGGTTGATCAAGTTATACATTAACCACTTCATACCCGGCTTCTTCATCATCTGAGGTTTTACACAGGAAATCTATATATCTGGCTATTTCGTGAACCTGCTTAAATTTAAAGAAATCTTTGATAGGAATTGCCAAATTGAACTCTTTTTGTATGTTCGAAGCAACCCGGGTCGCGATCAGGGAATGTCCCCCTAACTCAAAGAAATCGTCATATATCCCTACGCGGTCTATTCGCAGGAGATTGCTCCAGATCTTTGCCACTCTATGCTCCGTACTGCTTCTGGGCGCTATATATGTCTGGTCAGACAAACTATCGAAACCGGGATCAGGCAGTCTGTTCTTATCAACCTTCCCGTTAGATGTCAGGGGCAGTTTATCGATTTTCACCAGCGCCGTTGGGATCATATAGGCGGGCAAATTTGCTCCCAGGTAAGAGTAGATGGCCTCTTTGTCAATCGCGCCCTCACAGGTAATGTACCCTACCAGACGCTTGTCGCCTTTGTGATCCACCCTGGTGGTCACAACGCAGCTGCTGATACCTTTTATTTGCAGCAACAGATTTTCAATTTCGCCCGGCTCTACCCTGTATCCTCTCAGTTTTACCTGATCATCATTTCTACCTGAATAGTAAATATTGCCGTCCGGCGACCAGTATCCTTTATCTCCCGTCTTATACAACCGGTGCTTTTCTCCCCTGATAATAAGCTCCCTGAACTTCTCCTCTGTCAGCGTAGCATCCCCCACATATCCGTTAGCCAGATGATGGCCACCTGCATATATCTCTCCCGCAACAGCCGGCCCTACCGGGTTCATCTGTCCGTCCAGGATATAAATTTGCGTGTTAAAGACCGGCTTACCAATAGAGGGGTAAAAGGGAAGCGTGTCCTTCCAGGTAAATAAGAACTGAGTAACAACATGCGTTTCTGTAGGGCCATACTGATTATAGACCTTTATTTGCGGATTCTTCTCCAGAAAATCGCAAATAGACGGCACCATAGAAAGCTGTTCCCCGGTATTAAGCATATATTTTAAGCTGTGAGAATCCCAGCTTGATAGTTCACTCCCGCTAAAAAGCGCGTTATGCACAGAGAATACCAGGGGTAAAAACCCGATCTTGTTGTCCAGGATATACGCCTGTAACAATAGCATATCCATTCTCGTTTCCGCGTTCAGCAAGTGTAATTCATGACCGGCGATCAGGCCATACAGCAAATGCTGTATCATCATATCAAAGCCAAAGGGCATGTGAAGCAAATGGCGGAGACCTCTGCTGACAGGCCCGGAGTCAAGTTGCCACGTTATCAGGTTATTGATCATTCTATAAGTTTGGGCAACCCCTTTTGGCAGACCTGTAGATCCTGAAGTAAACAAAACATAGGCCTCATCACCAGGGTCGGGCTGCCGGAACGAAAAGGGCGTGGGTAGAGCGCTTTTAAGTATATGACCTACGTCGCGGCAATTTGCATGTCCCGGTTCAAACATTTGCAACACATCTTCCCTGACCAGGATAACAGCAGGCTGTATAAGATCAATTATATATTGAATGCGGGAGGCAGGCGACTCGGTGCTGATGGGCACATAACAGGCACCGCACTTCAATATTCCAAGCATACAGATCACACTTTCAATGGACCTTGGCATGTATACGGCAACCCTGTCCCCTATGCCAATTTTATCCTGCGCGGTCAAATAGCTGGCCAACTGATTAGCTTTTTGATCCAGCTCTCTATACGATAAGGCCGTATTCTCAAATACCAAAGCTGTATCATCAGGGTAATTTGCAACCTGCCTTTCATAAGCATGAAAAATTGAATTGTGCCGGATGTCAGACCTGGTCGCATTTACTTCCATCATTGCCCTTTGTTCACCTGGAGTAAAGCTGTCTATTTCCGACACTTTAATAAATGGCGCATCAACACATATCTTTAATATCTGTAAATATTTTTCAAGGGCGAATACCGGCATTTCCTTCATATGTCGCTCGCATAACAATTCAAGGGACAAACTGTAGCCACCTTTATCCTCTACTACGCTCAAATAGATATCATACTGACCATCAGTATTGCTGCCTGCCTGAAATTCAGGTAATTCCTCCTGCTGTAGTCCGCTGAACCCCCTGCTACCGGCGCTGCGTTTAAACAGGTTAAACGCGGCCATCACGCTTGTTTGGCCGTGTTTTTCCTGTTCATGGCTATCCCTCATTAACTCCTCGAATGAGATGCCGCTGTTTAAACTATCGAGCAGCCCTTCATTAACTTTCATCAAAAGATCATGAAGCGTAGCATCCTGGTCCATTTCCAATTGATTGATGACCCTGTCAGCAAAAAGTCCGATAACCCCCTTATTCTCATTCTTCCCTCCTCCTCTGCCACTCACAATATTGGCTAATAAGATCCTACTCCTGCCGGAATAATGATACAACAGGATAAAATAAGCCAGCTGGAATACAGACGAGAAAATCACCCTGTTCTTAAGTGCAAACAATCTTACCATGTCAACCAGCTCCTCCGGTAACAGGATCTTATGAATATATCTCCTGCATTCCTTATTATTCAGGCAAAACAGTAATTCCAAAGCAGGAATACCGTTTTTTAATTTCTCCAGCTCACTCTTCTTCTTTGCTGTATACTCATCTGTTTTAAAGTACTCCTGCTGTTTCCCGGCATACTCGTAGTATTGCACAGGTTCCGGCCAATCTACAATTTGGTTAGCTGCAAAAAGATCGTAGCAGGCGGCCATCTCCTCCCAAAATATATCTATGGAAGCCACATCATGATTTATATGATTGATAGTCAAAAAAAACACCGAACGGTCAGGAAAGCACAAAAGCTTAAATTTTAACAGCATATCCTTCTCAAAATCAAAATCATGATGCCGGGCCGCTGCAATTTCCGCATCTATCATTTCCTTTATGCTGTTTTCGTCATTTATTCCCTCCTCTTCTACCTCAAAAATATCTTCAATCGAAAATTCAGCCCTGACCAGCTGCCAGATCATCTCATCCCTGAGTATAAAATTCGTTCTCAGCACGCTATGCCGTTCAACGATCTTTTCCAGTGATCTCTTAAGGGCTAAAACATTTACCTTTCCCGTAAACATCTTAACATCAACAGTGTTCCAATAAGACGTTCTGTTGAATAATGCATGATACCATATTCCTGACTGCTGTGCGCTTGCAGGAATAAGTTTTTCGGATCTCAGGGCCATAAGTCTTTTATTTTATCCCAATAAACTTAACAAGTTACCGATGCTCTCACAGGGATTCCTTGTCATCAACTGCAACAGATCTACATATTTTTGAAACAAAACCGGCAATTTGCTATTATCGATTGCCTTGTTACTATAAACGCAGCTTATCCGAAGTCCATTTGTATATTCTGTAAACAAAAAGAAAAAAGGAAAAATGATCTCTCTCCTGATACTTTTAGTAATAAACTTAGCTTCCCAGTCGGAAATCGCTTCTTCCCTGGAGGGCAATTCATTGATCACTGCTGCGCAATATTGATGGCCGCGTTCAATTACCTGCTCTATCTGATGATGTCTGTGATCTATCGCTTCAAAATACCTTTCGGAAGCAATAGCTATCATATCTTTTAGCGGTAAGCTCACATCAACCTCCATCTTCAGATAAACGTCGGTATTAAGATACCCTATTACTTCACTTAAACCGGGCCTATCTCTAAGTGTAATAGGCACTATAACGATTATCTCCTTCTGATCAGACAGATAATAAAATAAGCTGGCAAGCGCTATATAGAACAAACAGAGCCGGCTTGTCTTCCGCGCTGAAACGAACGACTTTATCTCATCCAAAAAAGGCCCGGATATCGCCCCGGTATACTCTCCTCCATTTCCCTTCTTTCGGAAAGCATTTAACTTTCCGGTCCTGAGCCAGGAGCTGTTTAACTGAAATCCGGCGGAATGGGCATTTAACATCTTGTCCCAATAGTCCAGATTCCTTTTCCCTTCTTTTGTATTGATATAATTTTGTTCCCAATGAGCAAAATCTTTCATTTGAAATGATAGCGCCGCCTTACGGACCGGCTTTCCAGACACAAAAGAATGATAATAATCCCAAAAGTCATTCCTGAAGATCTGCATTGACTTTGCATCCGATATGATATGCTGCATGGCATACACGAACCTGGCGCGGTTATTTCCTGTATGTATCAGCGCAAAGCGGACCAGGGGGCCCTTCTCCAGATCAAAGGGGGTATATAACACCTTTTCTATAGCGTTACGCATTTTATACCCGGAGAACAGCCGCTGCTTACAATAAACCTGTTCAATATCTACCTTAAAAGCAGACGGGGAATAAATCACCTGCACCAACCCTTCCTTCCTTAAAGCGAAAATTGTCCGGATGCTTTCATGGCGATCGCTAAGAGACCTGACGGCTTTTTCAATTGATGGTACATCCGCATCCTTTATATTAATTACATCGCCAATATTAAGGATCATCCGTTTTCCACTGTCCTGGTACTCTTTCCAGGACGCCTTCTGCCTTTCAGTAGCAGGATACGCTACCGGATCATTATAGGTCTCCATTTTAGATACTAACGTCTGCGGCTTTATTCAATATGCCAAGTTCAGTATTGATAAACCGGGCCAGGCTTTCAATATCTCCGGTTTCGAACATAACTCTGACCGGCACCTTTATAGAAAGTTCTTCCTCCATCCTGAAAACAACTTCCATTACTTTTATTGAGTGCCCTCCCAGTTCAAAAAAGTTATCATGGATGCCTATTGGCGCTACTCCAAGCAGCTCCTGCCAGATCTCCACCAGCTTTCTTTCTACTTTTGTGCCGGGCGCGGTAAATTGATTAGCCAAAAGCACAGATGTATCCGGATCGGGAAGCGCGCTTCTATCCACCTTATCATTGGCATTCAGGGGGATCTTTTCAATCTCCACCCACAGATCCGGAACCATATAATAAGGCAAATTATCCCTCAGGTGAAACTGAAGCATCCTTTTATCAAATTGGCCTTTCGGAACAACGTAAGCAACCAGGTGCTTACGTCCTTTCCCTTCGTCAAAGACTGTTACCGCGCAATTTTCAACCTGGTCATGTTCTCTCAGAATATGCTCGATCTCGCTGACTTCGATACGATAACCGCGGAATTTAACCTGGTCATCAGATCGGCCCAGAAATACAACCCGGCCATCCGGCAGATACTTACCAACATCCCCGGTACGGTACAACTTTCTACCTGGTTTAAATGGGTTATCTACAAACTTTTCTTCTGTTAATGCCCTGTTACCTAAATATCCTTTTGACAAGCCTTCACCACCAATACATATTTCTCCTTTCACGCCCAAAGGCGCCAGCTCCATATCAGAAGACAGTATATAGATCTCACGATTGTTTATGGGCTTTCCTATAATAGCCGCCTCTTTCAGATCTTTGATCTCATGATAGGTAGCACAAACTGTTGATTCGCTTGGACCATATGTATTGACGACCGGAACTATCCCAAAAAAAGGTGCTATATGCTGTTGCAGCAATAAGTCCCCACCGCTGATCACGTACCTCAAACTGCTCATATCCCTCAGGCGTGGCCCAAGTTGTTCCAGCACAATGGGAGTTGCGCTCAAAATGGTGGCTCTTTGATCCTCAATGCTATTTTTCAGGCTCAGCATATCCTTTCCTCCCTCTCTTATCATTATTATCGACGCTCCGCTCACCAAGGCCGGATAGATCTCCTCTACCATCGTATCAAAAGAAATAGAAGACTGCTGGATCACCCTGTCTGCAGACGTTATTGAAAAATACGCTTTGAAGGTTAACGTATAATCCAGCAACGCATGATGAGTGATCATTACCCCTTTGGGCCGTCCGGTAGATCCTGAGGTATAAATAACGTATGCCAGTTGCTCCGGTAATAAGATCCCTTCAGGTCTGGTAGCAGGATAGCTTTCCAAACGTTCCCATACCGAATCCAGGTTTATCAGCCGGACGTGTACCGGCCACCTGTTCTCTCCTGCCGTCAAAGTATCATTACCACCCACTAAAAAGGCAGCTTCCGAGTTCTCCAGAAGAAAGTTCTTCCGGACCTGGGGATAAGCCGGATCTACAGGTACATAAGTCCCCCCTGCCTTCAAAATACCCAGCAGGCTAACGATCAGAAAGGCAGAATGCTCCATGGAAAGGGCAACAAGCGTACCCGCTGTCACTCCTGCTTCCCTGAGATAATGGGCAAGCCGGTTTGACCGGGCATCTAAGTCGTTGTAATCCATCTCTCCCTCCTCAGAAATAATGGCTACAGCCTCCGGAGCAGCCCTTACCTGCTCGTCAAACAGATCCAGGATGGTCATGTGCTGAGGTACATCGCGCTGCGTATCATTGAAGCCGGCTAACAGTTTTTCCACTTCCTGGCCTGTGAGCATGGGCAGCTTACTGATGGCCATATCGGGCGCCTGTACTATCGATCTCATTAACTGTTCAAAATGGGCGGCCATCCTTTTAATGGACTCCCTTTTAAACAGATCAGCACAAAATTCTATTCCAATGCCAATTCCGGAAGGAGTATCATCCGCTATAAAGCTTATATCAAATTTTGCTACAGGAGTTCCGATGGAATGATACCTGGCCTCTACATTATGCTCACTTACGATACCTTTTTCCATCGTTCCGGCCGGGGTATTCTGCAACACAAAAAGTACCTGGAACAGGGTGCGGTAACTCAGGTCCCTATCCTTCACCACATGTTCTATGACCGATTCAACCGGTATGTCCTGGTACTGAAAGGCTATCAGCGTATTCTCCTTAAGTGCTTTAAGCAAGGACCGGAAGGAAGGCGTTCCCGCCAGGTTATTTCTTAAAGCGAGGCTGTTGATAAAACATCCGACCACATTCTCCATGTCCATATGGGTACGGTTGGCAGCCGGGGTACCTACGCAGATATCCACCTGCCCCGTATACCTGTGCAGGAGGATGTTTAGCCCTGCCAGCAATGTCATAAACAACGTAGCCCTTCCCTCTTTTGATAAATTGCGCAGCTCATCGCTTAGCTGCCTGTCCAGCGAGAAAGAATAAAACGCTCCCCTGGTACTCTGTACAGGCGGCCGGGGAAAGTCCAGTGGCAGATCTAAAGGTGTAACCCCTGCAAGATAGTCGGTCCACCATTTTATTTTTCCTTTTATAAATTCCCCGTTCAGGTACTGTTGTTGCCAGATGGCATAATCTCCATACTGAATGGTAACAGGTGATAAATTCGGAGCTTCCCCATTCCTGTACGAATTGTACAATTCAAAATACTCCTGATCCACTATCGGTAAGGACCATCCGTCTATAACAATATGATGATACAGGATGACTATCCCGGTCCGCTGTGCCGATAATTTAAGCACATGCACCCTCACCAGGTAATCCATGGAAAGGTCAAAGGGTGTGCTGATCTCTTTAGACACCCATTCGACGATCTCCTCATCCTTCCAACCTTCAGCATCAAGATAAGTTATCCTCCATGAATCCGGCGGCATAATCTCCTGGTACAGCTCCCCTTGCGATTCCCGGAACACCGTACGAAATATTTCATGCCGTTTTAGGATTGAATGCCACGCATAGTCGAAAGCCTCCGCATCAAACTCGCCAATAAGTTCCTTGAGGATCGGTATATGATAATGCGTGCTTCCTTCCAATTGATCAATAAACCACAGTCTCTTCTGAGTGAAAGACAGCGGGATCTTTTTGACCACGCCTCTGTCATAGGGGATCAAAGGCTGTTGGGAGACGATATCACCTTGTTTTAGTGCATATTCTCTTTCTCTGAGCAGCTTAATGATCTCGGTCTTGTATTCCTTTATCTCATCAAGTAGCTGGCTGGGAACATCACACCCTTTTTTTACTTTCAGCTTCAGTTCATCATTTTCCAGATATACTGAGAGATTGGTTTCCCTTACTCTTCCTAAAATATTAAGTATATAATTAGTATCCGGCATATTCTATCTGTTATATGCTGATCCGATAGTCAGCTAAAAGCTATGAATAAATTTCCTGCAGGGTCTTCCGGTCTATTTTGCCATTAGGCAACAATGGGAGCTCCCTGATCGCTATTGCATCCGGTACCATGGACCTGTTCAAGTCTTTCAGGCACCTTTGCATAATATCGCTTCCATCAATATTGCTATTTTCTTTTAGCTCACAGATAGCCGCAAACTGAGTACCCCGGATATCCCGGTCCGGCAGTTTTACTATAACAACTTTCCTCAGCTCCTTACAAGCCGCCTCTATAGCTCTTTCTATCTCGAAATAGGAAAATAAAACACCGTTTCGATTGATCTTGTGATCAAACCGGCCAAAAACTTTCACTTCGTTTCCAGCTGTTTCTCCCAGATCCTTGGTATCGAACCATTCATTATTTCCGGGTTGCTGAACAGTTCTTCCGCAACAATCAATGTATCGCAAATAACCGCAGTCATTCTGACATAAAATTGTCCCAAGCTGCCCGCCGGCGCTTTTAATGCTGAATTTTATGCCTGGTAGCGCTTCGAGATATCCACCAGCTCTCTCACGAACCGGCCGGCCTTTATCCGAAATTGCCATAGCTCCCATTTCCGACGATCCATACAGGTTTAAGATGGTCCCTATGCGCTTTTCATACTCAATAAAAAGCTCCTCACGGATATTATCACCGGCAGTAACAGTTAGTTTAGGAATTACCAGGTTTGTATTAATCTTTAAAAGCATCTCCACAAGACCGGGTGTTGTAAACAACACAGTGGGTTTAAATGACCTGATCGCCTCCACCAGGTTGATCACATTTACGTTGCTCATAAGCCTTATCGAAGATCCTGCCATGAGGGATGGCAGAAATGCCGTCACAAGCCCGTATGAATGATAAATAGGAGCGGGGATCAGCACTTTATCATCAGCCCCCAGTCCAAGTCTTTCGGCACATCTTATACCATTCCTCAATACCAGTTCCTGGTCATGGAGCACAAACTTAGGCTCGCTTGTTGTACCGGATGTCCTCAGTACAAGATATGATTCATCTGTATCTGAAAGATCCGTCTCCGGAACATGGAATTGGTTCTCTGATTGTAACGAAAAAGAGGCAATACTATCAAAGTTGGGATGATCTCCGGGACTGGCAGTAATGACATTTCTACAGAAGGTGGTTATATTCTCTTTCGACTGATTTACCGGCCCTGCCCCATTCAACACCAGAAAACTTCTCCGGTTAATAATATGATCAATCACCTGAACAGCTTCCGGCAACCTGTTCCGGAGAGCCAGTGCATTAAAGGAACTACCACTATTGCCCTTCCCGGCTGCAACAAGCTTTCCACACTCCTGGTATGAAATAACGTTCCTGTCATCATAAATAAAGCTGCCAGAGGATGACAAGCGGTCCCCGATCTGTTCATTAGCATTTGGCATGGAGCAATATATTATCGGAGTTGATATGTTATTCTATGGCAAGGCTTTTCTCCGGGGCAAATGTTTTTTGCAGATGTAAGGCTCTATCGGAGGTGGTCATGTCCAACCGTATTGCAATAAAGTAGCCCTTCCCCTTTATCAGGTTGGCAGAATGCCTTACCCCGGCTGGTATCCAAACACCTGTATTCGGACCAATTACAAACTCCTCTTCTTCCAGTCCTATTTTATACTGCAGATCGGCGCTGCCGATTATGATATTGATCTCTGAAACGTCATGTTTATGAAGGTGCGTATAATTCTCCCTGATCTCATCTACCCGGTCAACACTGTGTATAGCCATATGAACAGGGAAAATATCAGAAAAGAATCTGTCAATACCTTCTACATCCGAGTGATAAGGCACAGTGGATAAGGGAATATTCTCAAGGTTAAAAATGAGATTTCTCAATGACTCCATTTTATGCTTTTTAAATATTATAAAATGCTCAATAAGTGAAGTTGATATTATCAGGAGCTAATTTGTTCTTGAAACTGGAGGCCAGTAACATCCCCACGTAGTCGCCAAATACAATCCCTTTTTCTGTTAACCTGATCCCGGTCTTATCCACAGTGATATAGTTATCGCTCTCCAATCCGGCAATAGTATCTTTGATCAGGTTTATATAATTAAATCCATATTTCTCTTCGAATTCATTTGACGTGTATGAAAACAGCTTGGTACAAAGCAATATTTCCCTTATCATTTCCTCCTTCGCTGACAAAGCGTAGCTTCGGGCAATAGGGAGTTCGGCACTGGCCACCTTCTTTTTATATACTTCCACAATATTTGAGTTTTGATAAACCACATTATTGAACTTACCAAAAGCGGATGCGCCATAGGCAATGTGATTATGACCTCTCGAAGACTTCTCTGTGTAGGTATGCATATACTTATCCTTTACGAACATGTACGAGCTCCAGCTATCATATCCGGCATTCATTACTTTTTGAACGGCCGTAGTCATAAACTCAGCTTCCTCCTGGTCAGATGGAAGCTTAAGCTCTTCCTTACGAACAGATTTATCAAAAAAAGTCGTATTTGAATAATTTATCATTCTATAAATGGTCAGCATACTTACATCACTTTGTATAGCCGTATCAACAGATCTTCTCCAGGTTTCCATCGTCTCTCCCGCCAGCCCGCTCAGCAAGTCTATATTTGAGTAAAATCCTCCGTCTTTAACCATATCTATGGCTTTCAGGGCCATTTCCCTGGTATGCTTTCTATGGCTTAGCCTGATGATCTCGTCATCAAAAGATTGAACACCCATGCTGATCCGGGTAACCCCACCTTTTTTATACCATTCAAGCTTCTTTGCAGTAAATGTCCCTGGCTCAGCTTCTACAGTAAATTCCGGGTTAGCTATCCTGTGATATTTATGTAGCGTGTCTATTATCCTGAAAAATTGGTCCTCCTTCAAAAGAGATGGAGTACCACCGCCTATATAGATCGAATCAACCGGATGTTCTGCAAGATTAAATTTTGCGCTCACAAGCCTGATCTCCTCGCACAAGGCGTCTATATATTCACTCATTTGGTCCGGCGATTTGAGCAGATCACGCATATAAAAACAATAGTCGCATATCTGAACACAGAATGGGATATGTATATAAATGATCAAACCGTTAGGTTCAAGCAATTTGGAATTATACTGGTTCTTCCAATATTTGAAATACGGATAATTAGTATAGAACTCATTTCTTGTGGGCTGGGGACCTGGATAAGATTCATTTAATGCTGTTCTATCCTGGCCGGGAATATGAAGTATCTGTTTCATGATTGGTATATTTTTATCCTTTTCGTAGAAAATCACGTGACCCGCTTACCGTATTATTCCTCCGGTTTCTTCTTTGTGCTGATAAAAGATGAAAGCGAGTCCAGACTGGAAAACACCTCGGTGCTGATCTCTTCATCCTTAAACTGAAAATCAAAATATTCTTCGGTCAGCCCGATCAGGTTCACAATAGAGATGGAATCCAGTCCGATCCCTCCTTCGTACAGGGGAGCATCCACTTCAATATCCTCCATTGAAAGATTCACGTCCAGCTTGTGAACAAGTATTTCTTTCAGTCTTTCAATTATTATATCTTTTTCCATACATCATTATATATTTATAATACTAAAATCTTCTTCTTCCTCTGTATGCCTGAGCGATTGTGTCAGTTCCAGGTATCTTCCGAGATCTTCAATAGTGGTGTAATCAAATAATACCCGCATGGGCACTTCAAGGAACAATTTTCTCCTGATTTGTGTGAGCATCCGCATGATGATCAGTGAGTTCCCACCCAATTCAAAAAAACTGTCATGAATGCTTACCCTTTCCAGATCCAACAGCTCCTGCCAGATAGTAGCAAGAATAGTTTCGGTTTCGTTCCGGGGCGGCGCATATTCCCTGGCCGTCAGCTGACTGATATCGGGCAGCGGCAGTGCTTTTTTATCCACCTTCCCGTTTGAAGTGAGCGGGATGTTCTCCAGCTTTACCAACGATGCCGGCACCATATAATCAGGTAGCCTTTCCTTCAGATATTTTATTATTGCGTCTTTGTCAAAAATTTCTTTTGGCACAACATACCCGACAAGCTTCCTGTTGGCAGCGGTTTCCTGGGTAGCTATTACTACTGCGTGATGTATGCCGGGCATTTGCCCGAGCACCGTCTCAATCTCACCCAGCTCTATACGATACCCGTTTATTTTTACCTGGTCGTCGTTCCTTCCCAGGTATTCAATATTTCCGTCCTCCCGCCAACGCGCGATATCTCCTGTACGGTACATCTTCCTCCCTTCTGTAAACGGATCGTTAACAAACTTATCGTTTGTCAGCGCAGGCTTGTTCAAATACCCGCGCGCAAGCTGAGAGCCACTTATATACAGCTCGCCCGGCACACCAACCGGCACCAGTTTCCTGTTTGTATCCAGAATATACAAGCTGGTGTTGGCAACCGGCTTGCCAATGGGAATAGTAGTAAATTCGCCGATTTCAGGAACCGTCCAGCAAGTAACATCAATGGCGGCCTCCGTAGGTCCGTAGAGATTATGTAACTGCACATGGGGCAATTTCTCTTTAAACAAAGCTACCTGTGCCGGCCTTAGCGCCTCTCCGCTGCACAACACGCGTTTTAGGTTGCTGCAGTCACCTTTCTCCAGGTCAGACAGAAATACTTCCAGCATAGATGGAACAAAATGTATAGTGCTTATACATTCCGCTTGTATAACCCCTTTCAAATAGTTATTGTCTTTATGCCCCCCCGGGTTGGCAAACACCAGTTTTGCACCTGCGCACAAAGGCCAGAAAAGCTCCCACACAGAAACATCAAAACAAAAAGTAGTTTTCTGCAGGACAACGTCCTCGTCTGTCAAATCAAAATAAGCCTGCGCCCATAATAACCTGTTTACGACCGCTGCATGTTCTATCATAACTCCTTTAGGAACACCTGTTGAGCCTGAAGTATATATTACGTAAGCCAGATGCCCGTTGCCGTCTATTGGAGGCAGATCATCAAAAGGCTCATCGATGATCTGCTGCATCAGCCTGTCAACACACAAGTTAGCAATACCGGGTATCGGCGGCAGATACATTTCACAATCGCTTATCGTCAAAACCATCTTCGCCCGGGTATCGGATAATATGTATTCGATCCGTTCAGGCGGATATTCCGGATCAATCGGCACATAGGCTCCGCCTGCTTTCAAAATGGCCATTATGCTTATTATCATCTCCAGGGACCGATACATACAAACAGGCACCAGCGCCTCCCCGCACACTCCCTCCTGCCTGAGATAAGCAGCGAGCTTACTCACCCGTTCATTAAGTTCGAGATATGTAATTTGTTCATCCTGGAATGAAACCGCTATATGTCCGGGGGTTTTCCTCAACTGCTTATAAAATAAGTCTATAATGGTGTAGTGGTTATTATGTAAATACGGGGTCCTCGCTACCGCCTTTAACCATCCTTCTTTATTGCAGTCTCGCTTGTATCTGTTTTCCCACTCCTTTTTAATGACCAGTCTTTCCTCGTGTGTAGAGGAAGGAATTAATTCGTAGATAAGCACCTTTATTTTAATGGACAGCATAAATTCCTTAAAACACTCATCCTCTTCACTATGCGTCTTATCAAAATGTTTCTTTATGGATTCCCGCAGATTCCCGGCTTCACCGATATATCTCAGATTAGCGGCTTGTCCATTTACTCTTTCGCCTACAGCGTATACCGCCGGCAATCCGGGCAACATATCCAGGTTGTCTTTTCCGTCAGCATTATTATCCTTCTGGAAAAGCACAAACTTTTTAATGCCGGCCTGTTCATCCGGTACAAGGTAGTCGTGTCCCATAAATAATACGTAAAAAAGAGTGTACTAATGTTAATGATGCGGGTGAGATCATTTTTATGTGCCGGGAATAACACATCCCACTCCGATACAAGGAGGGTATAATTGTTCAAATTGATTCTTTCTGATCTTTCAGGATATAGCTATCGCTACTTTTAGAACCAGAAGTACTATAAGCATTAAAAATAAAAGGTAATTTAACTAGTTTTTCCGGCTGACAGACAGCCATTCACTTCGCAGATAAAACTAATGTTGTCAAAAGGGCTATCGGACACGTTTTTAAAAGTTGACATTAAATAACGATCGGCCAATTAAGAATTTGGGATCTTTAATCGTTCTTATACTAAGATATTTTCTTTTTTTTTACGAACCAAATTATTGAAAAGTAAATTTTAAAAACTGAGGCCGGACGCCGGGAGCATCTACACCGCTTAACCCGCTGAAACAGATAGAAAATATTAGTTGATTATTAATTATTTACAAAGATCCCGCTATATTTCCGCTCAGTTCTTTATTTTTAAGGACGGATACCATCCAGTTATCCTGACCGGATTCCATGATCAAAGAAAATATTATTTTGACCACCGTTATATGATAATCAGATCAGCCCTTCTATTTTTTTTACTTTTAGCGATGCACAATTTTGTTAGCTGTCAATCATTGAATAAAAATCAGCGGAGGCTCCTGGATAAAATGACTACCGCGGTAGAGAACAATGATTATATAAATATTCATAGCATCCTGATCTCTAAAGGCGGTAAGCTGCAGTATGAGCATTATTTTAATAACTGGACGAGAGATTCCCTGCATGATTCACGGTCTTCTTTTAAATCAGTCACCAGCCTGTTAACAGGGATAGCCATTGATAAGGGGTTCATTAAGGACATAGATCAAAACGTATACTCCTTTTTCCCGGAGTATGCGCCCTTCGGAAATGACAGTGACCTGAAAAAGAAAATAACTATCAGGGACCTTCTTGAAATGAAGTCAGGCTTTGATTGTGAAGAGTTCAACGGCAGCCGGGACTGCGAAGATGAGATGGCTGCAACCAAAGACTGGCTCAAATTTTCCCTTGATCTTCCTATGAAGCATCCTCCCGGAACTGTTTGGTCCTATACCTCCTGTAACCCGATAATTATTGCCGGGATCATCAGCCATACGGCGAAAATGTCTATCATGGATTTTGCCAAACACTACCTGTTTGATCCGATGGATATTACCAATTACAGATGGACCCTTGACTCCACTGGTCAGGCGACAGCTGCCGGCTCATTTTTTATAAGGCCCATTGATATGATGAAACTGGGAGAGCTGGTAGAACAAAATGGTATGTGGAATGAGCGGCAGATCATCCCCGCATCATGGTTGGAGGAATCAACCAGGCCACAGACACGTATACCTGATTATTCATTTGTAAAGGTGAGCAAATCGGCTACGGCCATCCCCATGCCTACGTATTATGGGTACTATTGGTATTCGGAAATGATCAAAACGAAAAACTTCCAGGAAGAGGTACTTTTCGCTTCTGGCAACGGCGGTCAGTATATAATGATCATTAAATCGCTGGACCTTGTTGTTGTTTTTACGCAAGGTAATTATGACTCACGGGAGGCAAAAAGAGCATTTGATATGCTTATAAAATACATATTACCTGCTTATAAGAGATCGTAGGCTTGGGCCAAAAACGGGTAAATGATGTTAAAGCAGTCATAGTTATCGAGAAAAACAAAAAGACCACATCAAATGCAGCGTCCAACCCGCCCCAGGCAAGTGCTATAGCCTCAGCCCGGGGGTTGCGAAATATCAACTGTCTGTAGGAATAATACGACGGCAACTGTAGTTACCATACTACCTGCATTAACACCGTTATCTGCTATATTTACCCTCATTAACCACTATCCCATGAAAGACATCCTCCACAAAATGACCGGGAAGATCTCTGACGTCAAAGACACCATGATCGACAGCATGAAAAACATGCTAAACCTCGAAACGCTTGCTGATAAATTCTCCGGTTTTACAGAAGCAAGCGCCAACATGTATGCTCAATACACCAGCGACCTCATTGCGCTGTCTCCCATCATTGAAGAAATAGGCTTTAAAACATCGGAAATAGAATTCAACATCAGCATCCCTCCCTCCTTTACCTTCCACTTCCAGAAGCTCAAAGACACCACACCGGAGAAAAAACAGGAGATCCTTGATCTCCATAAAGAAAACAGGTTTTTAGCCCCGATAGTAAAAATGCTGATAACAGCAGACAGTTTTCAGGATAAAGTAGCCCTGGGTACATTTAAATTTCGCTCTGTGAAGATCAATTTAGGATTAAGCCCCGGGCTCCATCTTACATTAGTACCCAAAGCGCAAAGCAGCCCGGCCTGAAAAAAAAGAGAGGCTGTCACAATGAAATGCCCCCAAAAAGTTAGACACTTTTGGGGGCATTTTTTATGGATAAAAGAATTAAATACAGTTTCAGACAGAAACTATCAACAGTTCGATCAATTACGGCTGGTCGAGAATCCTGTTTATCG
>Ga0102592_1000691_pt1 | contig 49037 bp, 54 predicted proteins | sample AraplaCol_mMF_r2_FD_76861 | JGI IMG/M metagenome (GOLD analysis project Ga0102592, IMG submission 76861) | Arabidopsis root microbial communities from North Carolina, USA - plate scrape MF_Col_mMF_r2 (SPADES assembly) (version 2) | ecosystem: Host-associated > Plants > Roots > Endosphere...
CGTTCCGCCTGGCATCCGCCAAGCTGCCGCTGCGCACCACCTTCGTCAGCCGCATGATCGGCCAGTAAGGGGAAATGACAATGACCAAATCTACTGAACTGCGCCAAAAAGACGTTGCCGGCCTGAAAGCCGAAGTCAAAGAGCTGCAAAAAGCCCACTTTGGCCTGCGCATGCAAAAAGCCACGCAGCAACTGACCAACACTTCCACGCTGCGTTCCACGCGTCGCAGCATCGCTCGTGCCAAGACCATCCTGGCCGAGACCCTCGTCAAGCAAGGAGCCAAAAAATGACGGAAGCTAAAAAATCCCTCAAGCGCACCTTGATCGGCAAGGTGGTAAGCGACAAGCGCGCCAAGACCGTGACGGTTCTGGTTGAGCGCCGTGTGAAGCACGAGCTCTACGGCAAGATCGTGTCCCTGTCCAGCAAGTACCACGCTCATGATGAAAAGGGCGAGTACCACATGGGCGACGTGATCGAGATCACCGAAAGCCGCCCGATCTCCAAGACCAAGAACTGGGTTGTCACCCGTCTGGTTGAAAAGGCTGCGATCGTTTAAGTCCCGGCTTGCCTGGGGCTGGCGTCAAGCTGCTCTTTGAAAACGGCTCACTTCGGTGGGCCGTTTTTGTTTGTGCCGGCGCCTGGGTTTGCCGGTTCTGGCCGTCATCGCCCGCCCAGCCTGTCCGGCTTTCGTGCAGTGAGCGCACGCTTGCCGTGTCCGAATTACACTGCGGGAGTTGACTTTCAACCATCCGTTATTTTTTTGAGGAGCACACCATGATCAAAGTAGGCGACACACTTCCGGCCACCACGCTGATGGAATTTTCCGAAGTCGAAGGCAATGGCTGCAGCATCGGCCCCAACCCGGTTGACGTGGCCAAGGCCGCTGCCGGCAAGACGATTGCCCTGTTCGCATTGCCCGGCGCATTCACGCCCACCTGCTCGGCCAAGCACGTGCCCGGCTATGTCGAAAAATTCGCCGAGCTCAAGGCCGCGGGCGTCGACGAGATCTGGTGCCTCAGCGTCAACGACGCCTTCGTCATGGGCGCCTGGGCGCGCGACCAGAAGACCGGCGACAAGGTGCGCATGCTGGCCGATGGCAGCGCGGACTTCGCCAAGGCCACGGGCCTGACGCTGGACCTCACGGCGCGCGGCATGGGCCTGCGCAGCAACCGCTACTCCATGCTGGTCAAGAACGGCAAGGTTGCCAGCCTCAATGTGGAAGGCCCCGGCAAGTTTGAGGTCAGCGACGCGGCGACGCTGCTGGCGCAAGCCAAAGGCTAAAACCAGAGACGCGAAGCTTTCGCCACGAAGCCACCGCGCGCAAGCCCGGTGGCTTTTTGTTGCCCGGCCTAAAGGTCCACCTTCAGGTAATGCGCCCCTGCGATAGGGTTGTGATAGTAGGGCGGGATATCCACAAAGCCGAGCTCCGCATACAGCGCGCGCGCCGACTCCATGTCGTCCAGCGTGTCCAGCAGCACCGAGTGGTAGCCCGCGACGCGGGCGGCGTCCAGGACGGCTTCCGCCAACTGGCGCCCCAGGCCGAGGCGCCGGAACGGCTTGCGCACATAAAGGCGCTTCATCTCGCAGGCATTCGGGTAATCGACCGAGTCCAGCGCGCGCAATGCGCAGCAGCCGGCGACCTTGCCGTCCACCAGCGCGAGCAACAACGCGCCCTCGGGGGCATCGTAGTCGCCCGGCAACCCGGCCAGCTCAGCCTCGAAATTCTGGAAGCACAAGTCCACCCCCAGCTGTTCCGCATACTCGCGGAAGATCAGCCGCGTGGCGGCCAACTGCTCAGGCGAGTCGGGTGTGATGAACTGGATGGACGGGCGCTGCACGGGTCGGCGGGGAGAAGTCGGCAACCAGTTTAACGTGGTTTGCCGCCGGCGCCCGCCGCCAACGCCGCGTCAGAAAGCCGGTGCCGCCAGCGTGGAAACCCAGTAGGCCACCCCGCCGCAAATCGCCAGGATCAGCACCGCAGCCACGCGCGACACCGTGTCGTCACGTGAGTGCGGCGCCTGCACCACCAGCTCCTTGTCGCCGTGCAGCATGGCGCCCACCAGGTTGTGCTTGCGGCTCAGGTAATAAACGATGGCGGCGATGTGCAGCACCACCAGCGCCAGCAGTACCCATTTGCCGATGTTCTTGTGGTAGTTGGTGCTCAGGCTGACGACGGCGTTGGAGACAAAGCGCGTCAGCGGGCCGGCGAAGGCGATCTCGTCATCGCTGAACAAGCCCGTGCCGACCTGCGCCACCAGGAAGCCCAGCATGGCGAAGACCGAGCCGGCGCCGATAGGGCTGTGGCCGACGCCGTGCTCCGGCTTGCCCTGGCCCTTGAGGTAGTTGATGACGCTTCGCGGCGCGTAAATGAATGCACCGAAACGGGACCAGCGCCCGCCCATCAGGCCCCAGATGATGCGAAACAGCAGCAAGGCCAGCACCGTGTAGCCAAAGCGGAAGTGCCAGACCATGGCGTTCCCGCCCACGGTGCCGGTGATGGCCAGGCCGATCACGCAGGCCACCAGCGTCCAGTGGAAAAACCGGGTGGGCAGGTCCCACACACGCACCTTGTGCAGATTCTTATTGGTGTACATGCTCACTCCTCGTTCATGTGGATTGTTCTTATGCCGGCATTGTCTCCGGCTGCTTCGTCTGGATCTTGGTGCTTTCCCGTAGTGCTTAAGTTCCGGCGGAACTTATCAAGCTTGGCTAAACTCTGCCACATGGCAGCGAGCCCAGCCCGTTGCCATTGCCTGGTACCGACCATATCCTAAAAAAACCTCACGAGGAAAACCATGAAACTTTTCGCCAGCATCGCAGCGGCCGCCACCCTGGCAGCCCTGGCCGCCCCGGCCTCCGCGCAGTTTGCCAAACCTGAAGACGCCATCAAATACCGCCAGAGCGCGCTGTTTGTCATGGGCCAGCACTTCGGCCGCGTCGGCGCCATGGCCAATGGCCGCGTTCCCTTCGATGCCAAAGTCGCGGCTGAAAATGCCGAGATCGTGGCCGACATGGCCAAGCTCCCGTGGGCAGGCTTTGGCCCCGGAACCGACAAGGGCGGCAACACCAAGGCCAAGCCCGAGATCTGGACCGAGCAGGCCAAGTTCAAGGAAGGCCACGAAAAGCTGGTCGCCGAAACCGCCAAGCTGGCCGCCGCCGCCAAAACCGGCAACCTCGACACCCTGAAGGCCGCGTTCACCTCCACGGCCGGCACCTGCAAAGCCTGCCACGACGCCTACAGGGCACAGTAAACAGGCACACCCCCGTCAGACGCTCACTTCGTGTAGCGCCTTCCCCTCTTGCAGGGGGCGGCGCCTGCGGCCCGGCTAAGCCGGTTCCGCGGCGCCTGCCGGTGAAGAGTGGCTTTCGCCGCGGCAACAAAAAAGCCGGTTCGTTTGAACCGGCTTTTTTGTTGGGAAATGCAATCGAATCAGGTCTCGGCGAGCAGCTTTTCAATCAGCTGGTGCAACGCGGTGAAGTCCGGCTCGCCCACATACTGCTTGACGATCTCGCCGCGCTTGTTCACGAGGTAGGTGGTCGGCGTGAGCTGCACGTCGCCCCAGGCCTTGGCGACGGCGCCGGTGTTGTCGATGGCTACATTGAACGGCAGCTTGCGTGTCTGGGTGTAGTTGACGACGTAGCTGGGCGGGTCGTAGCTCATGGCCACGGCCAGGGTGTCGTAGCCCTGGCCCTGGTATTTGTTGTAGGTGGAAATCACCTTGGGCATTTCCGCCACGCAGGTCACGCAGCTGGTGGCCCAGAAGTTGACGAGGGTGACCTTGCCTTTCAGGTCGGCCGTGGTTTTCTTGCTGCCGTCCAGCAGCACGAAGGTCGACTCCGGCGCGGCCTGCGCGCCCGTGCATCCGGGCAGGGTGGCCAAAGCCGCCACGGCCAGAATACCGGCCAGCGCCATGCGGCATACTGTCTGGCTCGATGTCAATTTCATGGGAAGGACCTCATCATGCAACGTCGCAATTTTAATCGGGCCGGCGTCAGCGCGCTGGGCGCACTGATATGGGCCACCTACCAGCAGGCCCACGCGTTGTCGCTGGGAGACCTGTCCGGCATCAGCAACGCCGACGCCAGCGCCGGCCTCAAAACCGCCCTTGAAAAGGGCGCTGTCGCGGCCGTCGCCCTGCTGGGCAAGACGGATGGATTCCTCGGAAACCCAAAAGTTCGCATTCCTTTGCCCGGTTACCTTGAAGATGCCTCCAAGCTGCTGAAAAACCTCGGCCAGGGCAAGCGCATCGACGAACTGGTCACCTCCATCAACCGCGCCGCCGAGGCTGCCGTGCCCATGGGCAAGGACCTGCTGGTCAATGCCGTGCGCACCATGAGCGTGACCGACGCCAAGAACATTCTGACCGGCGGCGAAACCTCGGTCACCACCTTTTTCGCCGAAAAAACCCGTGCGCCCTTGGGCGTCAAATTCCTGCCCGTGGTGACCAAGGCCACCGAAAAGGTCGGCCTGGCCAACAAATACAACGAATTCGCCGGCAAGGCCGCCGGTTTCGGCCTGGTCAAGAAAGAAGACGCCAATATCCAGCAATACGTCACCGGCAAGTCGCTGGACGGCCTCTACCTCATCATCGGAGAGGAGGAAAAGAAGATTCGCCAGGACCCTGTAGGCACTGGCAGCGCCATCCTCAAGAAGGTGTTCGGTTCGATGAAATAAAAAGTTCTAACTGGCGGGCCGCGGTGCGCCAGGGGAGATTCGATGCATTTCCTTACATAGTGTTGGTAAATATAAGCACACGGGAAATGTCCCTAGCGGGGTGGCTGCTAAACGTGATCTGATGGAGGCTGGTTGCAGTTAACGATCAGGAGGACAGCAGCCGTGCGAAGAACAAGATGGGCGTTGGCGTACTTTCGCGGGAGCAGGCAAGGCGCGTTGCCCGGCAAGGCTGGCGCGCATCCGGCCGCGCCGTCTCTCAGGGCCTGGGTGCTGGCGGCCATGGCGGCCTGGGCATCCACCACGGCTGCTGCGGCACCTCTGCTTGATGAGCCGATACAGCCGATCCCGCAAACACTGAAGCAGGACCCGGCCCGCGCGGAGATCGGGCGCCAGCTGTTCCGCGACACCCGCCTCTCAGGCAACGGCCGCGTGTCCTGCGCCAGCTGCCATGACCTCAGCAAGGGCGGCGGTGACGGGCGTGACCGTTCTGTCGGGCTGAATGGTGGGCTGACCAGCGTCAACGCCCCGACCGTGTTGAACGCCGCGCTCAACTTCAAGCAATTCTGGAATGGGCGCGCCGAGTCTCTGGAGGCGCAGGCCGACCACGTCATGCAAAACCCGGTCGAGATGGGCTCGAAGTGGGAAGAAGTCATCCAGAAAGTGTCGCAGGACCCCAAGTACAAGAGCGCCTTCGCCGCCGCCTACAAGGACGGCGTCACCAAGGCGAATATCCAGAACGCCATCGCCACCTTCGAGCGCACCCTGATCACGCCCAATTCGCGCTTTGACAAATACCTGCGCGGCGATGCCAACGCGATCACTGCGGCCGAAAAAGCCGGCTATGCGAAGTTCAAGCAGTACGGCTGCGTTGCCTGCCACCAGGGGGTGAACGTGGGCGGCAATATGTTCCAGAAATTCGGCGTCATGGGCGACTACTTCGCCAAACGCGGCAACCCGACGGAGGCCGACCTCGGCCGCTATCTTGTCACCAAAGTGGAAAGCGACAAGCACGTCTTCAAGGTGCCCAGCCTGCGCAACATCGCGCTTACCGCACCTTACTTCCACGATGCCTCGGCGAAAACCCTGGACGAGGCTGTCGACGTGATGTTCCGCTACCAGCTCGGCCGCGTCGCCTCCAAGGAAGACAAGGAAGCCATCATCCGTTTCCTCAATACGCTCACCGGTGAACTGGACCTCAAGGATCCCAAACCGTGAAAAAGCCGAACCGACTGGCCTGGGTGCCCATGGCGGCGGTTACCGCCGTGCTGCTGTCCATCCTGGCCTTTCTGTACGCCAAAAGCCAGAGTTTCGACAGCTCGGATTACTTTGAGGATATCGCCGCACTGCGCCATCTGAAGCAGCTCGACGCGCAATGGGAACTGGACGTGCTCAAGTCCCGGATAGGCATCAACAGGCACTACGACGCGCTGGCCGACAACCAGGGCGAAATGGCCCGGCTCATGGAGCAGCTCCAGTCGGATGCGGACACCCACAAACACGATGCATCCGCGCATGGAGCGAGGCTGGCGGTGCTGCAGCGCGCCGTCCAGGACAAGGCCGTCCTGATCGAGCAATTCAAATCGAACAACTCGGTGCTGCGCAATTCACTGACCTTCCTGCCCACCGCGGCGCAGGACATCCAGCAGTCCTTCGGGACGGGCCGTGGTGCCGCGCACCCGGCATCTCAAGGCATTTCAGCCAGCGTCAACAAGCTGCTGCTCGCGAGCATGCTCTACAGCCAGAGCCCGACAGACGACAGGGGCCTTGAGATTCAGGCCGGACTGAGCCAGCTCGAAGCCGGCTTGCACCATGTCCCGCCGGATGTCCGGGACCGACTGGATATCTTCCGCGCGCATATCCAGACCATTCTTCGCGAGCAGAAAATCGTGAACGACCTCCTCGCCGGCATTGCAGCCGTGCCGACCGGAAAGCTGATGGACGAGATCAGCGACGCGGCAACGCTGGAGCAGCAGAACAGCGGCCTGGACGGCGAGCGCTACCACCGCTACCTGCTGATCTTCTCGGCGGTGCTGGTGGTCCTGCTGGTGTACGCGGCGGTCGACCTCATCGGCAGCCACTCGACCATCAAGCGCGTCAACGAAGAGCTCCAGGGCGCCAACGAAACCCTGGAGCAGCGCGTGCATGAGCGCACGCTCGCGCTGCATGCCAGCGAGACGCAGCTGCACCAGATCACCGACACGGTGCCGGCCCTGATTGCCTACATCGACGCCGACCAGCGCTTCCAGTTCCACAACCTGGCTTATGAAGAGCGCTTCGGCCTCAAGCCCGGGCAGATCCACGGCAAGACCATGCGCGAGATGATGGGCAAGGAGCTCTATGAAAAAGAGCGCGCCAAGATCGAGGAGGCCCTGGCCGGCTACGCGGCCGAGTATGACCGCATCCAGCCAACCGCCGACGGCCAGATGCACGACTATGTCATGCAGTACTTTCCGCGTTACGGCGAAGGCGAGGACGAAGGCAAGGTGCTGGGCTTTTATTCGCTGGGCACCGACGTGACCGCGCTCAAGCGCGTCGACCGCATGAAGAGCGAGTTTGTCTCCACCGTCAGCCATGAGCTGCGCACGCCGCTGACCTCCATACGCGGCTCGCTGGGCCTGATCGTCGGCGGGGTGGCCGGGGAGTTGCCGCCCATGGCCAAGAACCTGGTCGGCATCGCCACCAGCAACTGCGAGCGGCTCATCCGGCTCATCAACGATATCCTCGACAGCGAAAAAATCGAGTCCGGCAAGATGCGCTTTGACATGCAGACCGTGGAGCTGGCGCCCCTGCTGGCCCAAATACTGGTGGCCAACGAGGGTTTCGCCGACCAGCACAAGGTCAAACTGGCCCTGGACATACAAGCCCAAGGGGTCAGGGTCAGTGTCGACAGCGACCGGCTGACCCAGGCGGCCACCAACCTGATCTCCAATGCCGTGAAGTTTTCACCGGCGGACTCCTTTGTTTACATCAGGCTGATGTGCAGCGACAGGCGCGTCAGGGTCGAGGTGGTCGACAGCGGCCCCGGCATTCCCGAGGAGTTCCGCAAGCGCATCTTCCAGAAGTTCTCGCAGGCCGATACGTCCGACACACGGCAAAAGGGCGGCACGGGCCTGGGCCTGAACATCTCGCGCGCCATTGTGGAGCGCATGGGCGGCAGCGTGGGCTTCACCTCGCAAACCGGTGTGGGGACGGTTTTCTATTTTGAGCTGCCCGAAGCGGCTGCACGATCACCGGTGGCAGAGGCCACCAATGGCGAAAGCAAGGCCAGGCACAACGGGCCGGCCAGGCCCTTGATCCTGGTCTGCGAGGACGACCAGGACATCGCCCACCTGATCAAGCTGATGCTCGACAAAGGCGGGTTTGATTCGGACCTGGTTTACCGCGCCGCGCAGGCCATGGAGCAGGTGGTGCGCCGCCCCTACGCGGCCATGACGGTCGACCTCGGCCTGCCCGACCTGGACGGCATCAGCCTGATCCGTTCGCTGCGCCGCGAAGAGCGCACGCGGGACCTGCCCATCGTGGTGGTCTCGGCCAATGCGGAAGCCGGCGAGCTGGAGTTCAACAACCAGCCGCTCAAGGTGTCGACCTGGCTCGAAAAACCCATTGACGAAAACAAGCTCATCCTCAGCCTGCAGCGCGCCATCGCCAGCATGGCCGAAGGCAGGCCGCGCATCCTGCATGTCGAGGACGACCTGGACATCCAGCGCATCGCCGCCACCATCGCCCAGGACTTCGCGACCTTTGAATTCGCCGGCACCCTGCATGAGGCGCGCGAACAGCTGGACAAGCACCACTACGACCTGGTGCTGCTCGACCTCACGCTCAAAGACGGCTCGGGCTGGGAGTTGCTGGACACCATAGAGGCGCTGAACCCCGCGCCGCCGGTGGTGGTGTTCTCCGCGAGCGACGCGGTGGCCAAGGACAGCGACCGGGTGGAAGCCGTGCTGGTGAAGGCCTACACCTCCAACGACCAACTGCTGCGCACGCTGCAGCGCGTGCTCGACGAAAGCCTGTGGGGCACGGTGCACCCGCCCTTGAGTGTGGAAAGCCAGTCCCCAAACAGGCTGTCTTAGCTCACCCCTGTACAGGCTCCCTGCTCAATGCGTTCACTCCTGAGTGTCTAATCCGCGGGCCTGGGTGTCGATGGAACAAGGTGGGCAGGGGTTCCAGGGCTGGTGCGAATTTGTTTGGAGTAAGGATGAATGCAAGAATACGGCATGCTCCCATTGCCTTCATCCCCATTCGTTGTGATATCCCGGGAAGCTTCACCATGACGGGCCTGCTTGCGGTCCTGCCTTGCTGGACCCATGCCGAAGCATTCAATCCCAAGGCACTGCCCAACTGCGGCAGCCACTTGCCGGCAATATCACCGGTGGGCTTTCGCCCGGTGCCCGCTCGCTGAAAGCCGCACCAGCCTATGGCCCACGTCGCCCACACCTATCGCTACGCTGAGCCGTCGTCGCTGGATTTTTCCGGCGGCGCCCGCATCAGGCTGGCCACCTCGTCCTCCGGTGCCACCGCCCATCCCCATTTCTTCGACGGCTCGGTGCACCAGCCGCAATTGGCCGCCCAGCTGCTCAGCGCCGTACACCTGCTGGTGGGGTCCCGCTTTTTCACGCCGGCCAACAGCGTGGGCCTGGCGATTTCGCTGGCCGATCCCATCGTCACCTCCGGCAGCGGCATGTTGCGCCTGGAAGGCTTTTCGGCCTGCTGCAGCACCTACATACGGGTGGACCTGGAGCCGCAGGCCTATACAGGAGATATCGCCGGCAAGGGCACCACCAATATCGACTTCAACGCTCCCATGCGCGCCGCACTGGCCAAGGTTCGGGACGCCGACGGCCTGGCGCTATCGGTCGGCAACGCTGAGTTCGCGCTACGCACGGCGGGTGTTTCGGTGGTAGAGAAAAAAGTCGAGCTGCCCTTGCGCTGGTTGCGCAGCATGGTGGCCGTGCAGGCTTACCAAGCCGCCATGCACAAGGTATTTGAAGTGGGCGCCGTTCCCGCCTTGCGTTTTTTGCGCAGCCTGCCCAAGGCCTCCACCAGCAAGACGCCGCTGCGGGTTGTAGCCGGCCCCCAAGGCCTTCGCACCACCGCGCAGGGCGATGGCGCCGGTGTGCGCTTTACCGACAGCACTCGCTTGCGTGTGCTGGAGAGCCTGCTGCCCAAGGCGAAGACCCTGACTTTGTACGCCGACCCCCAACAACAGGCCAGCGCCTGGTGCCTGGACTTCGGCAACATGCGCCTGACGCTGGTGCTCAGCGCCGAAGTCTGGCGCGGCTTCTCGGGTGAGGGCCAGGCGCTGCACGCGCTGGTGCAGGCCGATGACAGTCGGTCCCTGTCCACAGTGCGCGCGCAACTCAACTGGCAGGATGTCCTGCGTGCCGACGCACTGGCCGCCCATTTGCAGCGGCCTGTGCCCGATGTGGAACATGCCCTGCAGGTGCTGGGTGTGTCCGGGCTGGTGGGCTTCGACCTGGCGCACAAGGCCTACTTCCACCGTGTCCTGCCCTTCGACCTGAGCCTGCTGGATGAGATGCACCCTCGCCTGGCCGATGCCCGCGCACTCCTGCGCGAGGGCGCGGTGAGCCTGGTGTCTACCGCGCCGCTGGAAGCGCTGGTGCGCAGCACTGACGTGAGCTATCGGGTGCGCGAGCTGGATGGCCTCATGCGCTGCAGTTGCCCCTGGTTTGCCAAACACCAGGGTGAACGCGGCCCCTGCAAACATGTGTTGGCCGCACAAGCCGCGCTCAACCTCAGCTCTTCCAAATCATCACCAGCCGATGCCCAGCCCTGACCCACAACCCGCCGGCGATTCCCCACTCGAAATCTGCATACTCGCCGGTGACCTGGCCGGCGTCATGGACCTGATCGACGCCATGGGCCCCGCCGAGCGCGCCGCCAGCCGGCCCGCTATAGAGAAACTGATCTTTGCGCGCTGGCGCATGCTCCGCCCCGACCCGCACGACCCGGCGAACCCGCGCCAAGCCCTCGACAAGCACAGCGCCAACCGGCTGTTTCGCGCCATCGAACTGGCGCGATTCATGTGCTCCGCCGAGCATGCGCCCGCGGACTACTGGATGCACATCGGCGTGCAGGACATTGCGGCCTTCAGGCAGCGCTACCAGCCGGCACCGCCCAGCCAGCCGATAGACAAGCTGCTGCGCGGCGAGCATAACTGGCATTACCGGCGCCATATCCATCGCGCGGTCGTTGCGGGCCTGGTTGAACGGCCCCAGACCGACGAGTATCTGCAGTCCCTGTTTTTCGGTGATTTGCGGGAGGAATCCAACATCGTCCTCAAGCACGTGGACGCGGACCCGGGAGTGGCACCGTATTTGTTGCAATTGTTTGAGCACGAGGGCAGCTCGGACGGCAGCTTCGCGGCCGTCGAAAAATACTGCCACGACCCGGAGCTGACGTGGACCCAGGCCTTTCTGACCTTGTGCGAACGCGGTGTCTACACCCGTGCCCAGTTGCTGGACAAGACCCTGGGCGCCCTGGCTTGTGATTGGCCGCAATTCAAGTCAGGCTGGTTCTCGCGTTTCCACGAGAGCCTGAACCCCACTGTCGACGAAATGGCCGTCCACGCCGGCCGCTACCTGGCGCTGTGCCATAGCCGCATCGCCCCCACCGTCAGCCTGGCCATGGACGCTCTCGCGCGGCTGTACCCAGCCGGCCATCTGGACGACGAGCAGGTGTGCGAGGCCATGCAGCCGGTGCTCGGATCCGCAGTCAAGGGCCGCGTGTTGTCGGCGTTCGAGTTGCTGGGGCAGGTGGTCAGGAATGCGCCCGCGCGTGCCACCAGCGTCAGTGCCTTGGCCGCGCACGCCTTGGCCCACCCGGGCGCGGATGTGCAAAAGAAGACTTTGGCCTGCCTGCAGAGCTGGGGGCTGGACGCCGCGGGCCAGGAGGTGGTGCGTGGCTACCTGCCGTTTGTATCGGCTATCAATCGGGCCGCACTCGGCAAGCTGGCAGGCGACGCGGCAGCCACCCCGGACGCAAGCGCGGCCTCGCCGGCCGGCGCCGCGTCGTCCACCCGACTGTCGACCTCTCCATCCGTATCTTCAGGGGCCTCTGCGCCCGACAGGCTGTCGCCGCTGGCGGACGACCGCGCCTTGAAGCCTCTGATGCATGTGGCTGATCTGGTGGAGCGCATGGCCTACGTTCTGGAGAACCCGGCCGATGTGGACGAGTGGGAGCGCGTGGCTGATGCCCTGGTACGCCTGGCGCCGATACCTGCCGCAGACCAGGCGGCGTTCATGGCCTTGAAGAAGCGCGCAAGGCGCCTGCAGTGGGACGCCCAGCCCCTGGGTTTTGCGTTGGCCCAGCTCATGGCGTGCGCGCTGGTCGGCGAAGGCGCGGCGATTGCACACATCCCCCCGGCGCCCCCGGCCGGATCTGACCACGGGGCCGGCGCCCACCACTTCATTGCCGAGCGGGTACATGGGCTGATGGCGCAGGCGGCCACCGGCCTTGGCCTGCCCGCGTTCTCGGCGGCCACACACCGTGGCGGCTTCATCGACCCCCGGCAACTCGCGGCACGCGTCGCGGCCTGCCAGCAGGCCGGCGCCAGTCCGCCCCTGTCCGAGCAGGTGTTCGCGCTGATGCGCCTGGTGCCTGCCAGCGTAGACGCGGACGCTGCCCGCGAAGCTGTGCAGCAGGCGCGTGCGTTGAAGGACCAGCCCTTGCTGCAAGCCCTGCGTTATGCGTTGGGAGACAGCGTGCCCGTGCCGTCCGGGGCTGCTGCCCAGGCCTTGTTCGTGGCCGCCGCACGCATACGCTCCCCCGGCATGGACGATGCGCCCACGCTGGCGGCCTGCCCCAACCTGGGCCCCAATGGCCCTGCCGCCGCGCAACTCGATTGGCATGTCAGCAGCAGCGAACCCAATGAAGGCGGCTACGTGTTCCACACCTTGCATGTCAGCTGTACTCCCCAGCCGCAGGCGGACGGCCTGCACCATACCGCCATGGCCCTGTGCGCCAAGCATCTGAGCTATGAGCGGTGGTATACCGAAGGCAACGCATCGAACATCCGCTTTACCGCCAGTCTGCAGCCTTCCAACCTGGAGCCATTCTTTGCTGAAGGCGCACACGCCATGGGCAACAACGTGGACTGGTGGGAGGCGCAATGGCAGAACCGCGCCTACCTGGATGTGCTGCTGCAAACCACCACGCCCATGACTCCCATGGCTCGCCTGTTGCTGGCGTTGGGTCTGGCCGGCAAGGAGGCGGGTCAGGCCGCGCTGGCAGTGGACGCACTGGCCAACAGCGTGCGGGACGGGCGGCTGGACATCACGGCCATGGGCAAGACCCTGGCGCGCCTGTGGACCATGCCGCTGGTCAAAGGTCCGCGATTTGGCAAGAGCCTTGCGGCCGCGGCGCAGGCCCACGCCTCCATGCCCGCTGCCGTGTTTGCGCTGCTGTGCGCCATGGTGGAGGTCCAGCCCGAGGCGCCACGCAAGGACCTGGCGCCGCTGTTGGAGTTGCTGCTGGAGCTCAAGCTGGCACTGGGCCTGGGCGTGCCGGACAGCACACGCACGGCGCTTCAGGCGATGCGCCTGGGCGGCAAAAGCAAACTCGCGGTGAAAGCTATTCTGGGTGAATAAAGCTCACCCCCGTTCAGGCTCACTTCGTGTAGCCTGCTCCCCCTCAGGGGGCGGCGCCTGGGGCCGGCGAAGCCGGACCTCGGCCCCTGCTGGTAAATACCTCCTCCCTCCCATATCGCCCTGAATTCTTCAACCCAGCATGAGCCGCGGGACTGGCATTGCCAGACCGCAGGCGGGCGGCCCCCTCGGGGGCGGCGACCCACACGCAGTGGAGAGCGTGTGGGCCTACTTCTTCTGACTGGCGCGGTAGACCTGCATCACCGTCGCGAAGTCGCGGTCAAAATTGATCGGCAAAAAGGTGTCGTTGCCCGGCAGCTGTTTCTTCAGGTTGGGCGAGAAGCTGTAGCTGAACGAGCACTTCTTGACCCTGGCCTGCAGCTCGGGCGACACGTCCTTGCTCATGGTCCAGGTTTCCGTCATGAAGGGCGGGCTTTCCCAGATCGTGCGTATGCTCGAGCCCTTCACGTCGCCCTTCACGATCATGCGCTGGTACAGGTCGCTGGCCACGGCCGCGGCCGGGAAGAAACCGTGCATCACGCCCGTCACCGAGCGCTCATGCCCGTTGGAGAACACCACCTCGTAGTCCTTGTCCGGCGTCAGGCCCAGCGCCGGGAACAGCGCGCGCGGCGCCAGGTTGCCCGAGTTGGAGGTCGGCGTGGTGTGCGCGATTTTCTTGCCGATCAGGTCCTTGGGTTCCTTGTAGGGGCTGTCGATGCGCGTGATCAGGATCAGCTTGTAGGAATTGCGCTGGCCTGTTGCCTTGTTGCCCGGCACCGCAAAGGGCGCTTGCTGCCCGGCCGTCACCATCTGCGCGGCCAGGCCGGGGTTCACCTGCCCGATCTGGGCCTTGCCGCTGGACAGGGCTTCGATCAGCTCCTTCTCGCCCAGGATGTCGACGTTGCTCGTGCGCTCCAGCGAGTCACCCTGACTGTTCTGCAGCTCCACATTGGCGCAGCGCGACAGGTGGCTGAAGTAGTCTCCCCACAAGGCCATGGTCTCGGTTTTGCCATAAGTCTTGGGCATGGCCACCACCATTTTTTCGCGGGGGCCTGTGAACTTTTCAACCGGCGCCGCAGCCGCGGCCTTGGTTTTCTTGGGGGGTGGGGTATCAGTTTGTGCCACCACGGTGGAACCCAAAGTCAGCGCCGCACCCGACAGCAGTGCCGCATTACGCAATAAGACCTTCATGTTGATCGCCCTCTCGTCATTGATGAACCGCATCCCACGGCAGCACCGCCGCAGGCCGTGCACCCAGTGTGCGCTCAAACTAACGTTTACTTACAAATAGGCAGACGCCAAGGCGACAACACGCGGGAATACCCCGGGGCGTGCTGTCGCTTTTTGGCCGAAAAGGCGTGCCGTGCCGGGCGCTTTGGCCCGCCGGGTGACGTTACAAAGCCGGAGCGGCGCGGGAGGCGTCGATCTTGCCCAGCAGCCACTGCAGGCCGGCCAGGTGTTGCTGGTCGTGGCTGCACAGGTAGTGCACCAGGCTGCGCAGCGTCAGCGCGCCGTAGCCTTCGAACTCGGCTGTGCGTTCAAGGGCCTCGGAGGAGATGCCGGCGAGCATGTCCATGGTTCTGGCGCGCGCTGCACGGAAAGCCGCCAAGGCTTCCTGCGCGTCGGCTGTCGCGTAGCCACGCTCACGCTCCAGCACATAGCCGTCCAGCGACACCAGCGCCGGCTTGTCCTCCGTGAGCGTGCGCTGGATACGAACGTGGTAGCCGTCGATCTCGATGTCCCGCACATGGCAGACCTGGCCCAGCGCCGAGAAGGTCTCGCTCGGAATGCCGTCCCAGGATGGGGGTGTCCAGTTTTTATGGGTTTCGGGAATGGCCGCGTAAAACTGCTCCAACTGGTCCGGGAAATCCGCCATCGCCCGCAGCGTCGCGGCGTTCAGCGGCGCGGGCACATTCATTGGCCGGCCTTGGGCGACGAAGGCCACAGCAGCGCTTGCGCCGCGATCACGTTCTCGCCGTTGAAGGTCACCGCCGGCGAGCCGTAGAGCTGGTAGCCCAGCGCAAGCGCCTCGCTGACCCGGCGGCAAAAACTCGCGTCATCCGGGCCGGTGAGAAGTCGGTAGGTTGGCAGGCCGTCGGGCGGCGGGGTCGTGGTTTGTGTCATGGCTGCATAAGCTGGCTGATGAACGGAGGGCGATATTACCGTGTTCGGCAATCTGCTGCAGGTGTCGCCCGCATGGCCGCCGAGCGCGCCCAGCCCCTCCACAAAGAGCGCCGCTGTATTGACCTGCCGCAAGCGTTGCGCAGATTGTGTTTTCGGCTGAGCTGCAATTGCGCCAGATCAACCCGCCCATGGGACTGCACGGCTCCAATCAACTGTGGGAATGTTCCCGTTTCTCCTGTTGCCTATCCATGAAAAAACAAATCGTCGTTGCCGCCGCTCTTTGCGCCCTTTTTTCCGGCGCTTCCTTTGCCCAAACCGTGGAGGGCCCCTGGCTGGTCCGGGCCCGGGCCGTCCACCTGGACAGTGCCAACAAAGACAGCACGGGCCTGGGCCTGGCCATCAACAACAAATGGATGCCCGAGTTCGACATCAGCTACTTTCTCAACCCCAACGTCGCGGTGGAGCTGGTGCTGACGGTTCCGCAAAAACACACGCTGTCGGCGGGCGGAGCCGCCATCGGCAGCTTCAAGCACCTGCCGCCCACGCTGATGGCGCAATACCATTTCAATCAGGTGGGTGCGGGCAACTTCAAGCCGTATGTCGGCGCCGGCGTCAACTACACCCGCTTCAGCGCGGTCAGCCTGCCGGCCGGCGTGGACATCAAACGCAGCAGCTGGGGCCCGGCTCTCCAGGTCGGTGTGGATATTCCCCTGAGCAAACAGTTGTCCCTGAACTTCGACCTGAAGAAGGTCTATATCCGCACCGATGTGTCCGCAGCCGGTACCAAGATCGGCACGTTCAAAGCGGACCCGATCTTGTTTGGCGTGGGGCTTGGCTGGCGGTTCTGAGCAGGCGGGGTTAACACCTGGATTTCAAAAGAAAGGAGGCTGCTGCGCAATCGCAGCATGCCTCTTCAGCCATCCACGCCGCCACTCACGCCGGCGCCGGGGTTGGCACGAAGTTCAGGCCTGCGCGGTTACGGGCTGGCTGACGATGCGCGTGCGCGCCGGCATGCCGGTAAACGCAAAATCCAGCTCCGGCACGCGCCCGCTCACGATGTCGGCAATCGCCGCGCCCGAGCCGCAGGCATGCGTCCAGCCCAGCGTGCCGTGGCCTGTGTTCAGGAAGACATTGCCGGCCTTGCTCCTGCCGATGTAAGGCACGTTGCTGGGCGTCGCCGGGCGCAGGCCGGTCCAGAACTGTGCGCCCTGGCCGTCCGTCATCTCCGGAAAGAGCTGCTTCACGCGGCGCACGATGGCCTGGCAGCGTACCAGGTTCAACTCGGTGTTGTAGCCGTTGAGCTCCGCCGTGCCCGCGATGCGCAGGCGATTGCCCAAGCGCGAGAACACCAGTTTGTATTCATCGTCCGTCAGGCTCACCTGGTAGGAGGCCGCCTCATTGATGACGGGCAGCGTCACCGAATAACCCTTGGCCGGGTAGATGCGCAGGCTTTGCCCCAGCCGTTGGGCCCAGGGCGCGCTGAAGGCGCCCAGGCACATCACATAGGCGTCGGCCTTCAGTGTCTCCACGCGCCCGCCCGCCTCGCCGCTGCCCCTGGCCACCAGCACTTCGCTGACCCGCCCGGCGCCGGCCAGCACGTCGAGGATGTGGGTGTTGTAGAGAAACTTCACGCCCGCCCGCTCGCAGCGCGCCGCCAGCGCCGCCGTGAAAGCCTGGGCATCGCCCGACTCGTCGCTGGGCGTCATGCTGCCGCCCACGATGCTGGCGCGGCACTGGGCCAGCGCGGGCTCAATCGCCACACATTCGTCGGCGGTTTTCATGTCGAGCTCGCAGCCGTGCTCGCGCATGATGCGCGCCGGCTCCTGCGCCGCGTCGTACTCGGCCTGGCTGGTGTAGAAGTGCAGGATGCCCTGGGTCTTCGCGTCATACTGCAGGCCCAGCTCAGCCCTGAGTTTTTGCAGCGCGCCGCGGCTGTACATGCCCAGGTTCACGATCTGGCGTATGTTTTGCGCGGTGCGCGCCGGCGTGCAGTTGCGCAAAAACTCCAGGCCCCACAGCCACTGGTTCATATCGGCCCGCAGCCGGAACAGCAGCGGTGCCTCTTCCCGCGCCAGCCACTTCAATACCTTCAGCGGCGCGCCCGGGTTGGCCCAGGGCTCCGCATGGCTGACGGAGATCTGCCCGCCGTTGGCAAAGCTGGTTTCCATCGCGGCCGCGCCGCGCCGTTCGACCACCGTGACCTCATGACCACGCTGCGCCAGATACCAGGCCGTCGTGACCCCCGTGACACCCGCACCCAAAACCATGACTTTCATGGCGATTCCTTTTTTCAAGCAGAACATTGCAATTGGCAGTTGCGCAAGCGCGATGCCCTGGTGCTGCTTGATCAAAAGAGAATCATGGCAACCGCCAGGCCATCAGGTGCTTGCGGCCGCTTCCACTGTCCTTGTTACCTGAGAGATTCAGCCGCGGCTTTTTCCAAAGCATCGGCCTTGCTCCTTCGGTGCGCCGCACCTTGCATGCGGCGTCTCTCCAGACGGCTGTGTGTTTCTGGCAGTACGGGACCTGAGCGATTATGGAAGTTTGCGCCTTCGGTGGCTGCCGTCTTTGCGGCAGCGCTCTCCTGCTTGAACGGTTTGAATTTACCACCGAAGCCTGGGCCGTCGAAGGGACGTGAAGGTATCAGTACTGGTCCAGCGGACTGATTCGGGCGCTTAATAGTAGGAGCAGGTAGCAAGCTGGCGTCAGCTGGAGCGTATGGGGTTCAGCCTTCGCACACAGCCCGCACAAACGCGGCCTTGGCCTCGGTATAGGCCTCGCGGTCGGTGGGGTATTTCGCGGCCAGCTCGGTCTTGAGCGCGGCATAGTTCCAGGCCAGCGCCGGGTCCGCGCGCAGCGCATCGCGAAAGCGCAGGCGCTGCGCCCACACCGGGCCGCCATGCACCACCAGGTGCAGATGGTGGGTGCGGCGCCCGTCGGCCCAGCGCATCAGCCACTGGCGGTCCGCCAGCGTGGCATTGAATTCAGCCGAGGTGGTGTAGCCCTGCTTGCACAGGGGCGTCACCAGCGCCCTGGCCGCCTCCATCGAGGCCACACCGGCCAGGATGTCGATCACCGGCTTGGCCGCCAGCCCCGGCACCGCCGTGCTGCCTATGTGCTCAATGGCCATGAAGTCATGGGGAAACAGCGCCAGCAGCCGCTCGCGCTCGGCCTCGAACATTCCGGGCCAGTGCGCGTCATAGGCCTGCAGCACCACCGGTTCGTTGATGGCGGCTTGCAGTGATTCCTCTTCGGTCATGATGCCCACCTTTCTCGTCAACGCAGCGCCACCACAGCCCGCCGCGCCAGCACCAGCCGCTCGTCCAGGTAGGCGCCGTAAAAATCCGGCACCGCCGCCCCCACCAGCGGCTCGGCCAGCGCCTGCCCTTGCGGGCCCAGAAACAGCACCGTCGGCGTGAAGGTCGCCTTGCGGGATTGGGTCCATGCCGCCGCCGTGGTGGGCTTGCCGTCAAAGCCCGTTAGCGGCGTGCGCTTGTCGGTCACGTCGATCTGCCAGGCTTCCAGCCCGCTCTCTTTGCGTGCCGGCAGCAGGTAGTTGCGCCGCACCAGTTCGCAATACGGGCAGCCGGGCAGGGTGACCAGCAGCACCAGCGGCTCGTTCCGCGCCGCGGCCCGCCCGGCCACCTCGGGGAGCGATGCCGGCACCGGCAGGGCGCTGTCTTTGGCCTGGGCTTGCAGGGGCCAGGCCAGGCTGCCCGCCAGCGCCGCCGTGAAGCCGCGTCGGCCCAGCGCCTTCATTCGGCGCACTCCAGCAGGATGCGCGCCAGCGCCGCCGGCTCGGTCACCATGGGGTCGTGGCCGGTGGCCAGTTCCACCACCCGCGAATTCGGCAGCCAGGCGCCGCCCCAGAAATTCGGGTCCTTCACGCGCAGCCGGCTCGGCGTGATGGTCGCCAGCATCGGCTCGGTGCAGCTCACAAAGGTGCGCGGCACCGCCGCCACGCGCTTCACGTCAAAGTTCAGCGGCGCCTGGTAGGTATTGCCTGGGTGCGGTGTCTGCCGGCGCTGCACCCAGTCGTGGTCGGCGCCCTGCACGCCGAAGATCTCAGGGTCGGGCGGCGCAAAGCTGAAATTCGCCGAGGCCTGCGCACCCGCCATGCGTTTTTGCTGCGTCGCCGCGTCGTGCGTGCTGCTCCAGCTTTCGCCCGGCTGCGGCACCACCGCATCCACATATACCAGGTGCTTGAGCCGTTCGCCCATGCGGTCGGCCACCGCCGTACCTATCATGCCCGCGTAGGAATGCACGGCCAGCGTCACCTCGTGCAGCTCCTCGGCTTCGATCACATTCATCACATCGTTGATGTGCGTGTCGAGGTTGATGGCCGGCGACAGCAGGTGGGCCCGCTCGCCCAGGCCCGTCAGCGTCACCGCAAAGGCCTTGTGGTGGTCCAGCTGCAACACCTGCGCCACGCGCCGCCAGCACCAGCCGCCATGCCATGCGCCGTGCACCAGAACAAAATTGTGTTTCATCGCGTCACCTCTCGTGGTTGATGCTCGGGCTTCAGGCGAACTCCTCGTCGAACAGCAGCGACCAGGCATTGCGGTAGGCCACCTGGTGCCTCACCGCTTCCGGCAGCTGCTGCAGGAAGTAGCGGTGCTTCTGGTCGTAGGAGCCCATGCGGTCCATCCGGTCCCCGCCCAGGTCCAGCGCCGACAAAAATCGCTGGGGGTGGGCCACGATCAGGTCGCGCCATTCAGGCACCAGCCCGCCATCGCCGGCCCAGACGCGCGCATGGCGCTGGTTGCTCAAGGGGTAGACCGAGGTGGAGTCCCCGAAGGCCGTGTCAAATTGCAGATTGGGAAAGCGCCCTATCAGTCCGGCCACATAGGCCGCGTTGTAGCGCGTGGCCCGCTCGATATAGCGGACCTGCGCGATGTGGCACCAGACCACCCGGGCCTTGGGATACTGCGCCAGCATTTTCTCGAGCGGCGGCAGCAGCGCGTCCTCAATCTCATAGTGAATCTGGAAGGCCATCCCGGTTTTTTCGCTCAGGCTGAAAACCCGGTGCCCGGTCGGGCCGTCAATCGGTACGTTGACGTCGCGGTCCTCAGCCGATCCGTGCTTCACCTGGCGCGGCGATGGGTAATGGCGAAACTCATACTCGCCCAGGCACATGATCTGCCGCTTCGTGATCGCGGCTTCCTGCGCATCCATGAATTCGTCGGGCGCCTCCGTCAGCGCCGGCGGCTGCCCGCCATTGCCCACAGGGATAAACCGGTCCGGATAGGCCGCCACCAGTTTCTCCGACAGGTTGTTGAAGCGCACACCCTTTTTGAATTCGCCCTGGCCGATGTCCGCCGACAGCGCCATCAGGCCGATGTTCAGCCTGTCCATGTTCTTCGCCACGAAGTCCATGTCGAGCCTGCCTGCGTTGCAGGAGCTCTCGATGTCCACATAAGGCAGTTCCCCCGCCGCCAGGATTTTTTTCAGGCGCTGCGCATAGCCGGCCTTCAGCACGCCGAAGTCCGGCATGCCCTGGGCACGGCCCACGCCGGGAAGGGCGGCGGCCAAGGGCAGGCCCAACATGGCTTTGATCATGCGGCGTCGAATCATCATGCGAAGGGTTTCCTGGGGGTATGAATAAGGGACGGTTGCCCGCCGGTTAAATCGTCTTGCCGCCCTTGAGTTCAGACAACTGGGCATCGGAATAGTTCAGCAGCTCGCGCAGCACTTCATCCGTGTGCTGGCCCAGCAGCGGCGGCGGCAAGTCGGCCCGCACCGGCGTTGCGCTCAGGCGAATCGGGCTGGAAACCAGTTTCAAGTCCTCCTTCACCGGGTGCCGCCACTCGGTCACCATGCCGCGCGCTTCAATCTGCGGGTCGGCAAACACCTCGGCCAGGTTGTTGATCGCCCCGCAAGGCACTTTCGCCGCCTCCAGCGCCGCCAGCCAGTCGGCCTTGGCGCGCGTCTTCATCACGGCTTCCAGGATAGGCACCAGCTTGCCACGGTTCAGCACCCGGTCGCGGTTCTTGGCAAACAGCGGGTTGGTCGCCAGCTCAGGAATATTCGCCACCTGGCAGAACTTCGCATACTGGCTGTCATTGCCCACCGCCAATATCAAATGGTCCTTGCTGCCGTCGGCGGCAGGCGCCACTTCAAACACCTGGTAAGGCACGATGTTCTGGTGCGCATTGCCCGCCCGGCCCGGCGCCTTGCCGCTGACCAAATAGTTGGCGCCCAGGTTGGCCAGCATGGCGACCTGCGTATCCAGCAGCGCCATGTCCACCCGCTGGCCCTCTCCGGTTTTCTCGGCATGGCGCAGCGCGGCGAGTATGGCCACCGTCGCATACATGCCTGTCATCAAATCGGCCACCGCCACGCCCACCTTCTGCGGCCCGCCGCCCAGGTCGTCACGCTCACCCGTCACGCTCATCAGCCCGCCCATGCCCTGGATCGCATAGTCGTAGCCCGCGCGGTCGGCATAAGGCCCGTTCTGCCCAAAGCCCGTGACAGAGCAATAGACGAGGCGAGGGTTGATGGCTTTCAGCGAGGCATAGTCCAGCCCATAGCGCGCCATGTCGCCCACCTTGAAGTTCTCCACAAACACATCGCAGTGTTTCGCCAGCTCGCGAATCAAGGCCTGGCCCGCGGGCTGGGCAATGTCGCAGGTCACGGAACGCTTGTTGCGGTTGGTGCCCAGGTAGTAGGCTGCCTCGGTGTCGGCGCCCTGGGCGTCCTTCAAAAACGGCGGCCCCCAGGTCCGCGTGTCATCGCCCGTGCCGGGCCGCTCAATCTTGATCACATCGGCCCCCAGGTCAGCCAGGGTCTGGGTGCACCAGGGGCCTGCGAGTACGCGGGAGAGGTCTAGGATGCGGATGCCGGTTAGGGAGTTCATGGGGGCATTTTGCCTTCTTGAAGGCCGCTGGCCCTCGCCCTTACCCTCACCCAGAGGGAGAGGGCGGAAACCCGATTGACCTTCGGCTACTCAGGACTTTGTTTATTACCCCTTCTCCCTTTGGGAGAAGGTTGGGATGAGGGCTGACGGCCTGTGCGGCGCGTAGCCTGCACCAATATGTCTTGTCCGGCAAAGATTTGCCCGGCAGCTCCTCCGATTGGGGGATGGCTAGACCGTGCTGCAAGCCTAGAATTCGCAGGCAACTACTGTCAAGTTGTACCGCAGGTTCTGCGGCACACATTAGGCTAGGCCTCACAACGAGCGGAGGGAATTCATGACAAAGTCAAAAGTCGTCTTCGTCGTCGGACATTCGAATTGGGGCAAGTCCCAGACTCTTCGGGCACTCACAAACGACAACTATCGGGTGCGACGAACAAGTATTTCCGGCGTTGAATACTTCGTTCGCCGCATGTCAAACGACGATCTGCCAGAAAGCTTCATCGATTGGATGGTTACGGTAAATCCAGAACGGTGGCCGAACATTCTTGCCGCCCTATGCCCAGATTTCGAAGCCTCTGAAAAGCAGACAGCCACGGTTCTTCAGGTGCTCAAAGATAAAGGGTACAAACTCTTTTTCTGGGTTCTACACAAGAAGTTCGGATCCAACGAATTCATTAAACCCAGCGAAATCTCAAACCTACGGGCATTCGGCAAAGTGGAAGTAATCGAAGACGAATGGGAAGCACCCGTTCGAGGTAAGAAGTTCAAGGACTTCATCACGTCCATCCAGTGATGGTCCAACGCTCATGGCAACGCCATGCGCCAACAAAGAAGGAGCCCTATGAGCAAAGCCGTACAACTTTCAAAAAGACTTGAACGGCTTGATATGGCTGAAGGAATGAAAATAATAGAAAAATCGAGCGCGGAAGCCCTTTGCTGCGACGTACTAGAGGAAGCAATGTGCATCATGCACGCTGATGGTTCGGTAAATATCATCGAACCCCTTGGTCCCGGTGTGATAACAAGTGAGGTTATTTCTTCTGCGAATGTCCTCAAGGTGCTGCATCACTATCGACCCTTCAAAGAAGTTTTTAAACATAATGTGCAGTGAATTGCTATTGACGGCAGTCGCGCGCAACACCTCAGTCAATCGGGCCTCCTTCTGGCGGTCCTGTTGTCTCCGACGTTAGGCTTTTATGGAGGCAATATTGGAGTCCGCTGCCAAACTGATTACTGCGTTTGCGACCTTGGCGTGGCCGATCGTCTTCGCTGTTCTGTTGATCAAGTTATATGAACCAATCAAAGCACTCGTGGAGGCAGCGCACGCGCGCAAGTTCAGTATAAAAATAGCGGGGAATGAATTGACCATGGAGGAGGCGTCGAAGCAGCAGATTGACGCTTTCTCAGACCTCCAATCCAAGGTTGCGGAGCTTGAAGGTCGACTTGCTACGGTGTCTCCGGCGGCTGCGCTAGAGGCATCAGCGCCCGCACGCGCTGGTAAGCGAGTACTCTGGGTAGATGACAACCCAAAGAACAACAGCTTCTTTGTCGCGTCTTTTGAGAATAGTGGCATTCAGGTCGATACAGCCTTGACGACGGAAGAGGGCGTTGCGATGTTCAAGCGGTCGAAGTACGACGCAATCATTTCAGACATGGGGCGTCCCGAAAGTGAAAAGGCTGGCATCGACTTGGCACGGACGATCAAACAGATCTCACCTGACACCCCCATCTATATCTTCTGCGGACGGTGGGCCGCGATGAATTGGAGGGATGAAGCATTGGCAGCGGGGGTTGCGGAAATTACAACCTCAGGGTCAACGCTTGCTCGCCTAGTGCTGGCATGAGAGTTAACAAGTCAGTTGACATGAACGAACTATCGGCGAGCTTTGTTCACCTGCTGTCCTCTGGGCACATCCGACGTTAAATCTCTTTAGTCACCTCCCCTTCAATGAACGACAAAACGCGTCACCTGACAGAGGGCGTCCGGAAGTTCAGCCCGCTACTGCAAGCGTTCGAGGCCGGATATTCAATAGAGCAAATCCGCGCTTCAGTGCATCAAACACTTGAGCCTGAGTTCAAGAATCCTGCCGTTCTCCAGCGATATGGCATTGACCTTCTGACTGTGGAGGCGACAAATATCTCGAAGGTCAAACTTCAACCAGAAACATATGCACTGTACGCGGCATGCATTGAAGTTCACACCTCCCTCCTACTTAGAGACCCGGATCGTTGCGCCAAGATCTGCTCCTACTGGGAGCAAGAGATTGGAGCAGGCCTGCACCTCTACTGGAACTCGGCTCGATTTGAAGTGGACAAATCGGGGCTTCCACTTGATGAGTTTGCATTTGAGGTGCTGCGAAATATCGGAAGCCTTCTTGAGGCGACGATGCAGCCATATCTGCGAGAGCTGCTTCACCTCTCCCTTCAAGGCGACAGCGTCAGTCAAACCAAGGAAGCAATTGCGGCGCTCGACTTTGGTGGAGTGGTAACTCGCTTGGAGGCTGGTCGGTTAGGGAATCTACTTCGACCTAAGCCGTTTGATATAGCACTAAACCAATGGCGCAACATTGCCCAGCACTTTGCGGTCAAAATCGACGGAACAGCAATCGTGTGCACGTATGGCAGAGGTGGTCGGCACACCGTTACCTTCAACCGCAGCGAACTATGGAATGCGCTTGCCTCGCTGATGGCTATGCATCTTGCTATCCGTACGGCGCACACGATCTTCTTCTTGGACCATGGCGATGCTCTGGCTGTTCATTGCAAGGGCTACGCACGGAAGGACAGCGACTTGCAGTTTCAGTTCTTGGTTGGTGCTGCATCACAGGGGTTCGAAGTCACTGATCTCTCAGTCACGCCGGAGTGTTCGGCAGCTCACTTCCAAGATGTCACAGGAGGTGAGGCGACGCCACGGGGTATTCATGCCTCCCAGTTTGTAGTAAATCTCTGGGAAGCTACGCGATCTGCGCTACTGAAAATCACCTACTCGACCAAGGCCGGTGTCACACATCTTTGGGCCCAAGCGCTCGCTGAAGACTGCGAGCGTGTTGCTAAGGGAGAAAAGGACATGAGGTACCTGGCTAAAGTTGTGAAGCTGTCACTCACTAAACCGGATGAGGCTCCCTCAACTGAGAGGACATCCCCCCGGCGAACCGGGCGTCGCCTCTAATCTAAAAGGTTAGGCCTCCAGGCATGTATCGTTCGCAGGTGGAACAACTCCTTGCCAATATCGAGGGTGCGCACGAAAACTATTACGCCTCGGGAGTTTTCAGTGGTCCGAGTCTGTACTTTCACCAGCGCGCCCTGAAAGACAGCTTGAATGGCGACGTCGGGAAGTTCGCCGAATCGTCGTACGCGATGCTTGCTGCTTGGGGTATGCATCGCATGGGGAAAGGCGGGGCAAAGATGACTGACTTCTCTACTTACGAGAAGTCACTCCAAAGAGCGTGGTCTGCGATCTGTGATCTGAGGAGTGTTTCTGCGACATCCCTTCGGGCTACGGATTGGATACGGCTCGGGGAAGCGTTTTTAGAAATCAAAGCGATGCAGAGCGCGTTCTCACTAGTGGCCAACTCGAAAGTTCTTGCTCATGCCGTTCCGAATCTTGTTCCGCCCGTAGACCGGCAGTACACAATTCGCTTCTTGCACGGCAGCAAGCAGCTTCCGAAAAAAATCGAAGATGAGTGGAGCCTGCTTCGAGGCTTTCTAGAGAACTTCTTCTATCCGGTGGTTCGCGACGACCGGTTCACCAAAGTCTACGAGGGGTGGTGCGAGGTAGAAAGCACCTTCCCGTGGAATACATCAGCTCTCAAGACTGTAGATAACATCCTTGTTGGTCACATGCGCGGAAATGTCTAGGGCCCGAACACTCGCCGTGATGAAAAACTATTTCCGTCGCTAGTCCTGACGCGCATTTGGCCACAGTGTTCGGGTCATGGCGCGGCGTGGTCGTGCCGCCGCTGGCCCTCACCCCTACCCTCTCCCAGGGGGAGAGGGAGTAAACCGGGGGCGGTCTGGAGAGTTAGTACGTCTTGTACGGCAAAAACTTCCCCGACAACACCACATTGACCCTATCCCCTTTGGGATCAGGCTGACGCACAATATCCATGCTGAAGTCGATCGCGCTCATGATGCCGTCGCCGAATTCTTCGTGGATCAGCTCCTTGATGGTGGTGCCGTACACACTCACGATTTCATACCAGCGGTAGATCAGCGGGTCGGTGGGTACGGAGGAGGGCAGTGAGCCTTTGTAGGGCACAACCTGCAGCCACTTCTGCTCTTCGGCCGTCAGGCCAAAAATCTTGCCAATCACCTTGGCCTGCTTGGCGTCAAAAGTCATCTGGCCCAGGCAGCCGGCGGTTGTCCATTCCTTGCTGAGGCCAACCTTCTTGGCGACGGATTCCCAGGTGATGCCTTTGCTGACTTTGGTGGCAATGATTTTTTCGGTGATGTCGTTGCGGTTCATGAACAAGCTCCTGTTTGTGTGAGCTAAGCCGTAGCAAGCCTCATGCCCTGATGGGGTGCCGTGTGCTGCGTGTCACATGCGCCAAGGCGGTGCAAAAGCCCCTTAAAGCGGCGCGCAAGGTCAAAGCTGGTGCCGTCCAGGGCCAGGCAATGATGCTTAGCTACGCGAAAAGCGCGCGCTGAGCTTCCAACTGCCGTCTGCGCCGGGTTTTCCGGACACCACCAGCTGGCGAACGTTGGGATTGGGCTGGTCGAAGTCCTGGCGGGGCTTGGAAATATCGAGCACGTCCAGCTGGATTCCGTCGCCTTCAAACTGCACGGCCAGGCGTTTGCCCTGTTGCGTCAGAAACGCCGTATTGCCCTCCAGCCTGACCTCGGCCTCGGTGGCCATCGCCCATCGGACGATGCTGCCGGCGCGGGCGCCGAGAAGCTCGTCGTCAAGTTGCACCGCATCGTCCAGGAAACGGGCGCGGCGGGTGGCCTGCGTGGCCTGGCCCGGCAACAGTGCTGGCGTAAGGTCTATCAAAGCCTCGCGCTCGGAGACCATGCGCAGCGTGGCCATGCCGCGGACACTGTGTGGCTGGCTGTCCAGTGTCAGTGTGTTGTGCGCCTCGGCAGACAGCCTGAAGACCTGCCAGCGTGTCGAATCCGCCTTCATGTTCCACAGGTCTATGCCGCGTGATTCCAGGCTGCCGTAGTCCTGCATGCCGAGGTCCTTGGCCCAGCGCAGGCCGTCCAGCTCGAGCACAAAACTGCCTGCATCCATGTGCGCATGGCTGTGCGCCGCGCCGCCCGCCTTGATGGCGAACCACCACGCGTTGGGATCGGACCATGATGAGCGCCAGATGGCGAGCGGCTGCGCCCCCTGGGCCGAGAAGCTTGTGGGCAGGGGGTTTCCACCGGTTTTTGTGGGCCACCACAACACCGAGAGGGGCGCGAAGCGCTCAGACAGGCCCTGCTGCTTTCGGATCATCTCGCGCTTGGCCGTCAACAGTGCGGGCTGGTCCAGTTCACGGGCCAGATAGACGATGGCGCATGGCAATTCCTGGCCCTCGACGCTGTCGGCAAAATCGAAGTGCTTCCCGGACGGGCCGATGGAGTGCGTATAAAACTCGGCACTGCGCCTGACACCAGGCGCATCCAGCAAGCCCCAGTCCCCGCCTTTGCGACCGCGGAGTGCGGCGGCCAGCAGCACCGTAAAGCTGCTTCCATAGCTCCAGTAGTTCGGCCCTTCGGGGTAGGCCCCGTCAGGCCGGTAGGCATTCAGCCCGATGAATACGCCTTGACGTGCCGCCGCGAGGAGGTCGGCTGCGAGTGCGGGTTCGTCGTCCTCCACGGCCAGCGCTCCCAGGACCATGCCGCCGATGCAAACCTGGTTCCAGTTGTTGGTGGACCTGAAGGCTCTGTGGCCGTGGCGCGCCTGGGCAATGCCCTTGCCGACAATCGCGGCGCGCAGGGCGGCACGGTCATCAGCCGACAGGTCGTTGAAAAGCCAGCCGTAGGAGATGGCCATGCCCGTGATCATCTCGGCAAGCTCCAGATAGTGCTCCGGCCACTCGTTGAATGCGGCGACGGCGAGCATTTCCTGCCGGGCGCGGTCCAGAAAGACCTGCTCTCTTGTCACCCTGTACGCGAAAGCCCACTGCAGGCTTCGGCGAATGAATTCGCGCGAAACAGAGAGCAGGCGGCCGTCCTCGGGTATACGCTCCAGCGGAGGCAGGGCGATGTCGTTGCGGGCGCGTGCCAGCAGTGCCGCGTTGAAACGGTCAAGATCAGGGTCTGCCTTGCATCGATCGGCCAGGGTGGACCAATCGGTTTCGCTGACAAGCCGTGGCGGGTGAACTGGAGCCGGCTCTGTCGGCGACGATTCTGCAACCGCCTGCATCAGGCTCCCGCACCCAGCCAACGGGGCGGTGACTGGAAACATCGCTGCAAGAAGTTCACGGCGGTTGAAAGGCATTCTTTTTGTCCTTCACCTTTTGTCGTTCATTCAGATTGCGTTAGCTCCAGACCCCGGCCTGAGGTTTGGCTACTCCGTAAATTCAGTAAACATCGGCTCAGGGCAGCGCCCGCTTGCACCATTGCGTGCGTAGTAGTTCCAGCGCCAGGCCATCTCGCTGTTGTCCTGGCAGGCCACACCCTTGTACAGCTTGCCGTACGTGGCCCTTGCACCTGAGGATGAGCGGTAGCTGTCAAGCGTTTCGGTGACCAGCATGCCGTCTTTGGGGTAAACCTTCAGCACGCCAAACGACGCATTGCTCGGTATGTCGTAGTCGACATAAAGTTCGGTCCGCTCGAGGTTCGGGCGCGCCTTCTCTACCAGTATAAAAACCGCTTGTTGCTGCTCCACCAGCTCTTGCTGCGTCACGTGGGTAAAGGTTTGGGATTTGATCTTTGCGCCGAACTTCAGCGCCGGGCCCAGCACCAGCAAAGGTTTGCGCTCGTCCGCGGCGGCGGGGTTGAAGCGATGCAGAAGCGGCTTTTTAAACCTGTTGACGACAGCCGAGAAAATTTCATCGTCGCTAAAGTTTTGGTTCCGCAGCTCCAGGGCCCAAACAGGGTTTGCCGCACATAGCAGCACTGCCGCCATGAAGGCGTGTGTTTTGAAGCAGGTCATCACCAAAGCTTACCAAGCAAGGGACCGGTTCAGGCGGTCGTGGTTGCGAGGCGCGCCGAGGCGGTGCAAAAACCGCGTAAAGCGGCACGCAAAGCCAAAGCCGGTGCATGAATCCCTGTAAAGTCCAAGGCATGCTTACGATTTGCGGGTACACCGCCCGTCTCGCCGCCGTTTTGATGACGGCCATGGCCCTGCTGGCCGCTTGCAGCCCCACGCTGAACTGGCGCGAGGTGCGGCCCGAGGGCACGCGCCTGGCGCTGCTGCTGCCCTGCAAACCCGACAAGGCGCAAAAAACCGTGCCCCTGGGCGGGCCGGCCACGCCGCTGTCCATGCTGGGCTGCGATGCAGGCGGCGCGACCTTTGCCGTGGCGGTGGCGCAGCTCGGTGATGCGGCCCAGGCCGCGCCTGTGCTGGCCCAATGGCAAAGCCTCACATTGGCCAATATGAAAGCCGGGCCGGCGCAGGTGGCGCCGCTCAAGATTCCGGGTACTGCCGAAGCCGTGCTGGTGAAGGCCGAGGGCCGTCGCGCCGATGGTGCGGCGGTGCAGGGGCAGGCCGCCTATTTCGCCCAGGGCTCGCAGCTTTTCCAGGTGGTGTTGTATGCCGACCGCATCGCGCCTGAGGTGGCCGAGACCTTTTTCTCCAGCCTCAAGTTCGAACTATGACAACGACGGCCGACAGCGCTTTGCCCGCTTCCACGCGCGGCGCTTTGTCCGGCGCCGACCAGCCCGGCCGGCTCGATGCCTGGACCGGCGCCATTGTGTTCCTGGCTTTCGCCGCGGCGTATTTCTGTTCTGCGCTGGTGCGGGCCATTACCGCCACCTTGTCGCCGGTGCTGACGCAGGATTTTTCGCTGCATGCGCGCGACCTGGGCCTGCTGGCGGGCGGTTATTTTTTAGGCTTTGCCGTCACGCAATTGCCGCTGGGCGCCTGGCTGGACCGCCATGGCCCCAAGCGTGTGATCCTGAGTTTTTTGAGCGTGGCGGTGCTGGGCTGCCTGGCGTTTTCGCTGGCCACGAATTTTGCCTGGCTGCTGGCGGCGCGCGTGCTGGTGGGCATGGGCGTGAGCGCCTGCCTGATGGCGCCGCTCACGGGTTACCGCCGCTGGTTTGAGCCGGGCACGGTGCTGCGCGCCAACTCGTGGATGCTGATGACGGGCTCGTTGGGCATGCTGGCCTCGACCTTGCCGGTGCAGTGGCTGATGCCGGTCACGGGCTGGCGACCGCTGTTCTGGATTCTGGCGGCGATGATTGTGTTGTCGATGGCGGCCATCGCCTGGGTGGCGCCGCCGTGGAAGCTAAGCCATGCCGCTGCGCCGGCATTGGCAGGGGAGTCCGGCTACGCCCCCATCTGGCGCAGCCGCTATTTCCGCAGGATGACGCCCATGGCGTTCTTCAACTACGGCGGGCTGGTGGCGGTGCAGACCTTGTGGGCCGGCCCCTGGATGCTCAAGGTGGCGGGCTACACACCGCTGCAGGCGGCCACCGGGCTTTTTTACATCAACGCCATCATGCTGGTGACCTTCTGGGGCTGGGGCATGGTCAACCCCTGGCTCGCGCGCCAGGGCTGGTCGGCCACGCGGCTGATTACCTGGGGCGTGCCCTTCAGCATCGCGGTGCTGGCCTTCAACATCGTGGCCGGCGCGGCCACGGGCTGGCTGGGCTGGGCGCTGTTTTGCATGAGCTGCAGCACCATGGGACTGGCGCAGCCCGCGGTGGGCATGGCTTTCAAGCCTTCGCTGGCGGGCCGGGCGCTGTCGGCCTACAACCTCATGATTTTTGCCGGCGTGTTCGCCGTGCAGTGGGGCATAGGCCTGCTGATCGACGTGTTTGCCGCCCTGGGGCTGGGCACGGTGGCGAGTTTCCAGGCGGCCATGGGGGTGTTATTGTGTTGTTGTATCGCCTCATATGGGTATTTCCTCAGTGTGCGCGCCGATAATTCAGTCGAACCCGAAAACCCATGAACGGCATTTTCATCATCGCCCACGCTCCCCTGGCCTCCGCCCTGCGCCAGTGCGTGCTCCATGTGTTTCCCGACAACGCGCCCGGCGTGGCTGCGCTGGACGTCCAGCCCAATATGCCGCCCGAGGAAACCCTGGCCCAGGCCCGCATCATGCTGGCGCAGCTGGGCACCTCGCATGCGCTGGTGCTGGCCGACGTCTTCGGGGCCACGCCCTGCAACGTGGCGCAAAAGCTCGTCGACGGCGTTCATTCCAAACTCATCACCGGCATCAACCTGCCCATGCTGCTGCGCACCGTGTCCTACCGGCACGAGTCGCTCGACGCCCTGGTGTCGCGCGCCCTCATAGGGGCGACGCAGGGCGTGATGCAGGTCGCCATTACCGCACCGCAAAATCAGGTGCGCAGAAATCATGATCAAGACCAGCACGAACATCAGCAATAAGCTGGGCCTGCACGCCCGCGCCTCCGCCAAGCTCACCAAACTCGCGGGCAGCTTCAGCTGCGAGGTCTTCATGAGCAAGGGCGAGCGCCGCGTCAATGCCAAAAGCATCATGGGCGTCATGATGCTGGCCGCCGGCCTGGGCAGCACCGTGGAGGTCGAGACCAACGGCAACGACGAGCAGGCCGCGATGGAGGCCATCCTGGCCCTCATCGCCGACAAGTTTGGGGAAGGTGAGTAATGGCCCCCACGCTTGTCGCTTCGCGTACTGCGCTGCCCCCCGAGGGGGCCGCCCGCCTGCGGCCCGGCAAAGCCGGTTCCGCGGCTCATGCTGGCTTTGCATGGCTCGCTTCGCATCGCGTGGGCAGGCCCGCTGAGTTGCTTGGTGTTGGAGAGATGCTTTGACTTTTTCTGTGCATGGTTTGGCTGTCTCGCGGGGGATCGCGATAGGCCGTGCCGTGCTCGTGGCGTCCAGCCGCGCCGACGTGGCGCACTATTTCATCGACGACGCGAAGACGGCCGATGAGATCACCCGGGTCCGGGTCGCGCGCAACGCGGTGATGGAGGAAATCACGCGCCTGCAGCAGGACCTGCCCAAGGACGCGCCGCACGAGCTGGCCGCGCTGCTCGACGTGCACCTGATGCTGCTGCAGGACGAGCAGCTGATCAGCGGCGTCAAGCACTGGATCGTCGACCGCCACTACAACGCCGAGTGGGCGCTGACCACGCAGTACGAAGTCATCGCGCGCCAGTTCGACGAGATGGAGGACGAGTACCTGCGCGAGCGCAAGGCCGACCTGGAGCAGGTGGTCGAGCGCATCCTGCGCCACATGAAGGGCGTGGCCTCGCCGGTGCAGCCGGCCGCCCAGGCGGGCGCGGGCCGCAAGCTGTCGCAGCAGGACTTGTTGCTGGACGACACCACCGACGTGCCCCTGGTGCTGGTGGCGCACGACCTGTCGCCGGCCGACATGCTGCAGTTCAAGCAAAGCCTGTTCGCCGGCTTTGCCACCGATGTGGGCGGCAGGACCTCGCACACGGCCATCGTGGCGCGCAGCATGGACATCCCGGCGGTGGTGGGCGCGCGCAGCGCCAGCCAGCTGATCGAGCAGGACGACTGGGTCATCATCGACGGCGACGCCGGCGTGCTGATCGTCGACCCTTCGCCCATCATCCTGGCCGAGTACGGCTTCAAGCAGCGCCAGGGCGAGCTGGAGCGCCAGCGCCTGAACCGGCTGAAGAACACGCCCTCGCTGACGATTGACGGGCAGCGCGTGGAGCTGCTGGCGAATATCGAAATGCCCGAGGACACCCTGGGCGCGGTGGCGGCCGGGGCGGTGGGCGTCGGGCTGTTCCGCAGCGAGTTCCTCTTCATGGGGCGCAGCGGCAGGCTGCCCGACGAGGAAGAGCAGTACCAGGCCTACCGCAAGGCCATCGACGGCATGCACGGCCTGCCGGTCACCATACGCACGGTGGACATAGGCTCCGACAAGCCGCTGGACCGCCACGCCAAGGCGCAGGAGACCCACCTGAACCCGGCGCTGGGCCTGCGCGCCATACGCTGGAGCCTGGCGGACCCGCCCATGTTCCTCACGCAGCTGCGCGCCATCCTGCGCGCGGCGGCGCACGGCCAGGTCAACCTGCTGGTGCCCATGCTGGCGCACGCCGCCGAGATACGCCAGACCATGTCGCTGATAGACCACGCGCGCGCCTCGCTGGACAACGCCGGCATACCCTACGGCCCGGTGCGCCTGGGCGCCATGATCGAAATCCCGGCGGCGGCGCTCACGCTCAAGCTCTTCCTGAAGTACTTCGACTTCCTGTCGATAGGCACCAACGACCTGATCCAGTACACGCTGGCCATAGACCGCGCCGACGAGGCGGTCTCGCACCTGTACGACCCTTGCCACCCCGCGGTGCTGCGCCTGATCGCCGACACCATTGCCGAGTGCAATGCCCAGGGCAAGGGCGTGAGCGTCTGCGGCGAGATGGCCGGCGACGTCGGCATGACGCGGCTGCTGCTGGGCCTGGGCCTGCGCAGCTTTTCCATGCACCCCTCGCAAATCCTGGCGGTCAAGCAGCAGATCCTGCGCGCCGATGCGGCCAAGCTGCAGCCCTGGGCCGAGCAGGTGCTGGCCAGCGAAGACCCGGCCGCGCTGCTGCAGGGTTGATCGTCCAGGCGTTCAGGCGCGCTCAGGCGTCCCAGTCTTTCCCGGTCACCAGGCGCCAGGCATTGCCATAGGCGATCTTGTGGCGCGCGGCTTCGCTCAGGGGCGCCAGGATCAGGTTGCGCTGCCGGCCCATGTTGGTCCGGTACATGGACTCAACCGGCGGCCGGTAGTCGCTGGCCGCCAGAAAGCGCTCGGGGGATTTTTCCAGCAGGGCTTTCCATTCATCGCCCAGCCGGCCGCCCTGGAAGAGAGTGGAGTCGCGGGCGCCCGAGGGGCGGTAAATGCTTTCGGGGCGCGGCACCGCCAGGTCGAAATGCAGGCCCGGAAAACGCGTGATCAATGACGCCACGTAAGCGGGGCCGTAGGTCTTGTTGCGCTCCGGGTAGCGGACCAGGCCCAGGTGGCACCAGATGACCTGTGCCTTGGGATAGCGCGCCAGCATGGTTTCCAGCACCGGAAGCAGTACGTCCTCGGCTTCATAGTGGATCTGGAAGGCGGTCCCGGTTTCCTCGCTGAGCTTGAAGAGTGCGTGGCCCGCGGGGCTGTCCAGCGGCACGGTGATGTCGCGGGCGAAGTTGCGGGCTTCGACCTGTTCGGGCGAGGGGTAGTGGCGGAACTCGTATTCCCCCATGGTGTGGTAGCGGCCGGTCTTCAGGTCGCCGGCCACCTTGCTGACAAAGGCATCGGGGTTGTTCCACCAGCGCGGGAACTCGCCGCTGCTGGTGGTGGGGATGAAATAGCCGGGGTATTGGCGGTGCAGCTCCAGCGAGGGCCCGGAGTCCGGCGAGAAGGCCGGCGCGAAGGCGATCTGCGCGATGTCGATCTCGTCCATCCAGGCCATGATCTGGGGGATGTTGGTGGTGTTGGCCACATAGGTCGCTTCCATGTCGATGATGGGCAGCCGCCCCTTGGCTAGCATGCCCTGCAGCCGCTGCCGCCAGGCTTCAATGGATGCGGCGCGCACCGCCGGGTCGGCGCCACTGGCGGGCAGCGGCTGTGAAAGCGCGGGCAGGGCCAGCGTGGCCAGGGCGGCGGCAGGCGCGGCGGCGCACTGCAGGAATCGTCTGCGGTCCATGTGTTGTATCCCTCCTCGGGCTCCCGGCCCTTTGTTCCGCCATCTTAGGGGATAGGCATGCGCCGAAACAAAGCGAAACATGCCGCAACCGGCAGGAAAACACCGCCGCCCCGGGCGCGGGCACCATGAAGGCCTTCCAAACCCTCCATAAGGCTCTTCATGAAACACCGCATCAAGAAAACACTGCTCGGCCTGTTTGGCGGGGCACTCATCGTCGGCAGCCTGGGCGCCTGCTCGCACGGCGGCCACGGCTGGCATCGCGACCCGGGCTCGCCCGAAGCGCGCGCCCGCATGGTCGAAAAAATCGGCGAGCGGCTGGACCTCGATGCCGCGCAAAAACAAAAGCTCGCCGTGCTGGCCGACAAGCTGCAGGCCCAGCGCGCCGCCCTGCGCGGCGCCACCGAACCGCGCGAAGCCTTTCGCGGCCTCTTCGCCGGCAACAAGCTGGACCAGGCCGGCGCCAAAAAGCTGATCGACGAGAAAACCGCGGCCCTGCAATCCGGCAGCCCCGAGGTGATCACCGCCGCGGCCGACTTCTTTGACAACCTGCGCCCTGAGCAGCAGCAAAAGGTGCGCGACTTCATGGAGCGCGGCCGCCGCTGGGGTTACCGTGGCTGAGGTGCTGGTTCTTCCGGCCGGCCGCCTGCCGCGGGCCGCGCAACGCGAGGAAGCAGCGGCGCCGGGCAGCGCCAGCGGCGGCGTGCGCCTGCTGCTGCGTGCCGAAGGGCTGGTCGTGCTGGCCGCTTCGGTGGCGGCTTATGCCCAGTTCGGCGCGGGCTGGGGCTGGTTCGCGGCGCTGTTCCTGCTGCCCGACCTTTCTTTCCTGGCCTACCTCAGCGGGCCGCGCCTGGGCGCGCTGGCTTACAACGCGGCGCATTCCTACCTGGGCGCCGTGGCCCTGCTGGCCGTGGGCGTGCTGGGCGCTTCGCCCATGCTGCTGGCGGCGGCGCTGGTCTGGTGCGCGCACATCGGTTTTGACCGGTTGCTGGGTTACGGCCTCAAGTACAGCGCCGGCTTTGGCCACACCCACCTGGGCCGGCTGGGGCCGCAGGACCCATGGTGATGCTGCGCGGCTTTCTGCTGCTGGAGGCCGGCCTGCTGGGCGCGGCCTCCCTGGTGCACAGCGGCTTGTTTTTGCAAGGCCATGTGCATGGCCAGGCCCGTATCGCCGAGACGGTGATTGCCACCGTGCTGCTCACGGCTTGGGCTCTGAGTCTTGCGCTGCCCAGGCGCACGCGCAGGCTGGCGCTGCTGGGCCAGGCCTTTGCCCTGCTCGGCACGCTGGTGGGTTTGTTCACCATCGCCATCGGCATAGGCCCTCGGTCGGCGCCCGACCTGGTGTTTCACTTCTCGTTGGTGGCTTTGCTGCTGGCAGGCCTGTACTTCGCGCGCCGTGGGCGCGGCGCGTCCGCATGAGGGCGCGCACGGATTTCTTCTTATGATGGCCGCATGCCCCGTATCCTGCTGATTGACGACGACGAGCACCTGGCCGCGCCGCTGGCGGCTTACTTCGCGCGTTTTGACTTTGTGCTGGACAGCGCCCTGCGCCCCGGCGAGGGACTGGCCAAACTGCGCGCCGGCGCGTATGACGCGGCCATCCTCGACGTGATGCTGCCCGAGATGGACGGGTTCGCGCTGTGCCGCGAGATCCGCAAGGAAAGCGACATCCCGGTGATCATGCTGACCGCGCGCGGCGACGTGATGGACCGCGTGGTCGGCCTGGAGCTGGGCGCCGACGACTATTTGCCCAAGCCCTTTGAGCCGCGCGAACTGGTGGCGCGCCTGCAGACCATCCTGCGGCGCCAGCGCGTGGCGCCGCAGGCGGGACAGCGCCGCGTGTTTGACGGCCTGGTGGTCAACCTCGAAACGCGCGAGGTGTTGCGCCTGGGCGAGAAGGTCGAGCTGACCGGCACCGAGTTCGAGCTGCTGGCGCTGCTGGCGGCCGACCCCGGCAAGGTCTTCAACCGCGACGACATCCTGAACCGCCTGCGCGGCCACGAGGCGGAGCTGTATACGCGCGCCGTCGATATCGTGGTGAGCCGGCTGCGCAAAAAACTCGAACCGCTGGACTGCATCAAGACCCTGCGCAACGCCGGCTACACGCTGGCGGTGGGCAAGGCGGGCGCGCCATGAGGCGCGAGCGCTGCAAGCGCCCGCGGCACGAGCGCTGGCGCCACCGCTGGGGCCATTCGCTGCGGCTGCGGCTGATCACGGTCTTCCTGCTGCTGGCGCTGGCCATGGGCACGGTGTTCATGGGCGGCATGCAGCGCGCGTTTTCCAGCGGCTGGCGCGATGCGGCCAAGCCCCTGGTCAGCGACTACATGGACAGGCTGGTGGCCGACCTCGGCTCACCGCCCGACCAGGCCCGCGCGCAGGCGCTGGCGGCGCGGCTGCCGATTTCCATCCGCATCGAGGGGCCGCAGGTGAACTGGCAGTCGCATCCAGGCCGCGAGCTTTTCGGCGGCCGCGCCGCCGAATGGCTCAGCCGCACCACGGCCGACGGCCACAAGGTGACCTTCGGCCCCGGCACCATTCCCTCGCACGGCATGTTCGGCTGGATCACGCTGTGCCTGCTGCTGTGCCTGCTGGTGGGTGCCTACGCCTATGTGCGGCGTTTACTGCGCCCGCTGGACGACATACGCGCCGGCGCCGAGCGCTTCGGCCGCGGCCTGTTCGATACGCCCATCCCGCTGCGCCGGCGCGACGAACTCGGCGACCTGGCCGCGCGCGTCAACACCATGGCCCACGACATCAAGGCCATGCTGGACGCCAAGCGTGGGTTGCTGCTGGCGCTCAGCCACGAGCTGCGCTCACCGCTGACGCGCGCGCGCCTCAATGCCGAGCTGTTGCCGGTGGAGGGCGAGGGCAGTGCGCCGCGCGAGCGCGAGGCCTTGCTGCGCGACCTTGGCGAAATGCGCGACCTGATCAGCGACCTGCTGGAGAGCGAGCGCCTGGCCAGCCCGCATGCCGCCCTGCAGCGCGAGACCGTGGACCTGGCCGCGCTGGCGCGCGAGGTGGCGGCCGACATGCCGCAGGCGGCGGCCGTGGAACTGGACCTCGCGCCGGACCTGCCGCCGCTGCAGCTGGACCGCATGCGTGTGCGCCTGCTGCTGCGCAACCTGCTGGACAACGCGCTGCGCTACAGCGCCGGCGCGGCCAGCCCGCCGCGCGTGTCGCTGCGGGGGGAAGAGGGCGGCGGCGTGCTGCTGGAAGTGCGGGACTTCGGCCCCGGCGTGGATGCGGAGCAACTGGCCCATCTGACCGAGCCTTTTTTCCGCACCGACGGCGCACGCCAGCGCGCCACCGGCGGCGTGGGCCTGGGCATGTATCTGTGCCGGCTGGTGGCGCAGGCGCACGGCGCGCAGCTCGAAGTGCGCAACGCGGCGCCGGGGCTGGCGGTGCAGGTGTTGTGGCGTTAGTCGCGGTTCAACCGGTCGTTGGTCTGTTCTTGCTGTACATCACGTCGGTGCGCAGGACGTACTTTGTGCCGCTGGCAATCGGCGCGCCCTGGTGCCTCATGGCGTGGGGAAAGACCAGCGCCATTCCCGTGGATGGTTTGATGATTTCCCACTGGAATTCCGTGTCCCCGCCTTCGTAGTCCTCGTTGAGGTAGATGATGAAAGTCAGCAGGCTGACTTCGTCGTCGCTCTTGAAATAAAACCCGTCCTTGTGCCATTTGAAATACTGGCCGGGGACGTAGCGGTAAAACCGGAATCGCTCGTTGAAGCCTGACAGCGTCCACTGGTCGAGTTCGTTCGGCAGGTAGGGCCGCGCGCGTTCGAACAGTTTTTCCGCGAGTGCCGGATCGTCAAAAACAATCCGATCGTTGTTCCTGATTTCCCGGGCGATCTCGGATCCATTGGCGGTTTGGATGGAGGCCTCTTCATAGCCGGTTTCTTCGCTGCCGCCGATGTAAACGGCGCATTCCTGCGGCGTCAGGAATTCCTTGATCGTGAACATGCCCGCGCCGTGGCTGATTTTTTCCATGGGAGCTCTGTTATTTTGGGTGGGCGTGATCATAGGACGGTTTGTCACCCGCGGTTTGCGCCGCACAAACCTCGCGCACGCAAGCACGCAACCAGCGGTGCGCCGGGTCGGCATCCAGCCGCGGGTGCCACAGCAATGACACGGTGAACTCCGGCGTGGGCACAGGCAGGGCAAAGCTCAGCATGCCGGCGCGCAGCTTGCCGGTGTGACGTTCGGGCACGCAGGCGACCAGGTCGGAGGCGTCGGCCAACGCAAGCGCGGCCGAAAAGCTGCCGACAATGGCGGCGACTTCCCTTTGCAAACCCAGCGTCGCCAGGGCTTCGTCCACCGGCTCTGCGCCTAGGCCGCGCCGCGAGACGGCGATATGCTTTGCGGCGGCATAGCGGGCGGGTGTGATCTCGCCCTGGGCCAGTGGGTGGCCCAGGCGCACGACGCCAGTGAAGCGATCGCGGAACAGGGCCTGCACGCGCAGCTCGGGCGCCGTGGCCTTGCCGATCACGCCGGTCTCCAGGTCAACGGCGCCGTCGCGCAGCGGCGTGCTGTCCTTATCGAGTTTTTGCACAAAGCTGAGGCGCACGCCGGGCGCCTCCTGGCCGATGCGGGCCAGTAGCGCGGCCCCGAAATTCTCGACAAAGCCTTCGCGCGTGCGCAGGGTGAAGGTGCGCGCCAGTTGTGCGAGATCCAGCTTTTCGGCGGGGCGCAGCACGGCTTCGGCGTCCTGCACGAGTTGGCCGACCTGTTCGCGCAGGGCCACGGCGCGCGGCGTGGGCACCAGGCCGCGCCCGGCCCTGACCAGCAGCGGGTCGCCCGTGGTCTCGCGCAGGCGGGCCAGGGCCCGGCTCATGGCCGACGGGCTGAGACGCAAGCGCCTGGCCGCGCCGGCCACGCTGCCTTCGGTGAGCAGCACATCAAGCACGGTGAGCAGGTTGAAATCAGGGGTGGACATGTCCGCACCATAGCGCAATTGGCGCTGGCATGGCGTCAAACGCACGAATAAAGTGCAAATGCTGCGTCTTCCGCTATGCCAAGCAAAAACCTACGCTTGGGAAAAGCCTGTTTCGGGCCTTGTCACAAGAAAGAAAGCGGAAATCCATGTCGAAGCCAAATCCTGCACTGTCCCATGAAGCCGTGCCCATGCCGCCAGCCGTCCGCTGGGCGCTGGCCAGCCTGTCGCTGTCCATGCTGTTGTCCTCGCTGGGCACCAGCATCGCCAATGTGGGCCTGCCCGCCTTGGCGCAGGCCTTCAATGCCAGTTTCCAGCAAGTCCAGTGGATCGTGCTGGCCTACCTGCTGGCCATCACCACGCTGATCGTGGGCGCCGGGCGGCTGGGCGATATCGTCGGGCGGCGGCGTTTGCTGCTCGCCGGCATAGTTCTGTTCACCGCGGCATCGGTGCTGTGCGCCACCGCGCCCACGCTCTGGCTGCTGGTGGCGGCGCGCGCAGCGCAGGGGCTGGGCGCCGCTGTGATGATGGCGCTGACCATGGCTTTTGTCGGCGAGACGGTGCCCAAGGCCAGGACCGGCAGCGCCATGGGATTGCTGGGCACCATGTCGGCAGTGGGCACGGCCCTGGGCCCTTCGCTGGGCGGCGTGCTGATTGCCGGTTTTGGCTGGCGGGCGCTCTTTGCCGTCAATGTGCCGCTGGGTCTGCTCGCGCTGTTGCTGGCCTGGCGCCACCTGCCGGCGGATCGCACGGCCGGGACGGCCAAGCCTGGTTTCGATACCGTGGGCACGCTGTTGCTGGCGCTTGCGCTCGCGGCCTACGCGCTGGCCGTCACTCTCGGACGCGGCAGTTTCGGCGTGCTCAACATGGTGCTGTTGCTGGCGGCGGTCTTGGGCGTGGGGCTCTTTGTGCTGGCCGAGTCGCGCGTCGCCTCGCCGCTGGTGCGCCTGGCGATGTTTCGCGAACCCGTGCTGGCCGCCAGCCTGGTGATGAATGTGCTGGTCGCCACGGTGATGATGGCGACGCTGGTGGTGGGGCCGTTTTACCTGTCGCGCGCGCTGGGGCTGGGCGCGGCCATGGTGGGGCTGGTGCTGTCGGCGGGGCCGGTGATTTCGGCGCTCAGTGGCGTGCTGGCGGGTCGTATGGTGGATCGCCTCGGTGCGCCCGCCATGGTGGTTTTCGGGCTCGCCGCCATGGTGACGGGGGCCGTGGCGCTTTCGCTGCTGCCTGCGCTGTTCGGCCTGGCGGGCTACCTCGCCGCCATCGCTGTGCTGACGCCCGGCTACCAGCTGTTCCAGGCCGCCAACAACACAGCCGTCATGGCCGATGTGCAGGCGGACCGGCGCGGCCTGGTGTCGGGCCTGCTCAACCTGTCGCGCAACCTGGGCTTGATCACCGGCGCTTCGGTCATGGGCGCGGTGTTCGCGTCTGCCTCGGCGGCCAGTGACATCACGGCGGCGAACCCGGGGGCGGTGGGCACGGGCATGCGCGTCACTTTCGCGGTGGCGGCCGTGCTGGCTGCGCTTGCGTTGGTCGTGGCGCTGGGAAGCCGCGCGCGCTTGGCACGAGCTAGCGCGCCCGTGTGCCCAGCACCGCCGCGCCTATGATCATCGCGGCCGCCAGGCCTATGCTCCAGCTCAGCGCGCGGCCGCTGACCACCATCAGCAGCGCGGTGGAGCCCAGCGGCGTGAGGTAGCTCAGGATGCCGATCTGCCGCGCGTCGCCGAGCTTGAGCGCCTTGTCCCAGAGGAAGAAGGCCGCACCCAGCGGGCCCAGGCCCATCAGGGCCAGTAGCAGCCAGTCCTGCGCGGAGAGCGCTGCTGCCGGCTCCAGCAAACCATGGCACAGCAGTGAAAGCAGGCCCGACACCAGGCCGAACAGGCCTATGGCCGCCGTCGGAAAAGCCGGCACGCGCCGGGTCAGCAGCGAGTAGCTGGCCCAGATAAAAGCCGAGCCCAGCGCCAGCAGATAGCCCCAGGACCAGCCGCCCGCCGCGGCGCCGCCGGCCGCGCCCAGGATGGCAATCGCCGCGCCGGCAAAACCGAGCAGGGCCGCGGCCACATGCACGGTGCGCAGTTTCATGCCGCGCAGGAATAGTGGCGCCAGCACCACCATGAACAGCGGCCACAGGTAGTTGACCAGGTTGGCCTCGACGGCGGGCGCGTGGCGCAGCGCGATGAAGAGCAGGAAGTGAAAACCGAACAGGCCGTACACGCCCAGGGCCAGCGTGGCGGCTGGAATCTTCCACTGCGCGCGATCCCGCAGCACAGCAGGCAGGGCCAGCGTGCTGCCGATCAGCAGCGCGATGCCGGTCAGCAAAAAAGGCGGCAGGTGCTTGAGCGACACGCCCAGCGAGGCGAGCAGGGCCCAGAGGGCGATGGCGCCCAGTGCGTAAAGATTGGCAGGCATGCCGCGAGCATAAAAGCCACAGCGTTTGCCATCGTCGCGCAAGCACGGTTTTGCCGTCGCGCAACGATGGGCCGGGCTTTCGTGGACGGTGCGCCTGCTGTCCTACACGAATGCCTACATCCGGTAACCAGTTTCACGCCACAGGCGCATCCCGGACACCTCGAAAGCACGGCTGGCGCGTTCAATGAGAGTGCAGAACTTCAAGGAGACCCTCATGAACACCCTGAAAAAGCTGGTCATTCTTTTGCTGTCGCTGGCCGGCTTCGCAGCCCTGTCGGGCTGTGTGGCCTATCCCGTGGCTTACGACAACGGGCCGCATTACCGCGGCGGCCCCGGCTACGGCCCACGCTATGACCGTGACGGTGATGGCGTCGCCGACCGCTACGACCGCCGGCCCAACAACCCCTATCGCTATTGACCTTGACGCTGTGATCGCCGCCTGAGCGCGGCCGTCAGCGCCGAGGGCGAGTGGTAGCCGCAATGCAGCGCGGTGTCGGCCACGCTCATGCCGCGCTCGCGCAGTTGCAGGGCCAGGTCCAGGCGTTGCCGGCGCAGCCAGTGCATCACGCTGAGGCCTGTTTCGCGGCGGCAACGCTCGGCGAACTGCGTGGGGCTTAAAAATACCTGCGCGGCCATCTGTGCCACGCTCAGCGGTTCGTGCAGGCGCTGTTGCGTCCAGGTGGCCAGCTGTTCCCAGTCGATGGGGCGGCGGTAGCGTGTGCGCTGTATTGGCTGCGCGAGCGGCTGCCAGGATTCCAGCAACAGGGCCGGGCCATAGTGCTGCGCGAGGCTGCCGCGCTGCTGCAGTGCATGGGCCAGGTAGTGGCCGAGTGCCAAGGCTTGTGCGCTGTGGGCCGGGTCGGCGGTGCAGCGTGCCCAGCCGGCGTGGGTGGTATCGAGCACGATGCAGCGGCTGCCCTGCTGCGATTCGAAGTCATGGCGTTCGCCGGGCGCGATCACGCAGCCCTGGCCGGCCGCGACGCGGCGCCCGCGCCCCTGCACTTCGAGTTCAAGCACGCCGTCCAGGCCCAGCAGGACCTGAAAGTGCGCATGCGCATGGCTGCCGTGCGAGGCGCCGTAGTGCCGCAGCGACAGGGCGTCTTGCGGCGCGTTCATGGTTTCGTGGTTTAGAGGGCGGCGGTTGCCGCGTCGGCCTTGTCGGCCACGCCTGCCGCATGGGCCTGCTGGTCGGCGTGGTAGCTGCTGCGCACCATGGCGCCTACGGCGGCGTGGGTAAAGCCCATCTTGTAGGCTTCTTCCTCGAACATCTTGAAGGTGTCGGGGTGCACATAGCGGCGCACCGGCAGGTGGCTGTTCGAGGGCGCGAGGTACTGGCCGATGGTCAGCATGTCGATGTTGTGGGCGCGCATGTCGCGCATCACCTGCAGTATTTCCTCGTCGGTCTCGCCCAAGCCCACCATGATGCCGCTCTTGGTCGGCACATCGGGGTGCAGGGCCTTGAACTTCTTGAGCAGGTTGAGGCTGAAGGCGTAGTCGCTGCCGGGGCGCGCTTCTTTATAGAGGCGCGGCGCGGTCTCGAGGTTGTGGTTCATCACGTCGGGCGGCGCGGCCTTGAGGATTTCCAGCGCGCGGTCGTCACGGCCGCGGAAGTCGGGCACCAGGATTTCAATCGTGGTGGCGGGCGAGAGCTCGCGGACCTTGCGGATGCATTCCACAAAATGGCCGCTGCCGCCGTCGCGCAGGTCGTCGCGGTCCACGCTGGTGATCACCACGTATTTGAGCTTCAGGGCTGCGATGGTTTTCGCGAGGTTCAGCGGTTCGTTCACATCGAGCGGGTCGGGCCGGCCGTGGCCCACGTCGCAGAAGGGGCAGCGGCGCGTGCATTTGTCGCCCATGATCATGAAGGTGGCCGTGCCCTTGCCGAAGCATTCGCCGATATTGGGGCAGCTGGCTTCCTCGCACACCGTGTTGAGCTTGTTCTCGCGCAGGATCTGCTTGATCTCGTAAAAGCGCGTGGTCGGGCTGCCGGCCTTGACGCGAATCCAGTCGGGCTTCTTGAGCATTTCGCCCTGCACCACCTTGACGGGGATGCGCGAGAGCTTGGCCGCGGCCTTCTGCTTGGCCAGCGGGTTGTAGCCTTCCAGGTCCTGGACGTCGCGGACCACGGGGTTGGCCGGGGCTTGGAGGGGGTCGGGTGTGCTCATGAATGTGTTTCGTGTTGGCGGCAGGTGGCTTCGCGCCTCAGGGCGCCAGGTAGGTGGCGAGCTTGCGGCCCAGCACATCCGCGGCTTCCTGCCAGCTTGCCGATACCCCGATTGTAGAAAGGTCTGTGGTTTGCAGTCCCGCATAGCCGCAAGGGTTGATGCGCGAGAAGGGTTCCAGGTCCATGGCCACATTGAGCGCCACGCCGTGATAGGTGCAATGCCGGCTGACCTTGATGCCCAGCGCGGCGATCTTGCCGAGGCCGCGGAAGGGGTCGGCCGGGTGCGCCGGGCCGGTCAGCGCCGAATGCGAGTACGGGTCGTCCAGCCGCACATAAATACCGGGCGAGCCCGTCACTCGGTGGCCGGTCACGCCGAAGTGCGCCAGGGTCTTGATGACGGATTCCTCAATGCGGTAGACGTATTCCTTGACGTAGTAGCCGGCGCGCTTGAGGTCCACCAGCGGATAAGCCACCACCTGGCCAGGGCCGTGGTAAGTCACCTGGCCGCCGCGGTTGGTCTGCACCACCGGGATGGCGCCGGGATTGAGCACATGGTCAGCCTTGCCCGCCAGGCCCTGGGTGTAGACCGGCGGGTGCTCGCAGATCCACAGCTGGTCGGGCTCGCCCCCGCTCTCGCCCGCGTGCCGGCCGGCCGTGAAGGCCTGCATGGCTTCGTAGGTGGGCAGGTAGTCGACCCGGCCCAGGTGGCGTGTTTCTGCCTGCATTGGCGGCTTCAATCGAGCTGGTTTAGAGAACCACCTTGACCATGGGATGCGTGGACAGCGTGCGGTAAAGCTCGTCGAGCTGCTCGCGGCTGGTCGCGGTGACGGTGATGGTCACGCCCAGGTATTTGCCGCCCTTGCTTTCGCGCAGCTCGATGGTGGAGGCGTCAAAAGCCGGGTCGAACTGGTGGGCCACCGAGGTAATGGCGGCGACCAGCCCGTCGACTTTGTGGCCCATGACCTTGATGGGGAACTGCGAGGGGTAATCGATCAGCGACTCCTGGCGCGAAGGGCCGGAGCCGGGGGCTCCGATGATGTTCGGGGTGTCGGGAGAGGTAGTCATGGCGGGGGTGTCCTTTCAGGCCTGTTTGGCGCGCTGGTATTGGGCGTACAACCTGGCATAGATGGGGCCGGGCTTGCCTTTTTCGAGCCCGTGGCCCACGGGCTGGCCGTCGAGCAGGGTGACGGGCAGCACTTCCTTGGTGGCCGAGGACAGCAGGACTTCATCGGCGGCCAGCACTTCCGCGCGCGTGATGCGGCGCAGCTCAAAGGGAATCCCGGCAGCGCGGCAGATTTCCTCGATCAGGCCAAAGCGTATGCCCTCGAGCACCAGGTTGTCCTTGGGCGGGCCCGAGACCCTGCCATCCTTGACGATCCAGACGTTGCTGGACGCGGCCTCGCTCAGGTAGTCGCCGCGGAACATCACGGTTTCCACCGCGCCGGCATCGACGCTGATCTGGCGCGCGAACACCGCGCCCAGCAGGCTGGTGCTCTTGATGTGGGCTTTTTCCCAGCGGAAGTCATCGGCCGTCACGCAGGCCACGCCGGTTTCGCGTTGTTGCGCGCTGGGCAGCTTCATGGTGTTGGCCATCGCGAAGACGGTGGGCGTGAGGCCGGGCAGCATGGGATGGTCGCGCATGGCGACGCCGCGGCTGAGCTGGATGTAGACGAGCTGGGTGCCGCTGTCGGCGGGCGTGCCGGTGGATTGCGCGTGGGCCGCGATGAGCTTCAGCGCAACGGCGCGCCATTCGTCGCGCGTCATCGGGTTGGGGATGCGCAGCTCGGCCAGGCTGCGCTCCAGGCGCGCCATGTGCTGCTCAAAGCGGAACAGCCGGCCGCCGTAAGCCGGCACCACTTCGTACACGCCGTCGCCGAAGATGAAGCCGCGGTCCATCACGCTGATCTTTGCGTCCTTCAAGGGAGTGAATTCGCCGTTAAGGTAGCAGGGCGTGTCGGGAAGGCTGGGGGAAGGCGTGGTCATGGTGAGCTTGGGGAGAGAAAAAGAAGAAGAGAAAGGAAGGGAGAAAAAGGGAAGAAAAACGGGAAGGGAGAAGAAGGGGGTAAATACCCTATTGTCCCGTGTCCGGCGCCTGGCGGTGGCGGCGTTTGTGGCGGCGCTTGAACCAGATGCGCAGGCGCCAGGCCAGCTTGACCAGCAGGTAGCCCGTCACCGACCCCAGCACCGCGAACATGCCCATGCCCAGGATGGCGGGCCCGCCAAAGGAGGCCAGCCAGGCGACGATGCCCGTGCCTTCGGAGATGCGCACCGGCGGCGGTGTATCGAGCAGCAGGCTGCCGGCCTGGTAGGCCAGCCAGAGCCAGAAGCCCACGGTAAAGGGATTGGTGATGAAGGTGATGCCGGCCGCGACCGGGATGTTGGCGCGCCACCAGATGCTGTGGGCCGCGGCCGCGACGATTTGCGCGAAGGGCAGCGCGAAGGCCCAGAAGATGCCGATCGCCACGCCGCGCGCCACGGCTTCATGCTGCAGCCGCCACAGCTGCGGGTCCAGCACGCGGTGCGCCACGGGCTTGAGCCAGGGATGGGCGGCCAGCGTCTCGCGGGTCGGCACCGACGCCTTCAGGCGTTCCAGCCAGCCGGCTTTTTTCTTTGGTTGGGGCCGTGCCTTCACGCGAGAAAGATGACGGCGGCGATGGCCAGTGCGCCCAATGCGAGGTTGGCCATGGCCAGGGTGGCGATCTGCCCCACGCGGCGTCCGCCCTCGGGCCAGTCGGCCGCGGCCACGGCCTGTTTGAGGCGGCGGTAGGGGCCGAAATACAGATGGCCGAAGAGCGCGAACATCAGCAGGCCCAGGCCGAACATCAGGTGCCAGCCGGTGGGCGCGCTCTTCATGCCGACGGCCAGCAGCATGGCCAGGCCTGTCAGCAGGAGCACGGCGATGGCCAGCCACACGAGGACAAAAAAGCGCCGCATGACCTCCGCGATCAGGGGCAGGCGTTGCGGCGGCGCGAGCTGCCCGGCAGCGGGGCGAAGGGCGAACAGCATGAAGGAAATCCCGCCCAGCCAGGCGACGGCGGCGGCGATGTGCAGGAGTTTCATCAAGGCGTGCATGCGGAACTTTCGGTGGGGGGCGATGCCGGTCAAGGGATTGTGAACCAGGCATGGCCGCCGGGCCCCGCGCATGCGTGAGAGCCCCTAATTCAACGGGTCACCGGGGTTTTTCTGGGAGGCCAGGGGTTTCTACGTATAATCAAGGGCTTTGCTAATAGCGGCCCCTGTAACTTTCCCGTAATTTGTAGGTTCCAGAATGACAAATTCGGCGAATTCGGCAACGGACCCGGTCTCCCGGGCAGTTACATATGAGCTTGAGGCGGACGATGAGGGTTTCAAGCCCCTGACGCGTGAAGAAGCCCAAAAGCTTCGTGCAGCGGGTCCGTCGATCTCCCCTTGGTCGGTATTGGCGGGGCAACTGGTGGTTGGCGTCCTGGTGGCATGTGCCGCCTGGGCATTGACCGGCCAGCGGTCCATCGGCTGGTCGGCGCTCTACGGGGCGCTGGCGGTGGTGGTTCCGGCCGCGCTGTTTGCGCGCGGCTTGACCGGGAAAGTATGGTCCATGAACCCAGGCACCGCGGTGGTTGGGTTCTTTTTGTGGGAAATGGTCAAGATCGCCTTGACGGTGGCAATGCTGTTTGCCGCGCCGAGGCTGGTTTCGATGCTGAGTTGGCCGGCCATGCTGGTCGGCCTGATGGTGACAATGAAAACGTCCTGGCTTGCGTTGTTCTTCGCGGCCAGGAGAAACAAACTTTGAGGCGAGCAATAAATGGCTGCTGAGAATGCTGCTGGACATGGCGGTCCAACCGCCGGTGAATACATCATTCACCACCTGACGCACTGGCGCAACAAGGAACTTGTTGGTCCGTTCGACATGAGCGTCATCAACCTGGATTCCACGATTTTCACCATTTTGCTGGGCGTGATCGGCTGCTTCCTGCTCTGGAAAGCTGCCCGCAAGGCCACCTCGGGCGTTCCCGGCCGCTTCCAGGCCGCGGTTGAAATCCTCGTCGAAATGGTTGACGCGCAAGCCAAGGGCATCGTGCACAACGCCCAAAGCCGCAAGCTGGTCGCGCCGCTGGCCCTCACCGTGTTTGTCTGGATCTTCCTGCTGAACGCCATGGACTTGCTGCCGGTCGACCTGCTGCCGGTGGTCTGGGCCTGGATTTACGGCGCCGCCGGCCATGACCCGCACCATGCCTACATGCGCTCGGTGCCCACTGCCGACCTGTCCATCACCATGGGCCTGTCCCTGGGCGTGCTGATCACCTGCCTGGTCTACAACGTCAAGATCAAGGGCGTGGGCGGCTGGATCCACGAACTCTTCACCGCACCCTTCGGCAACCACTGGGCGCTGTACCCCTTCAACTTCATGATGCAGATCATCGAGTTCGTCGCCAAGACGGTCTCGCATGGCATGCGACTGTTCGGCAACATGTATGCCGGCGAGCTGATTTTCCTGCTGATCGCCCTGATGGGCGGCGCTTTCGCCTCCGTCGGCCTGGGTACCGGCATCGCGCTGGCCATCGGCCACATC
>Ga0102592_1000693_pt1 | contig 48951 bp, 44 predicted proteins | sample AraplaCol_mMF_r2_FD_76861 | JGI IMG/M metagenome (GOLD analysis project Ga0102592, IMG submission 76861) | Arabidopsis root microbial communities from North Carolina, USA - plate scrape MF_Col_mMF_r2 (SPADES assembly) (version 2) | ecosystem: Host-associated > Plants > Roots > Endosphere...
TCGAACCCGTGTTTCAGCCGTGAAAGGGCCGCGTCCTAACCGCTAGACGAAGGGGCCATGCCGAAGCGTGGAGGCGGCCAGTTAGGGAAGGATCGGCACGCGGTCAAGCGGCTTGATCGATCCTTTTCCGATTATTCGCCTAATCCGCCCAGGCGGCATCCTCGACATGCAATTCGGCGGCGGGGCGTGAGCCCCAGTCGTCGATCCTGGCCCGTCCTGCGAGCCACAGCTTGCGGTGGCGCGGGGCGGAGAGCAGTGCCGCGCCCAGCTCGGTATCGGCCTGGCGGAAGGCGACGGCCTTGAGGCTGCGTCCGTCCGGTCCCGACACGATCAGCCGGACATGCCCGCCCGATCCGACCACATCAGCCTTGATCACCGTCACTGGCCCGGCGACGACGCGCGGCGCCGGCCAGCCCATGCCATAGGGGCCGCCGACTTCCATCGCATTGACCAGGTCGGGGCAGACGCCGCCGGGCGCGACCACCGCGTCGAGCAGCAGCGCGCGCTCGCCCATCGCCTGGGTCACCCGCTCGGCGAGCCGTTCCTCGAGGAACTCCACAAAGGCATCGAGCCTGTCCGCGTCGATCGTCACGCCGCAGGCCATGGCATGGCCGCCGCCGGCCTTGAGCAGCCCGGCATCCTTGGCCGCGAGCACCGCGGCGCCCAGGTCGACGCCCGGGATCGAGCGGCCCGATCCCTTGCCCACGCCGTCCTCGTCCAGCGCGATCACGATCGCCGGCCGGCCGAGCTTCTCCTTCAGCCGCCCGGCGACGATGCCGATCACGCCGGGGTGCCAGCCCTTGCTCGCCACCACGACGACCGAGTGGTTGGCCTTGAGCAGGCTGATCTCCTCCGCCTCGGCCTGCACGCTGGCTTCGATCGCGCGGCGCTCCTCGTTGAGGAGGTTGAGCTCCTCGGCGATGGTCCGCGCCTCTTCGGGGTCGCGGGTGGTGAGCAGCCGCACGCCCAGGTCCGATCGGCCGACCCGTCCACCGGCGTTGATCCGGGGTCCGAGCGCGAAGCCGAGATCTGTGCAGGTCGGCGCGCGGGTGAGGCGCGAGGCCTCGATCAGCGCGTTGAGCCCGATGTTGCGGCGCTGGGCCATCACCTTGAGGCCCTGGGCGACAAAGGCCCGGTTGAGCCCGCGCAGCGCCGCGACGTCCGCCACGGTGCCGAGCGCGACGATGTCGAGCAGGTCGAGCAGCTTGGGCTCGGTCCGGCTGGCGAACCAGCCACGGGCGCGCAGCGTGCGGACCAGTGCCGCCCCGAGCAGCCAGACCACCCCGACCGCGGCGAGATGGCCATGCGCGGCGCCTTCGTCCTCGTCGAGCCGGTTGGGGTTCACCAGCGCGAGCGCCACGGGCAGCTCGGTGGTGCATTTGTGGTGATCGACCACGATCACCTCGGCCCCGGCATCGCGCGCCATCTCCAGCGCCTCGAAAGCCTGGGCGCCGCAATCGACCGTGACGATCAGGCTGGCACCTTCGCCCTTCAGCCGCACCAGCGCCTCGCCCGAGGGGCCATAGCCCTCCATCAGCCGGTCGGGGATATAGGGACGGGCCTCGAGGCCCAGATCCCTCAGAAGCAATATGAGGAGTGCCGCGGAAGTGGCGCCATCCACGTCGTAATCGCCGAAGATCGCAACCTGCTCGCGCTTCTCGATGGCGTCGGCGAGCCGTTCGGCTGCCTTGTCCATGTCACGGAAGATCGAGGGGTCGGGCATGAAGGCGCGGATGCTCGGCGCCTTGTGCATGTCGAGCTCCTCGCGCGCCACGCCGCGGGCGAGGAGAAGCTGTGTGACCAGGTCGTCGGGCACCAGTCCGCCGCGTGAATCGCTGGCGAGCCCCCGCCAATGCCAGGGCTGGCCGGTGATCGAACGCTGGATGTTGAGTACGACGGACATCGGAACAGCTATGGAACAGGGCAGGGGGTCTGTCCATCGCCGCCCCGCGCGCCATCTGCTATTCGGCGGGTTGCCGGACTACCTGCTGGAGGCGCCGGGCATAGGCCTGGGCGAACTGGTCATGGATCCTGGCGATGCCGGGATCGGTGGCGGTGCGTGCCTTTTCCGCGCTCAGGCGCTGTCGGCGTTCGAGATATTCGCGGTCGTTCTGCGGGGGCATTTGAAAGCTCCGGCTTCAAGCGGCAGCTCTCCCGTTGCTGTCATTCGACGCCGTGCTCGTTCCGGGGGCGCCAATGCCTTGTGGATACGCGCATCTGCCGAATCCCGCATGCATCTGGATCAAGATGCAAACGCTTCGTCGCATTTGCCGCACCGCCCGCGTCGGAGGGATTTTCCTCGCGCGAACCGCCCGGGCTGGCGCTCGCCGGATTACATGCCTACATCGCGCCCCTTATGGCTCGTCCACGTCCCTCTCCCGAGAAAGTGAAGACCGTCGCCGAGAACCGGCGCGCGCGTTTCGATTATTTCATCGAGCACGTCTATGAGGCCGGCATCGCTTTGACCGGCACCGAGGTGAAGTCGCTGCGCTTCGGCGAGGGCTCGATCACCGAAGCCTATGCCGAGGTGGGCGATAGCGGCGTCTGGCTGGTCAACTCGAACATCCCCGAGTTCAGCCATGGCAACCGCTTCAACCACGAGCCCAAGCGCCCCCGTAAATTGCTCCTTCATGAGCGCGAGATAAACAAGCTCCATGGCGCGGTGGCGCGCGAGGGCATGACCCTGGTGCCGCTGTCCATCTATTTCAACGGACGGGGCCGCGCGAAGGTCGAGCTCGCGCTGGCGAAGGGCAAGAAGACGCATGACAAGCGTGAGTCGATCAAGGAACGGGATTGGAAGCGCGAGCAGGGACGTCTGCTCCGCGGCGGCCGTGACTGATACCGCGTCCCCGGCCGACAAGTCGCGCTTCCGCCGCTGGCTTGACAAGGCAACGCCCAGCCGCGAATCGGTCGAGACCAATCGCTGGCTGCGCCCGGTGGCGAACCGGGTGATGCATTCGTCGCTCTGGCGCTTCACCCGCCGCTCCGTGCCCCGCGGCGTGGCGCTGGGCGTGGTGACCGGCGTGCTGGTCCCGATGGGCCAGATCCCCGCATCGGCCGTTCTTGCGCTGCCGCTGCGCGCCAATATCCCTGCCGCCGCGGCGACCACCTTCATCACCAATCCCTTCACCACGCCGCCACTCTGGGTGGCGGCCTATTGGCTCGGCAGCTGGATGATCGGCCCGGGCGAAGTGGTGGCCAAGGCGCAGGTGATCGAGCAGACATGGAGCGACTGGCTGGTCCACCAGGCCGGGCCAGCGACGCTCACCGGGCTCGTCACCATCACCGGGGCGCTCGCGCTGGTCGGCTATTTCGGCACCGCGCTGGCGTGGCGGCTGTGGATCGCCCGCAAGTGGAAGCGGCGCCAGGCGGCACGGGCGGCGGCCTGATCGCGAACGTTCGCTTCCGTTAGGAGGCGGACGCTCTGCCTTTCAGTTCCCCGGCGAAGGCCGGGGCCCAGTATCGGCGCAACTGGTGGGGGCGGTAAGACCTCTCGAATGACATGCAGCTGGACCCCGGCCTTCGCCGGGGAACAAGTCGGATGCGCTCCATCTCCCCTTTGCAACCAACCAGAAACATAATTGGTCACTCAAGCGTAACAATGTTGCGTAGAGCCGATTGACGGAGCGTATCGACGGCGTAAGACAGCGCGCACCAACTCGTTCGGGGGTCTCCTCAATGCGCCTGTCGCTCCTCACCACCACCTTCCTCGCCGCGCCCGTGCTGCTCGCCGGCTGCGCGCACAACCAGCCGCTGCCGACCGCCCCGGTCGAGGCCGCGCCCGTCACCGAGGCGGAAGCCGCGCCGCCGCAGCCGGAGAAGCCCAAGCCGGTCTATGGCAGCTATGGCTTCGACACCGCAGGCATGGACACCGCGGTCAAGGCGGGCGACGATTTCTACAACTACGCCAACGGCGCCTGGGCGAAGAACACCCCGATCCCGGCCGACAAGTCGAACTACGGCTCGTTCAACATCCTGGACGACAACGCCAAGAAGCAGACGCACGAGATCCTCGACGCCGCCAAGGGCGATCCGAACTCGAAGATCGGTACCGCCTATGCGACCTATCTCGACAGCGCCGCGATCGACGCCAAGGGCCTCGCGCCGGCCAAGCCCTGGATCGACCAGATCAAGGGCCTGAAGGCCAAGGCCGGCTATCCCGCGCTTGCCGCCGCTGCCCGCCGCAACGGCGTGGGCGTGCCGTTCGGCGCCTATGTCGGCCAGGACGACAAGGAGCCGGAAGTCTATGCGCTCAGCATCGGCCAGGCCGGGCTCGGCATGCCGGATCGCGACTATTATCTCTCGAAGGACGCCAAGTTCATCGAGACCAAGGCCGCCTATGAGAAGCACCTCGCCGCGCAGCTGACCAATGCCGGCGAGCCCAATGCTGCTGCCCGCGCCAAGGCGATCGTCGCTTTCGAGACGAAGATCGCCGCGGCCCAGTGGACCCGCGTCGAGAGCCGTGACGCCAGCAAGACCTACAACAAGATGACCGTCGCCCAGCTGCAGAAGTCGGCGCCGGGCTTCGACTTCAAGGCCTTCTTCGCCGCCGGCAAGTCGCCGGTCGAAACCGTGATCGTCGCCCAGCCGAGCGCGATCACCGGCATCGCCAAGCTGATCCAGCAGGCACCGCTCGACGTGCTCAAGGACCAGCTGCTGGTCCGCACGCTCGACGGCTTCGCCGATGTGCTGCCGAGCGCCTTCGACAAGGAGCAGTTCGCCTTCTACGGCACCACCCTCTCGGGCACGCCGGAGCAGGAAGAGCGCTGGAAGCGCGCGGTCGATTTCACCACCGGCGCGCTCTCGGACGACGTCAGTCAGGTCTATGTCGCCAAGTATTTCCCGCCCGAGACCAAGGCGGCAGCCGACAAGCTGGTGAAGAACGTCATCGCGGCGATGGACCGCCGTATCGACAAGCTCGAGTGGATGGCGCCCGAGACCAAGGTCAAGGCGCATGCCAAGCTCGCCGCCTTCACCCCGAAGATCGGCTATCCGGACCGCTGGCAGGACTATGCCTCGCTGGCGATCACTGCCGGCGACGCGTTCGGCAACAGCGTCCGCGCCAACAACTGGGGCTATGACGACAATATCGCCAAGCTCGGCCAGCCGATCCGTCGCTGGGAGTGGGGGATGACCCCGATGACGATCAACGCCTATGCCAATTTCGGCATGGTCGAGATCGTCTTCCCGGCCGCGATCCTGCAGCCGCCCTTCTTCGATCCGAACGCCGATCCGGCGGTCAACTATGGCGGCATCGGCGCGGTGATCGGCCATGAGCTGAGCCACCATTTCGACGACCAGGGCGCCAAGTACGACAAGGAAGGCCGCCTGACCGACTGGTGGACCCCCGCCGACGTCGCCGCCTTCAAGGCGCGCACCGACGCGCTGGTCGCCCAGTACGACCAGTATGAGCCGCTGCCGGGCATGCATGTGAAGGGCGCGCTGACGCTCGGCGAGAACGTCGCCGATCTGGCCGGCCTCACCGTCGCCTATGACGCGTACAAGGCCTCGCTGAACGGCCAGGAAGCCCCGGTGCTCGACGGCTTCACCGGCGACCAGCGCTTCTACCAGGGTTGGGCCCAGGTGTGGCGCCGCAACTATCGCGAGGCGAACCTGCGCCAGCGCCTGCTGACCGATCCGCACTCGCCCTCGCAGCAGCGCGCCTGGGTCGTCCGCAACCTCGATCCCTGGTACGGCGCCTACAACCCCGATCCGGCCACCAAGCTGTTCCTGACGCCCGACAAGCGCGTCCGGATCTGGTAAAACTCTCCCGCTCCCTTTGGGAGCGGGAAGGGGCCCGCGAGGCAAAGCCGAGTGGGAAGGGTGAGGGCGGCATTCGACCCTCACCCTTCCGCGCCTTCGGCGCTCCCTCCCTCTCCCAATGGGAGAGGGAATTGGCTGCTTGACCCGTGCCTTCCACCGCCTCACACGGGCGCATGGCCACGTTGCCCGTCCACACGCCCGTATCGCCGTCCCGCCGCTGGCTGCCCTTCGCGGCAGCGGTCCTTGCGGGCATCTTCGCGGGCGCGGTGATCCTGCTCACGCTGAACGACCGCGCCGTCGCGGTCGGCTTCGTCGCGGCGGGCGTGCTGGCCGCGGGAGCGCTCTGGGGCGCCCGCAAGCTCTTCCATGCCGATGCCGCCGCCGAGCATCCGGTCGACTGGTCGGTCGCCCAGGCGCTCGCCGCCGCCAGCGACGATGCGCTCGCCGTCACCGATCGCGCTGGCCGCCTTGTCTGCGCCAACAGCCGCTTCGAGGCGCTGTTCGCCGGCTGGCCGACCCCGCCCAACCTCCCCATCAGCGACGCAGCCGTCGCCGCGCTCGGTACCGCTGCCCGCACTGCCTGGCGCGACGGCGAGGCGCGCGAGGACGGCATCCAGGTGTTCGGCGCCCCCGTCTCCGCCCGCGTCCAGCGGGTCGGCGAGGAATCGCTGGTCTGGCGCTTCATCGGCGTCCAGGCGCTCGACCTCGCCAGCCAGACCCAGGCGCTGATCGACGGCCATACCGGGGACCGGCTCGGCTCGTCCGGCATCATGGCCGCGATGGTCTCGCCCGAGGGCCGCGTCCGCGCCGCCAACCGCGTGTTCCGCCTGCGTGCCATGGGCAGCGGCGAGGCAGCGGTGGAGGGCAGGGACTTCGCCCGCTTCCTGATCACCGACTCGATGGGCCTGGTCCGCTTCGAGCGCGAGGGGCTGCAGGGCAATCCGCTTCGTGTGCTCCAGATTCCCTTCCTCGACGGGGAGGAGGCGCCGCTGCTCGTCGCCTTGCTCGACGAGGAGATCGGCAACGCCCCCACGCCCGCGATCGGCGCCAGCGCCGGCGCGCATGTCCGCTCGCTGATCGCGCTGCTCCCGCTCGGCCTCGCTTTGGTCGACCGCGACGGCCGTTTCGTCAGCATGAACGACGCGTTCGTCCGCGCCACCCGCGTCAACGCCGCCGCCCCGCCGCTCTATCCGGGCGACCTGGTGGTGCGCGAGGACAAGGCCGCGCTCGCCGACGCCGTGCGCCGCTTCGCCGGCGGCGCCCCGCAATCGGCCGAGATGACCGTCCGCATGTCCGACGCGCCCGACGAGCCGGTTTCGATCGGCATCGCCGGCGCGCGCGGCCTGGGCGACGCCGCGGTCCTGATCAGCCTCAAGGACTCCGGCGAGGAATCCAAGCTCAAGCGCCAGGTCGCCCAGGCGACCAAGATGCAGGCGGTCGGGCAACTCGCCGGCGGTGTCGCGCACGACTTCAACAACATCCTCACCGCGATCATCGGCCACTGCGACCTGATGCTGATGCGCCATTCCCCCGGCGACAGCGACTATGACGACATCCAGCAGATCCGCGCCAACTCCAACCGCGCCGCCTCGCTGACCCGCCAGCTGCTCGCCTTCTCGCGCCAGCAGACGCTGCGTCCGCAGCTGCTCCAGCTGCCCGACGTGATCTCGGAAGTCTCCAACCTGCTCAAGCGCCTGCTCGGCGAGACGGTGCGGCTCGAGGTCAAGCACGGCCGCAACCTCGGCCCGGTCCGCGCCGATCCCGGCCAGCTCGAGCAGGTGGTGGTCAACCTCGCGGTCAACGCGCGCGACGCGATGCTGTCGAGGAATCCGAGCGGCGGCGGCACGCTGACGATCGAGACGATGGCGGTGCCCGCCTCCGAGGTCCGCCGCATGGACGACGACGTGCTGCCGGTCGGTGACTATACCGCGCTGCGCATCGCCGACAACGGCACCGGCATCCCGCCCGAGATCCTCGCCAAGATCTGGGAGCCCTTCTTCACCACCAAGGAAGTCGGCAAGGGCACCGGCCTCGGCCTTTCGACCGTCTACGGCATCATCAAGCAGTCGGGCGGGTTCATCTTCGCCGACAATGCGCCGGCGGGCGGGGCGGAGTTCACCATCTACCTGCCGGTCCATGCCGCGACCGAGGCGCCGGTACCGGCCAAGCTGCCCGGCGTGAAGGAGAAGCCGGTCGATACCTGGGGCACCGGCACGATCCTGGTGGTCGAGGACGAGGACATGGTCCGCGCCATCGCCGAGCGTGCGCTGACCCGCCAGGGCTATACCGTGGTTACCGCCGACAATGGCGAGGCCGCGCTGGAGCTGATCGAGACGATCGAGCGTCCGGACCTGCTGATCTCCGACGTCGTCATGCCGGTGATGGACGGGCCGAGCATGGCGCGCAGGATTCGCGCCAAATATCCCGACCTGCCGATCCTGTTCATGTCGGGCTATGCCGAAGAGCAGCTGCGCAAATCGATTGATCTGGAGCAAGTTTCCTTCCTGCCTAAACCTTTTTCGGTACAGCAACTTGCGGAAGCTGCGCGGGAAGTGCTCGCGCCGAAATAAACCCTTGGCGTCCCGCGGCTTTTTTGCGATGGAACCGCATATGCCGGGGCCTCAGAAAATACTGATCGTCGAAGACGAGCCGCTCATCGCGATGATGCTCGAGGACTTTCTCGACGCGCTCGACCGCGCCGTCGCCGGGACCGCGGACAGCGTCGCCACGGCGCTCGAGCTGGTCGAGGCCGGCGGGATCGACGCTGCGATCATGGACATCAACCTGCGCGGCGGCGAGACCAGCTGGCCGATCGCCGATGCGCTAACCGCGCGCGGCATTCCCTTCGTGCTCGCCACCGGCGGGGCGGGGGACATGGTCGCGGAAGCCTATCGCGATCGCCCGGTGCTCTCCAAGCCGTTCACGATGGACAGTGTCGAGAAGGTGCTCGACAGCCTCGTCGGCGCGGCCTGAGTCCAGTCTCCGCTTAGCAGTCAGTTCTTGAACAACTGATCCACGCTCTTCCCCGAAGCAAGCGCCGCCGCAACCTTCCGCCGCGCCTCATGATAGACCAGCCCCGGCGTCGATTTCCCCGCAGCCTTGAGCGCCGCCGCCTGCGCGTCGGACAGGCTGCTCTCCTGCGCCACATGGTCGCAATAGCCCTCGACCTTCCAGGTCGCGAAGGTCCGGGCAGCCAGGCCATAGCGCTGGTGGATCAGCAGGTGCGTCGTCTCATGCGCGATCGTGCCGCTCAGCGTGCGCCGGTTGCCGATCGCGGCGTTGTTCTCCACGCCGTCTCCTGCGATCGAGGTGCGGTTGACCACGATGTTCGTCGAGAAGGGCCGCGTCACCGCGAAGGCGCCGTGCGAGGTCGGCAGCGAGAGCAGGCTCCAGCGCCAGCCGCCATCGGTAAGATAGACGGATCGCGGGCCCAGCGGCGCCGCGATAGCGCTCGCGGCATTGCGCTTCGCTGCCCGGTCGAGGATCGCAGGCATCTCGGGTCCGATCGGTGACACCGAATAGACCGTGATCTCGCCGAACTGCGCGCGATGGGGAAAGGCGAGCACCGCGGGCACATAGACTATGGTGCCCAGCACCCCGGTTACGGCCAGCGCGCCGCCGCCCAGCCAGCGATTCAGCCTGCGAAGATCGGTCATGCAGTTCCTCCCGAAAGTGAAACTGCCCAAGTCATCATCCGTCCGCAAGTCGCCGGAAAGAAAGATGTTTCGCAGTTATTTCCAGTCATGTCACGACTTGATCGAAACCGCGCGCTGGATCATTCTGCACCCACAAAAGAGGGGAAATCGAAATGCTTCTGTATCGTTCGCTGCTCGCGGGCGCCGCTCTGGCGCCGATGCTGTTCCTCACCGCCTGTGACAGCGGCGGTTCGAACGGCGGTGGCACGCCCACGCCCACCCCGACCACCACGCCGACCCCGACCAACAGCGCGCCGGTGTTCAACTCGGCCACCGCGGTAAGCGTGGCGGAGAACACCACCACCTATTTCTACACCGCGACCTCCACCGATGCGGACGGCAACACGGTCACCTATTCGATCAACGGCGGCGCCGATGCGGCGCTGTTCCAGATCGACGCCACCGGCCATCTCTCCTTCCGCAGCGCGCCCGATTTCGAGGCGCCGCGCGATGCCGACCGCAACAATGTCTACCAGGTGACGATCGCCGCGTCGGACGGCACCACCAGTGCCACGCTGGCGCTCGCCGTCACCGTCACCGACCTGACCACCGGCAATTATCGCGCCCGCCAGGTCAGCAGCGCCTTCACCCGGCCGAACAACCTCGTCGCCAAGCCGGGTGATGCCACCCAGGTGTTCGTCACCGAGAAGACCGGGCGGGTGAAGCTGCTCAACGTCGCGACCGGCGCCGTCGCCGCCACGCCGTTCCTCGATCTTTCCGGCCAGGTCTCGACCGATGCCGATGGCGGCCTGCTCGGCTTCGCAGCTTCCGCCGATTATGCCGCGAACGGCTATGTCTATGTCGCGCTGACTACGACGGCGCACAATCTCGAGGTGCGCCGCTATCGTGCCGCCGCCGGCACCCGCGACGTCGGCGATCCGGCGACCGGGGACGTGATCCTTTCGGTCGCCACGCCGGACAACAACTTCACCGGCGGCTGGATCGGCTTCGGCACCGATGGCTATCTCTATGTCACCACCGGCAACGGCCCCAATCCGGGCTCCAACCCGAACGACCTGTTCGGCAAGGTACTGCGCATCGACGTGAGCAGTGACGCCTTCCCGGCGGATGCCTCGCGCGACTATGCGATCCCGGCGACCAATCCCTTCGCGACCACGGGCGGCGCGCCCGAGGTCTGGGCCTATGGTTTCCGTCAGCCGCGCCGGGCGGGGTTCGATACCTTCACCGGCAATCTCTATGTCAGCGATTATGGCGCTCCGGTCGGCTCTTACTACGATCTCGAGCTGAACATGATCCGGCCCGAAGACAAGGGCCTGGACTTCACGCCGTGGCTGGAGCGGCTCGGCAGTTCGGCGCCGCTGCCGGCCGGGCAATTCTATCCGGTGCTCCGGGCGGGCTATGGGCTCATGTCGCCGACGCCGGCGGATCACCGCACGATGAGCGCCGGCCCGGTCTATCGCGGGCCGATCGAGGCGCTCCAGGGCCTGGTATTCTATGGCAGCTATGAGTCGTTCAATTCCATCGACGGCTGCAAGGTAGCGCTACTGGTGCAGAATACTACCAGCGCCCAAAGTTGCGTGCGGATCACCGACTTGGAGAATAACCTCCGGCCGGCGGTATATCCCTATGCCTTTGGTGAGGATGCGAACCGCAACCTCTACATCCTCCAGCCGGACGGGAAGGTCTTCGTCGTCGAGCCGAACTAATCGATCAACCGGACCGGATCGCCCAGGCGGATGAGCCCCGGGCGCGCCGGTCCGGCATAGATGCCGTAGCAGCTGGCGAATTGCTGGGCGACCGTACGCAGCACGCGCGGCTCCTTCGCGCCGGTATGCGGATCGATCGTCACGATCACGCAGCGCTTGATCGGATCGGCGCACTGCACCACTGCGCCGTCCTCGTCATTGCCGAACGCCAGCCGCCGGCCCTGCCAGTCGCTGGCGGGCAGGTCGCTCTCCACGATCACGTTGATCCGGAACCTGTCGATATCGAGCGCACAGCCATGCGCCGCCTCCAGCGCGGCATGGCCGCCACTGCTCTGGATCGACACCGGCATCGAATCATAGCAGCCCCGCGCCACCTGGATCAGCGCGGCGGGTTCCCCCGCGGCTGCCTCCAGATGCGCCTTGAGCATCGGATCGTGCAGCGAGATGCTCGCGCCATCGGGGGTCTGGACGCTGATTGCGCTGGTCTTGGGCTTGCCCGGATCCTCGAAGCGGGCCTGGTGCAGCACCATCGCCGGCACCTCGCGGGCGGTCAGCCAGGGGAAGCGCGTGCCGTTCGCCGCGCGGACGAACGCATATTGCCGGTCGCCCTCGATCCCCTGCCAGTCGAGCTCGGCCACGCCCAATTGCTCCCCGGCCATCGACTTCACCGGATAGCGATTGAGCGCGCTGACATGGCCGAGGATGCGAGTCATCGCGCGGCGCTAGCGGCGTCGGCAGAGGAGGGCAATCTCTCCCTCTCCCCTTCAGGGGAGAGGGCCGGGGAGAGGGGCAGTGTCCCGATAAGAACCTCTGTTCCAGCCTCACCAAAAATGCAGCCCTCCGCCGAGGTGGAACGATTATGGAACAAATTTTTCGTTCCGCTCTTGTTCCATGAGAACAAACGCGATACATGGCGTTCCAACACAGGTTGATGCAGCGTGCTAAACCTTCTAGCGACGGGGACTTCCAATGGCAGCTTCGCTCAAGGTGATTGACGGCAACATGGCGATTTCTTCGGACAAGCAGAAGGCGCTCGACGCCGCACTCGCGCAGATCGACCGCGCATTCGGCAAGGGCTCGGCGATGAAGCTGGGCTCGAAGGAGACGATGCAGGTCGAGGCGATCTCGACCGGCTCGCTCGGGCTCGACATCGCGCTCGGCGTCGGCGGCCTGCCGCGCGGCCGGGTGATCGAAGTCTATGGTCCGGAAAGCTCGGGCAAGACCACGCTGGCGCTCCATGTGATCGCCGAGGCGCAGAAGACGGGCGGCGTCGCCGCCTTCGTCGACGCGGAGCACGCGCTCGATCCGGTCTATGCCAAGAAGCTCGGGGTCAACATCGACGAGCTGATCGTCTCGCAGCCCGATACCGGCGAACAGGCGCTCGAGATCGTCGACACGCTGGTCCGTTCGAACGCGATCGACGTGCTGGTGGTCGATTCGGTCGCCGCGCTGGTGCCGCGTGCCGAAATCGAAGGCGAGATGGGCGACAGCCATGTCGGCCTTCAGGCTCGCCTCATGTCGCAGTCGCTGCGCAAGCTCACCGGCTCGATCAGCCGCTCGCGCTGCATGGTGATCTTCATCAACCAGCTGCGCATGAAGATCGGCGTGATGTACGGCAATCCGGAGACCACGACGGGCGGCAACGCGCTCAAGTTCTACGCCTCGGTCCGCCTCGACATCCGCCGCACCGGCCAGATCAAGGACCGTGAGGACATCATCGGCAACACCACCCGCGTGAAGGTGGTGAAGAACAAGGTCGCCCCGCCGTTCAAGCAGGTCGAGTTCGACATCATGTATGGCGAGGGCATCTCGAAGATCGGCGAAATCCTCGATCTCGGCGTCAAGGCCGGGCTGGTCGAGAAGTCGGGCGCCTGGTTCAGTTATGACAGCGTCCGCATCGGCCAGGGCCGCGAGAATTCGAAGAACTTCCTGCGCGACAATACCGAGCTGCGCGAACGCCTCGAAAAGGCGATCCGCGCGCGCACCGAGAAGGTCGCCGAAGGACTTATGGCGGGTCCCGACGCCGATGACGGCGACGACGATCTATAATGTATTATCAGGCCGCGCCCGCGTGCGACGCGTGTGGCAGCGGTCACGGGCTCAGCCCCATCGGAAGACCCGGCGCGTTGCCCCGCGCCGGGTCTTTCCCGTTCCGGGGACTGTCGCGCGCGCGTTTGATGTCGTGAACTTAGTGAACTTCCGATGCCTCGGTCGGTCCTTCTGCCTTTCGCGACAGGACGCCTCGGCGTGTACTTCGTGTACTTTGCACCGCCGCCGGGCACGCTAAGGTAGCCCCATGAAGGCCGTTCTCGATCCCGATTGCGTGCTGGCCAATGGCCTTGCCGCGATCCGCAGCCAGTATCAGGTGCCCCGCGTCTTTCCGCAGCCGGTGCTCGAAGCCGCAGAAGCCGCCGCCCGGCGCACGCCTTCCGAGCATGTCGACCGCACCGACATCCCCTTCGTCACCCTCGATCCTGCGAGCGCGACCGATCTCGACCAGGCGCTGTGGGTGGAGGCGAGCGGCAGCGACCTGCTGCTGCGCTATGCCATCGCCGATGTTGCGTGGTTCGTGCAGGATGGCGATCCGATCGATGCCGAGGCCTGGCGCCGCGGCACGACGCTCTATCTGCCGGACGGCAAGGCCAGTCTCTATCCGCCGGTACTGAGCGAAGGCGCGGCCAGCCTGCTTCCCGACGGCCCGCGCCCCGCCGTGATCTTCACGGTCCGCGTCGCCCCCGACGGCACGGTGAAGCTCGACGATGCCGAGCGGGCGCTGGTCCGCAGCCGCGCCAAGCTCGCCTATAAGACGGTCACCGATGCCGACCTGCCGTCCCGGTTCGCCGAGCTCGCCCGCCGCATCGGGCTGGCCGAGGCCAGGCGCGGCGCCTCCCGGGTCGACCCTCCCGAGCAGGAAGTCGCCCGCCGCGCCGATGGCGGCTATGCGCTTGCCTTCCGCGCTCGTCACCCGTCCGAAGACCAGAACGCAGCCCTCTCGCTCGCGGCGAACCTCGCGATCGCCGAGGTGCTCCAGGCCCATCACACCGGCCTGTTCCGGGTGATGGCCGAGCCCGATGCGGCGGCGGTCCAGCGCTTGCGCAACACCGCGCGTGCGCTCGGCATCGCCTGGCCCGAGGCGCAGCCGCTGGCACGCTTCCGCGACGGGCTCGATGCCGCCGATCCGCAACAGGCGGCTCTGATGCTCGCGATCCGCCGGGCCGGGCAGGGCGCCAGCTATGCGCCGTGGAGCGCCGATGCGGCACCCTGGCATGCCGCCGTCGCCGCCCCCTATGTCCATGCCACGGCGCCGCTTCGTCGGCTTGCCGATCGCTATGTCATCCGGGCAACGCTCGCGATCATGACGGGCCAGCCGGTCCCGGATGCCGTTGTGGAGGCTTTCCAGCGCCTGCCCAAGGTCATGGGCAGGGCCGATGCCATGGGCGGCCAGATCGACCGTGCCGTGATCGACCTGGCGGAGGCAGTGATGCTCGACGGCCGCGAGGGCGAGACCTTCGCGGCGGTGGTCACCGATGTCGACATGCGCGGTGCCCGGATGCAGCTCGCCGACCTGCCGGTGGTCACCCGGATCGATGCGCCCGGCGCGGCGCCGGGCACGGCGTTGCAAGTCAAGCTGGTCGATGCCGATCCCTCCAACCGCAGCGTGCGGTTCGAAGCGCTTGCAGGCACCACGTGACGCCGGCAGATCCCGAGGATGTCGCGGCGACCGCGGCGCAGGTCGAGACCTTCATCGCCCGCTTCACGCCCGAGATCGCCGGGCGTGTCCGCTCGGCCCGCGCCGTGCTGCGCGAGCGGCTGCCCGGCGCGACCGAGCTGGTCTACGACAACTACAACGGCCTCGCGATCGGCTATGGCCCCGGCGACAAGACCTCGGAAGCGGTGTTCAGCCTCGCCATCTACCCGCGCAATGTGCTGCTCTATTTCCTCCCCGGCGTCGGTCTGCCCGATCCCGAAGGGCTGCTCCAGGGCGAGGGGCGGGTAGGGCGCTATGTCTGCCTGAAGGATGTCGCGCTGCTCGACGAGCCCGCCGTGGTCGCGCTGATCGACGCGGCACTCGATCGGGCGAAACGCCCCTTGCCGCCCACAGGCGGACAGACCATCGTCAAGTCGATCTCGGCCCGGCAGCGCCCGCGCCGTCCAGGGGAGGCAGCATGACCGTCATCGTCCATCATCTCGAGAATTCCCGTTCGCAGCGCGTGCTCTGGCTGCTCGAGGAGTTGGGCCTGCCCTATGAGGTGCGGCGCTACGAGCGGAACAAGGCGACGATGCTCGCCCCGCCCGAGCTGCGCCGCGTCCATCCGCTCGGCAAGTCGCCGGTCATCGAGCATGGCGGCCAGGTGATCGCGGAGACCGGAGCGATCGTCGAATATCTGGTCGAGCTGGGCGACGGGAAGCTCGGCAAGCCCGGGCACCGCGAGGATGCGCTGCGCTGGCGACACTTCCTCCATTATGCCGAGGGCTCGCTGATGCCGCCGCTGTTCACCAAGCTGGTGCTCAGTCGCGTGCCGCTGTTCGGCAAGATGGCGCAGAAGAAGTTCCAGCCGATGATCGACGTCCATCTCGACTATGTCGAGGGCGAGCTGGCGGCGCGGCCATGGTTCGCCGGTGACGCCTTCACCGCGGCCGACGTGATGATGAGCTTTCCGCTCGAGGCCGCAGTGACCCGCGCCAATGCGACAGCGGGCCGCCCGCACATCGCCGCCTGGATCGCGAATATCCATGCCCGCTCGGCCTATCAGGCCGCGCTCGCCGCCGGCGGGCCCTATGCCTATGCCTGAGGCTGCGACCTGCATCTGCGCGACGCTCGATGACATGGCCGTGGTGCCGATGGGCGGAGATGGGCTCGATGAGCGCTTCTTCGCCACGGTCGATATCGTTCGCTGGCATGGCGATGTGCTGTGGTGGCTCAACCTTTCCCGCTGCACCGTCTGCGGGCAGGAGTGGATGATCGCACAGGAGGAGCGGATCTATGACGATCACTACCTCAAGCGGCTCAGCTCCGCTGAGGCCGAAGCCGTGGTTTCGGCGAACGTCTGGCCGGTGGAGTTCCTGACCTATGAGGCAGTGCTGCGCTTCGGGCAAAGGCACAGCAAGGCGTTCCATTTTCTAGATCCGCGCGCCGGATCGCTCCTCTGGACGATCGAGGATCTTCGAAAGGCCCGTCCCGATATCAGCGCGCACGAGATCGGCGAGCTGCTTGGCATCTCCGAAGCGCATGTCGCCAGGCTGATGCGCCCGGAGCGCTGGCATGAGCGGATCGTGCGCAAGTTGACCACACCGAGATTGTGATGCCCGCTATGCGTGATCCCGGAAGGCGAGGTCGTCGCACGCCGGGCAGGGCGCGTCCTCGCTGGCGATAAGACCCTGGCAGCGTGGGCAGAGGCTGCGGTTGCGGGGCTGGAGCGCATGGTCGACGGTGACGCGCTGGTCGAACACGAAGCACTCGCCCTGCCAGCGGCTCTGCTCGGGCGGGACCTGCTCGAGATAGGCGAGGATGCCGCCCTTGAGGTGGTAGACCTCGTCGATCCCCTCGGCCTTGAGGAAGGCGGTCGACTTTTCGCAGCGTATGCCGCCGGTGCAGAACATCGCGACGCGCGGCATCGGCCCGTCCTTTTCCCGTTCCTCGCGGAAACGGCGGAACCAGTCGGGGAACTCGCGGAAGCTGCGCGTCTCCGGATCGATCGCGCCGTTGAAGGTGCCGAGCGCGACTTCATAGGCGTTGCGCGTGTCGATCACGATCGTGTCCGGCGCGTCGATCAGCGCGTTCCAGTCCTGCGGCGCGACATAGTGGCCGACACCTTCGAGCGGATCGATGTCCGGCTCGCCCATCGTCACGATCTCGCGCTTGAGCCGGACCTTCATCCGGTCGAACGGCATCGCGGCGGCGGTCGAGTATTTCACGTCGAGTTCGGCGCAGCCGGGCAGGGCGCGGACATGGTCGAGTAGGCGCATGATCGCGTCCTCGCTGCCGGCGATGGTGCCGTTCAGCCCCTCGTTCGCGAGCAGCAGCGTGCCCTTGATGCCCAGCCCCTCGCACAGGGCCAGGAGCGGGGCCTTCAGGCTCTCGACGTCAGGGAAGCGGGTGAACTGGTAGAGCGCAGCGACGCGGACGGGCAGGTCCACGCCGGGCGCCGCTGCGGGATCAGGACTGGCCATAATCCTCGAAGCTGTCGGTCTTGGTGGTGGCGCCGCTCATCGGCAGGACTGCCGGCTCGGGATCGCCCGGCGTGTCGAGCTTGCCTTCCCAGCGGGCGACCACGACGCTGGCGACGGCATTGCCGATCACGTTGGTCGCGGTGCGGCCCATGTCGAGGAAGTGATCGACTGCGAGGATCAGCAGCACACCGGCCTCGGGGATGTTGAAGTGGCTGAGCGTGCCGGTGATCACGACGAGGCTGGCGCGCGGCACGCCGGCGATGCCCTTGCTGGTGACCATCAGGATCAGCAGCATCTGGATCATCGTCATCCAGTCGAGATGGATGCCGTATGCCTGCGCGATGAAGATCGACGCGAACGTCATGTACATCATCGAGCCGTCGAGGTTGAACGAATAGCCGAGCGGCAGCACGAAGCTGGCGATGCGCGGCGGCACGCCGAAGCGGTCGAGCGCGTCGAGCGTGCGCGGATAGGCCGCTTCGGACGAGGCGGTCGAGAAGCCGAGCAGGATCGGATCGCGCAGGTAGCGCAGCAGCGTGCCGGTGCGCGGGCCGACGATCAGGAAGCAGGCGCCGAGCAGCACTGCCCAGAGCGCGAAGAGGCCGAGATAGAAGCTGCCCATGAAGAAGGCGAGGTCGCCGACCACGCCGATGCCCTTGGTCGCCAGCGCCTTGGCGACGGCGCAGAACACCGCGACGGGGGCGAACAGCATGACATAGCCAGTGACGGTGAGCATCACCTGGACCAGCGCCTCGAGCCCCTTGACCAGCGGCTCGCCCTTCTCGCCGATCGCGGCAAGGCCGACGCCGAAAAACAGCGAGAAGATCACGAGCTGGAGGATGTCGTTGGTCGCCATCGCATCGATGCCGCTGGTCGGCACGATGTGGATGAAGAACTTGGCGAGGTCGAAGCTGGAGCGATCGACGCCGCTCGATGCGGTCGCGGCCGGGATGGTCAGGTTGAGGCCGACGCCGGGCTGGAGCAGGTTGACGAAGATCAGGCCGAGGGTGAGCGAGACGAGGCTGGCACAGACGAACCAGAAGAACGCCTTGAGGCCGACACGGCCGATCGCACCGCCGCCGCCCATATGGGCGATGCCGACCACCAGCGTGGAGACGACCAGCGGGGCGATGATCATCTTGATCAGGTGGAGGAACATCTGGGTCGGGATGTCGAGGCCGTAAGCCCAGTTCTCGATCGCCTTCGCCCCCTCCGGCGAGCCGGACAGCGAGATGTTGAGCACATAGCCCAATATGCCGCCGAGCAGCAGTGCCGCCAGAATGAACCAGGTAAGTCGCTTGCCCAAAACAGGGTCCCCCTAAAATCCTTTGGCGCAGGCAAAGGGGATTGCGGGCCGCGGGTCAAGCCCTGCGCGGCCAGCCGATGTGCGCTGCCCTATGCACAGCGGGTATTGCGGCGGCGCCCGAAGCGGCCCTATCGCGTGCACATCCTGTCCGGAGAATTCCGATGCGCCTCGACCGCCGTACCCTTGTCCGCGCTGCTGCCGCCGCGCCGCTGCTCACCTTGCCGGGTGTGCTGCGCGCTGCCGAGCCGGACCTTTCGGCGCTGCAGGACATCACCAAGGGCGCGGTGCCGATCGGCAATGCCGAGCGCGCCGCCCGGCTCGCCCGGGCGCAGAAGCTGATGCAGGCCAACGGCATCGGCGCGGTGCTGATCGAGGGCGGATCGTCGCTGATCTATTTCACCGGCCTGCGCTGGGGCCGCAGCGAGCGGCTTACCGCAGTGGTGCTGCCAGCCGAGGGCGAGCCTTGCATCGTCACGCCCTTCTTCGAGGAAGCGCGCACCCGCGAGGGGTTGGCGATCCCGGCCGAAGTGCGGGTGTGGAACGAGGACGAGGACCCGCTCAAGACCGTTGCCGGCTTCCTCAAGGACCGCAAGCTCGCCCATCTGCCGGTCGGCATCGAGGAGACGGTGCGCTATTTCGCGGTCGACGGCCTGCAGAAGGTGGGGCTCAAGGTGGTCTCGGCCAATCCGGTCGTCCGAGGCTGCCGGATGATCAAGACGGCGCCCGAGATCGCGCTGATGCAGCTCGCGACCGACGTGACGATCGCCGCCTATCGCTGGGTCCAGCCCCGCGTCGAGAAGGGGATGAGCCAGCGCGACGTCTCGGCGTTGATGGACGCCGCCACCCGCAAGCTGGGCGGCAGCCCCGAGTTCAGCATGGTGCTGGTCGGCGAGGGGGCGGCCTATCCGCACGGCACCAAGGTGCCGTCGCCGGTAGCCGATGGCCGGATCGTGCTGATGGACTGCGGCTGCACCGTGCAGGGCTACCAGTCCGACGTGTCGCGGACCTGGGTGCACGGCACCGCCAGCGCGGAGCAGCGCAAGGTGTGGGACCAGGTGGCGCAGGGCCAGCAGACCGCCTTTGCTGCAGCGAAGCTGGGCGCGACCGCGGGCAGCGTCGACGATGCGGTGCGGCGCTACTACGCCTCGATCGGCTGGGGGCCGGACTACAAGCTGCCGGGCCTGTCGCATCGCACCGGGCACGGCATCGGGCTGGACGGGCACGAGCCGGTCAACCTGGTGCGCGGCGAGACGACCAAGCTGGCGCCGGGCATGTGCTTCTCGAACGAGCCGGGCATCTACATCCCCGGCAGCTTCGGCGTGCGGCTGGAGGACTGTTTCCACATGACCGAGAGCGGGCCGGAATGGTTCAGCCAGCCGCCCAGGTCGATCGACGCGCCGATGGGGTGATCCTACTGCGCCGGTGATCGGGTGTGCGCCAAAGTACACGAAGTACACGCCCAAAGCGCGTTTTCGCGGCGCAAAGATTGCTAAGGTCGTGCACGGCAACGATTGCACATGGCCGCTGCGCAACATTGTTGCGCCGGCGGAATCCTATATTTCCAACCTGTCAAAGAGCGGCCGGGAGCGATCCCGGCGGCCCGAGGGAAACAGACGAAATCCTATTTTGCAACCTGCCCGAGCCCGGGCAGACTCAGGTCCCGTCCGCGCGCAGGGTGAGCACCTCGACGCCGGTGGCGGTGACCGCCACGGTATGCTCGAACTGGGCGGAGAGCTTGCCGTCGCGGGTGACGACGGTCCAGCCGTCATCCTCGGTCTCGACCATGCGGCTGCCCTGGTTGACCATCGGCTCGATCGTGAAGGTCATGCCCTCGCGCAGTTTCACGCCGGTGCCCGGCCTGCCGAAATTGAGCACCGAGGGTTCCTCGTGCATCTCGCGGCCGATGCCGTGCCCGCAATATTCGCGGACCACGGTGTAGCCATGCTTCTTGGCATGGCGTTCGATCGCGAAGCCGATATCGCCGAGATGCGCGCCGGGGCGGACCTGGCGGATGCCCTGCCACATCGCCTCCTGCGCCACCTTCGCCAGCCGGCGCGCCGCCGGGGCGACGTTGCCGACCAGATAGGTCTTGCTCGAATCGGCGATGAAGCCGTTTTTCTCCAGCGTGATGTCGAGATTGATGATGTCGCCGTCGCGGATGATCGTGTCTGGATCGGGCACGCCGTGGCACACCACGTCATTGATCGAGCAGTTCAGGACGTACTTGAACCCGTACTGCCCCTTGCTCGCCGGGCGGGCGGCGAGATCGACGGTGATGAAGCGCTCGACCAGATCGTTGACCTGCATCGTGGACATGCCGGCCAGGTCCTGGCCATCGAGCATCTCGAAAACAGAGGCCAGCAGCTTGCCGGAGATCCGCATCAGTTCCAGTTCGTCGGGCGTCTTGACCATGTCAGGCGGCCGTGGCTTCCGGCATCGGCGGCTGGGCAAGCTCGAGCTGCATCCGGACGATCTCGGTGAAGGAGAGGGCGGGGTTGGCCTCGGCAAGCATGCCGATCTTCATCCAGAACTCCGCCTGGGCGTTGATCGAGCGGCACATCACCGTGCTGGCACGGCGAATCTCCTCGTGCAGCTCGTCGTCTATCTTAACAATGCCCATGGTTTCCTCAGGAATATACGAATCGTATATGTTTCGTATATCGCTTTCGGTGGAAATCGCAAATAGGCTGGCGGCGGGATTTGCCGGAAATTGGGGGAATGATGCGGGTTCTGGCGATGGCGATCTTCTTCCTGACCGCCTTTGGCGTGATGGGGGTGCTGAGCGAGCATTTCCGGGGCGATGCCGGGCTGGTGCTGCGGCTCGTCGTGGATGCGCTGCTCTGTTTCGTCGCGGTGCTGGTGCATGAGCTGGGCCATGCGGCCGCCGCGTACCGGCTGGGCGCGGACATCCGGGCAATCGTGGTGCTGCCTTTCGCGTTCAACACGAAACGGCGCGAGCTGCGGCTGAGATGGCGGGCCGGTACGGGCGACCTCGGCGGCTACGTTTCCTACACGCTCGATCGGATCGATGCGCGCCGCAAGCACATGATGATCGCCGCGGCGGGGCCGATCGCGAATCTCCTGCTCGCATTGCTGGCGGGCACAGGCGCGGCGCTGACCGGCAGCGAGCCGCTGGGTGGCGCATTGCTCGGCGCGCTCGCCTTCCTCTCGGCAGGCATGGGAATCGCCAATCTCGTGCCGTTCAAGGGCAGCGACGGACACCATATCCTCCAGGGCTTCCGCGCAGGCGCCCGCAATAGATCGGCGAGATAGGCGCGCTTTCACGCCGATCGAAGTGTTTCGCTTGAGCGAAAGCCTGTCCGCAACTAAGTCGGCGGCTTATGACTTCGACCAACGATATCCGCCGTTCGTTCCTCGACTATTTCGAGAGCCAGGGCCATGCCCGCGTTCCCAGCGCTCCGCTGGTGCCGCACAATGACCCGACCCTGATGTTCGTGAACGCCGGCATGGTGCCGTTCAAGAACGTGTTCACGGGGCTGGAGAGCCGGCCCTATTCGACGGCGACCAGCTCGCAGAAGTGCGTCCGCGCCGGCGGCAAGCACAACGACCTGGATAATGTCGGCTATACCGCGCGCCACCACACCTTCTTCGAGATGCTCGGCAACTTCTCGTTCGGCGACTATTTCAAGGAACAGGCGATCACCCATGCCTGGACGCTGCTCACCAAGGTGTGGGGCATCCCGGCGAACAAGCTGACCGCGACCGTCTATCATACCGACGACCAGGCGTTCGAGCTGTGGAAGAAGATCGCCGGCCTGCCCGAGGAGCGGATCATCCGCATCCCGACCAAGGACAATTTCTGGGCGATGGGCTCGGACGGTCCGTGCGGGCCGTGCTCCGAAATCTTCTACGACCATGGCGACCATATCTGGGGCGGCCCGCCGGGATCGCCGGAGGAGGATGGCGACCGCTTCGTCGAGATCTGGAACCTCGTCTTCATGCAGTTCCTGCAGGAGAATGACGAGATCATCGGCGACCTGCCGCGCCTCTCGATCGACACGGGCATGGGCCTGGAGCGTGTCGCCGCCGTCCTGCAGGGCGTTCACGACAATTACGATACCGACACGTTCAAGGCGCTGATCGCCGAATCGGGCGCGCTGACCGGCGCCTCGACCACCGGCGAGAACCAGGCGAGCCATCGCGTGATCGCCGATCACCTGCGGTCATCGGGCTTCCTCATCGCTGATGGCGTTCTGCCTTCTGCCGAAGGTCGCGGCTATGTGCTCCGCCGCATCATGCGCCGCGCGATGCGCCATGCGCACCTGCTCGGTGCCAAGGATCCGCTGATGCACCGCATGGTGCCGTCGCTGGTCGCCGAGATGGGTGCCGCGTTCCCCGAGCTGGTTCGCGCGCAGCCGCTGATCGAGGCGACCTTGCTCCAGGAAGAGACTCGTTTCCGGCGGACGCTGGCCAACGGCCTGCGCTTGCTCGACGAAGCGACCGCTGAAATGGGTGAGGGCGGCACGCTGCCCGGCGAGACCGCATTCAAGCTCTACGACACGTTCGGCTTCCCGTACGATCTGACCGAGGATGCGCTGCGCGGCCAGGGCATGACGGTGGACCGTGCCGGTTTCGATATGGCGATGGCCGAGCAGAAGCGCGCTGCGCGTGCCGCCTGGAAGGGCTCGGGCGAAAAGGCTTCGGAAGAGCTGTGGTACGATCTGGCCGACGAGCTGGGCGGCACTGAGTTCACTGGCTATGCCGGTACTCAGGGCGAGGGCCAGGTGCTGGCGATCGTCAAGGACGGCGCCAAGGTCGACAAGGCCGGCGCCGGCGACAGCGTGACGATCCTGACCAACCAGACTCCCTTCTACGCCGAGAGCGGCGGCCAGATGGGCGATGTCGGCGTGATTGCGAACGACAAGCTGAGCGCGGCGGTGACCGACACCTCCAAGCCGCTCGGCCGCCTGCATGCGCATCACGCCAAGATCGAGACCGGCGAGGTCGCAGTCGGCGACGCGGTGCAGCTCACCGTCGACGTCAACCATCGCGACCGGGTGCGCGCCAACCACTCGGCGACGCATTTGCTGCACGCAGCGCTGCGCAAGCGGCTGGGCGGGCACGTGACGCAGAAGGGCAGCCTGGTAGCGCCCGACCGGTTGCGCTTCGACTTCTCGCACCCCTCGGCGCTGTCCGCCGAGGATATCGCGGACATCGAGGCCGATGTGAACGCGCAGATCCGCCATAACGGCGCGGTCGAGACCCGGCTGATGACCCCGGACGACGCGATTGCCGCGGGTGCGATGGCGCTGTTCGGCGAGAAATATGGCGACGAGGTCCGCGTGCTCTCGATGGGGCTGGGCGAGGATGCGTCCTATTCGGTCGAGCTGTGCGGTGGCACCCACGTCAATGCGACGGGCGATATCGCGATCTTCAAGATCGTCTCGGAAAGCGCCGTGTCGAGCGGCGTGCGCCGTATCGAGGCGCTGACCGGTGAAGGTGCGCGGCTGTGGCTCAATGGCCGCGACGCGCAGCTGCGCGAGGCCGCGGCGGCGCTCAAGACGTCGCCCGACGATGTGGTGGCACGCGTCGGTGCGCTGGTCGAGGAGCGGCGCAAGCTCGAGCGCGAGCTGGCCGAGGCCAAGAAGGCGCTGGCGCTGGGCGGCGGCGGTGCCGCCCAGGCGGCTGGCCCCGAGCAGGTCGCGGGCATCAACTTCATCGGCCAGGTGATCGACGGGCTCGAGCCCAAGGAACTGCGCGGCGCGGTCGACGAGGCCAAGCAGCGCGTCGGAGCGGGCGTGGTGGCGCTGGTCGCGGTCAATGACGGCCGGGCCTCGGTCGCGGTCGGCGTGACCGACGGGATCGGCGCGAGCGCGGTCGACCTGGTCAAGGTCGCGGTGGCGGTGCTGGGCGGGCAGGGCGGCGGCGGCCGTCCCGACATGGCCCAGGGCGGCGGCCCGGACGGCGACAAGGGTGCGGAAGCGCTCGACGCGGTGAAGGCTGCGCTAGCGGAAGCGCTCGCGGCGGCTTGACTCTAATTCCTCCCCCAGCTTGCTGGGGGAGGGGGACCATCCGAAGGATGGTGGAGGGGCCGCGCCAACGGCGTGCCCTCCGCTCGATAACGTGGAATGCCCCTCCACCACCGGCTTCGCCGGCGGTCCCCCTCCCCGAGACTAGCTCGGGGAGGAATTAGGTAGACTACATCCCCGGTGCCCAGCCTTCTTCGGGCGAGACCCATAGCGCGCGCTGGTTCATGTCGGCGCGGACCTGGCCGTCGATGATCACGTCGGAGACGAGGCCGTCGCCATCGGGGCGGTCGCGGTAACAGCGCTTGCGGCCGGCGAGCGGCTGGAGCGCGAGCATCAGGCGCTGGCGGACCGAAGTCTCCACCGCCGGGGCGAGCGCGGCGCCGTCCTTGGTGAGCTTGCCAGACGTGAAGTCGATCGGACGCACGGTCGAGCAGACTGCGCCGTCCTCGATCTGGCCCGGGGTCTGGTACTCGATCAGGATCGTCGGCTCGGTGGAGACGACGCCGGTGATCACCGCGTCGAACCGGCCATCGGCATGCACGGTGTAGCGGACCATCGTCGCGCAGGTCCGCGCGCGGCTGTCCGGGTTGATGCAGCGGATCTTGCCGGCACGGGCGGGATCGAGCAGGTCAGGGGCCGGCAGCGGCGCGGGCGCGGCGGTGGCGAGCAGGAGCAGGGTGGCGATCATCGGCATCAGTTCCCGAGCTTGTAGCCGTCCTTATCGCCCACCCAGATGAATTTCTGGCTGAGATCGGCGCGGACGGCGCCGTCGATGGTGAGTTCGTTGGTCAGCAGGCCACCCTCCGCCGGCTTGATCGTCGTGCAGGCGGCCTTGCCGTCGAGCGGGGAGATGGCGGCGACCATCTGGCTCTTCACCGCGGTTGCGGTCGCCTCGTCCGCCGGTGCGCCGTTCACCAGCACGGTGCCGCCCTGGAAATCGGCCAGGCTGATCGTCTCGCAGAGCTGGCCATCCTTGATCGCGCCCTTGGTGCGCACCTCCATGGTGATCAGCGGGGTGGGGGCGAGGAACAGCTGGGTGGTCGATTCATAGCTCGCGCCGCTGATCTTGTAGCGGGTGGTGCCGAGGCAGGTCTTCTTCTCCGCATTGGGCACCACGCACTGGGTCTTGCCCTCGCGGGCCGGGGCGAGCGGATCGGCGGTCTGTCCCGCGGCGGCAAGGGCGAGAAGCAGCAGGCTGGTGATCATCGAGGAACTCCCGGGACAAGATATGCGGCAAGAGATGCGCTGCCGCCGCGGGGCGGGCAAGCGCAATCGGCGTCAGACGGGCGCATCGGGCTCCTCCGCGCCGCCCTTGCCCAAGCGCACGCGGCGGAAGCGGGGCTCACGGTCCATGCCGGCGACGTCCTTGATCTTCTTGCGCATCTCGTCGCGCTTCTCGTGGATCGAGGCGATCACCGGGCCGACCGCCATGCCGAGATCGACCAGCACCACCTCGGAGAGCTGGAGCGAGCTCTCCAGCGCCTCGGGCACCGCCTCGGTCGCGCCGGCGCGATAGAGCTCGGCGGCATGGGCGGTGTCGCGGGCGCGGGCGATGATCGGCAGATCGGGCACCCAGCCGCGCACGCGGCGGGTGAGGCGGACGGTGAGTACGGGATCGTCCATCGTCAGCACCAGCGCCTTGGCATGGCCGAGGTTGAGCTGGTCGACCAGCTCCGAGCGGGTGACGTCGCCGAACAGCACGTTGTAGCCGCCGCGCCGGGCGGTGTTGACGTTGTCGATGTCCGCATCGACGCCGATATAGGGCAGGTTGTGGCGGCGGAGCATGTCGGCGACGGTGCGGCCGACGCGGCCGAAGCCGATCACCACCGTGCCGGCCTGGACCTGCTCGAGCGCGGTGTCGGCCACGTCGTCGCTCCGCGAGCGCTCGATCAGCTGGGCGATCAGGCGCCCGGCCTTGGCGAGCAGCGGCGTGGCGGTGAGGCCGATCGCGGTGACCGTGGTCCAGAAGCCGGCGGTGCTGGGCGAGATCAGGCCGGCCGCGCCGGCGACGCCGAGCACGATCAGCGTGGTCTCGGACGGGCTGGCCATCAGCACGCCGGTCTCCGCCGCGGTGCCGGTGCGCGCGCCGGAGAGCTTGAGCAGGCCCATGGTCACGGCGGTCTTGACCAGCATGACCATCAGCGAGGCGCCGAGCAGCGGTGCCCAGTTCTCGAGCACGAAGCGCAGGTCGAGCCGCATGCCGACGGTGATCAGGAACACGCCGAGCGCGAGGCCCTTGAACGGCGCGGTGATCGCTTCGACTTCGCCATGATATTCGGTCTCGGCGATGAGCAGGCCGGCGATCAGCGCGCCGACGATCGGCGAGAGGCCGACCGCGCTGGTCGCCAGGCTGGCGACGATCACGACGAGCAGGCTGGCGGCGAGGAACAGCTCGGGGCTCTTGGTGCGCGCCGCCTGGGCGAACATGCGCGGCAGGAGGAGGCGACCGCCGAGGAACAGCACCGCGACGGTGACGATGCCGAAGCCGAGCGTGGAGAGCAGCTTCCAGGCGCCGGCGTCGCCGCCGACCGCCGGCGCGAAGGCGCCGAGCAGGAAGATGATCGGGACCAGCGCCAGATCCTCGAACAGCAGCATCGAGAAGGCGGCGCGGCCGACCGCGCTGGTGGTGCCGGCGATCGGAATGACGAGCGCGGTGGAGGAGAGCGAGAGCGCCAGGCCGAGGCCGATCGCGCCGCCGGTGCTGAGCCCGGTGAGATAGAGCATCGCGGCGAGGATCAGGCCGGCGCCGAGCAGCTCTGCCGCGCCGACGCCGAAGACGAGCGTGCGCATCGCCCAGAGGCGTTTGAACGACAGCTCCAGGCCGATCGAGAACAGCAGCAGGATGATGCCGAACTCGGCGAACGGCTCGATCGCATGCGCGTCCGAGATGGTCAGGTGGACGAGCCAGGGCTGCTGCTCGACCAGGTCGCCGAGACCGCCCGGGCCGACGAGCGCGCCGACGAGGATGAACCCGATGACCGGGCTGATCCGGAAGCGGGCAAAGGCCGGGATGACTAGGCCGGCGGCGCCGAGGATGACGAGCGCGTCGCGCAGGCCGCTGTTCGCCAGGTTCATCGCCGGGCCTCAGCGTCGAAGGCCGGGAGGTTCGTGTCGGAGATGGAAGGGGGGCGCGGCGCGCGCGGGATCATCGGGTGCAGGATCGAATTTATGGCCATCTCCCCCTAGGCAGCATGGCGGGGCGGACATTGCAAGGCCGAGGGAGAAATTCCCGTCGGGCTCCAGCGAGGGGAGGCGATACTTGGCAAGGTCCTGGCGGATTTCCTTGGTATCGTTGAGAATATGCACGATAAATCTTTAAGTTAAGATGCTGTCAGCCAAGTAAAAATAATGATATTCTTCTTTCATTTCGGTGCATTTGCCTGATTGAGTAGGTCGGTTCGATAAGATATCTTCGAAAAATAGAAGATATGCGGATCAATAGGCCGCGTCGGCGGTCGCCGGGTCGTTTCTTGAAGTCTGGATAGACAGAGGAATCGACATGGAAATTGAATCCGTTCTCGCCCGCCGCGCTGAACTGCGGAACATAAATCGCCTGCGCTTCGATGCGATCGATCGCGGCGACCTGGTAATCAAGCCCTTCCTGGCCCCGTGCCGCGTCAAGATCTTGCTGGTGGCCGATGGCGTTAATGGCGGCTTCGTCAACGTCACCTATGGGCGGCTCTATTTCAGCCTTTCGGCGCTGTGCGAAGTCCTGGAGCACAGCCCGGACTGGTGGGTGCGCTACGACCTGACCAAGATGCATCGGCAGACCGATCCCCTTGGCGCGGCGGACAAGAACGACTTCCGCTTCACCGACAAGGATTTCAACATCAACGAGTATGACCAGATCTGGTTCTTCGGCGCGCGGACCAACTTCAATGACAGCCAGCGCCTGTCCGACGCGGAACTGGCGATCGTCGCGCGCTGGATGGACGAGAAGCAGGGCGGGGTCTTCGCGGTGGGCGACCATGCCGATTTCGGCGCGTCGCTGTGCGGCCGGATCCCGCGCGTCGCGACCATGCGCAAATGGGCTCCGGCGCAAAGCCCGCCGAGCCCCACCGGGCCGGACCGGCACGACACGCTGGTGCGCGGGCACGACAATTTCTACAATTTCAACGACGAATCCGACGACATTCCGATGAAGGTGCGCCTGCGCCGCTATCCTTTGTGGTCGACCTCGCCCTTCCAGCGCCGCTGGGCGCCGCATCCGGTGCTGTGCGGCAAGAAGGGACCGATCGACATCCTGCCCGACCACCCGCACGAAGGCGAGGTGATCGAGCCGACCAACGGCACCGCGACCTTCGGCTTCGGCAGCTATACCAACAAGCCCGAATATCCCGAGGTGAACGGCCATCGCGAGATGCCGCACATCATCGCCTGGGCGCGGGTGCAGGGCGATCATACCGAGGGGCGCAGCGGCCAGCCTGGCACCGATCGCAACAAGGGGCCGGCAAACGCCAAGGAGTTCGGTGCGGTGGGCGCCTATGACGGGCATCTCGGCAATGTCGGCCGGGTGGTGGTCGATTCGACCTGGCACCACTGGATGGACGTCAACCTGATCGGCCGGCCGCGCACCGGCGACCAGATCGATCCGGTGGACGATGACGACCCCAAGGCGTTCGGCTTCGAATATAGCGCGGACGGCAAGGCGGCCTATGCGCGGATCAAGGAGTATTTCCTGAACGTCGCCAAATGGCTGGCCGCGCCGGCCAAGCAGAATTGCATGTTCACCCGCGCGACCTGGGGCATCGTGGTCCGCTATCCGCTCGCCGAGCAGCTGAGCCCCAAGCTGCCGATCTGGGAGCTGGGCGGCTTCGCGCGCGATGCGATCGGGCGGCGGGCGTCGCTGTGCACGATGTATTCCTGGATCAAGCCGCATTTCCCCGAATGGCGCGAGCTGCTGCCGATCGACATCAAGCGCGTGCCGGACCCGACCGAGGAACTGCTCGCGCCGAGCTGGGAGGCGTTCGAGGCCTATGTGCTGGGCGGCATCACCCGCAAGATGCTCGAACTGGCCTATGCCGCGGCGGAGAAGGAAGACGAGGTGGCGGACCGCCAGGTCGCCGATGCGATGGCGAAGGGACTGAAGCTCGGCGCGGAGAGCTTCCACAAGGACCTGCAGAAATCGCAGGAGAAGACCGGACGCCGCTATGCCGAGGCCGTGGCGCAGGGCGCACGGGTGAAGGTGAGCGCGGCGACCTTCCTCGACGAGCATCGCTAGCCATCGGGGCCGGCACCGGGGAAGGCCCCCGGTGCCGGCCCATATGTCGCGCACCGATCAATCCAGGCGGGTGAGCAGCGCGGTGAACATCGGGCGCAGGCGGAGCAGTTCCTCGCGGTGGGTGGCCGAAAGCTGCTCGAGCAACTCGCATGCTCGTGGCGTCAGCCCGATCAGCGCCTGGCGGCGATCGCTTTCCGAGATGGAGCGGGCGACCAGGCCGAGTGCTTCGAGCCGTTCGATCAGGCCCGAGGCGCTGTGCGGCTTGATCACCAGCCGTTCGGCGACATAGCCGATCGTCACCTGTCCGGCCGGCGCGCCGCGGATCGCGAGCAGTGCCTGATGCTGCTGGGCGGTCAACCCCTGTTCCGCGGCGCGCCGCTCGCTGAACACCAGGAACATGCGGAGCGCATGCCGGAAATCGGCGAGTGCGGCATAATCGACGGGATCGGAAACTTCCCCGGCCATGATCTTCCTTCGTTGACTATATCGTAATGCGATATATTTGCGCGGCGCGGAGGAAATGTTCCATGTCAAAACCCCCAGTGCAAGCCGCGGTACGGCTCGCCGATTACAGTGCCGACTGGCGAATGGCGATGCTGGCGGCGGCCGCGCTGGTGGTGGGCACCGGCGGTGCGCTGGGGGCCTGGGTCCTCGTCAAGCTGATCGCGGTTGCCACCAACCTGTTCTGGTTCGGCGAGCTCTCGACCGCCGCGCGCGAGATCACGGACAATCATCTGGGGCTCTGGGTGGCAGCGATCCCGGTGCTGGGCGCGTTGCTGATCGGCGTGATGGCGCGCTTCGGATCGGAGAAGATCCGCGGCCACGGCATCCCGGAGGCGATCGAGGCAATCCTCTATGGCGAGAGCAGGCTCTCGCTGAAGGTGGCGCTGCTCAAGCCGCTTTCCTCGGCTATCTCGATCGGCAGCGGCGGGCCGTTCGGCGCCGAAGGGCCGATCATCATGACCGGCGGCGCGATCGGATCGCTGTTCGCGCAATGCTTCCATCTGAGCGCCGCCGAACGGAAGACGCTGCTCGTCGCCGGTGCCGCGGCGGGGATGACCGGGATCTTCGGCACGCCGCTGGCTGCGATCCTGCTCGCGATCGAAGTGCTGCTGTTCGAATGGAAGCCGCGCAGCTTCGTGCCGGTGGTGGTGGCGGTGCTGATCTCCTTCGCCTGGCGGCTGCTGCTGTTCGATGCCGGCCCGCTTTTTCCCTTCGCGCTGGCCGGTGTGGCCGACAGCGGCACGATGCTGGGACTGGCGCTCGGCCTGGGGCTGCTCGTCGGGCTGGAGGCGGCGTTGCTCTCGCAACTGCTCTACCGGGTCGAGGACCTGTTCCACCGGCTGCCGGTGCACTGGATGTGGTGGCCGGCGATCGGCGCGGTGGCGGTCGGGCTCGGCGGGCTGATCGACGCGCATGTGCTGGGCGCGGGCTATGGCAATATCCAGAACCTGCTGGATGGCGGACTGGCGGTGCGGGCGGTGCTGGCGCTGCTGCTGGTCAAGGCGGTGGTCTGGCTGGTCGCGCTCGGATCGGGCACGTCGGGCGGCGTGCTCGCGCCGCTGCTGACGCTGGGCGGGGCGCTTGGCTATCTGGTCGGGCTGTGGCTGCCGGGGACGCCGGGCCTGTGGGCGATGATCGGCATGGCGGGGATCATGAGCGGCGCGATGCGGGCACCGCTGACCGGCGCGCTGTTCGCGGCCGAGCTGACCGGGCATTTCGACATGCTGCCGCTCGCCGCAGCCGCCTCGACCGGCGCCTATGCGGTGAGCGTGCTGGTGATGCGCCGCTCGATCCTGACGGAAAAGATCGCGCGGCGCGGGCGGCACATCCTGCAGGAATATACCGTCGATCCGCTCGACTTCCTCCAGGCGGGCGACGTGATGACGCGCGAGCCTACCACCTTGCCCGGGTGCATGCAGGTGGAAGGCGCGGTGGAGTTCTTCGCCGGGCAGGCGGTGCATCGCAGCTATCCGGTAGTGGACGGCGAGGAGCGGCTGCTCGGGCTGGTCTCGCGCAGCGACGCGCTGCGCTGGCAGACCGAAGGGCGGATGTGGGAGTCGACGCTGGCCGATATCCTGTCCGACGCGTCGCAGCCCTGCGCCTTTCCCGACACGCCGATCGGGGCGGTGGCCGACCTGATGGTGGAAACCGGTGTGGGGCGCATCCCGATCGTCGAGCGCGCCGGCAACCGGGTGGTGGGGATCCTGTCGCGGCACGACTTGCTCAAGGCACGGAGCTTGAAGCGGAAGGACGAGCTGGGCCGGGGACGGGGGTTTGGCGGCCGATAGCCGAGGATTCCGTAGCGGTATGCGCATTGGGCAAGCCTGATCGAATATAAACTATCGCTGGTCGCGGAACTGTCATCTTCCCGCAGCGCGATCGTCACCGACCGCGCTCAACGGACCCCTCGAACAGGGTTTGCTGCAGCTGCGAAGCCCTGTCGTACGCGCCGCCCGGCGCGTGCCCAAGACATAAGGGGTCGACAATGCGAACCGTACGCACGCTTGGGATGCTCGGCATCTCCGCGCTTTCCTTCACCATCGCCAATGCGGCGCACGCGCAGAGCGTGGCGGACGACACCGAGACCGAGATCGTCGTGTCCGGCCAGCGCGCCAGCCAGCAGCGCGCGATCGACGCCAAGCGTACTGCGATCGGCATCCTCGATGTCGCGGCCGCCGACGAAATGGGCCGGCTGCCGGATCGCAACGTCTCCGAGGTGGTGGAGCATCTCCCGGGCGTCGGCGTCACCTATGACCAGGGCGAGGGGCGCTATGTCGCGATCCGCGGCGTGCCGTCGAACCTCAACAACTACACGCTGAACGGGATGGAGATCGGCAATCCGGACGGCACCACCCGTTCGCTGCCGCTCGACATCGTCTCGGGCCAGCTGCTCAACCGGGTCGAGGTCTCGAAGGTCAAGACCGCCGACATGGACGGGCAGGGCATCGGCGGCACGATCAACCTGGTCTCGCAGACCGCGTTCGACTTCAGGGAGGCCTTCGCCTTCTCGGCGAGCGCCAAGGCGGGCTATCAGGAGCTGAACAAGAAGGTGCCGGTGCAGGGCGACGCCAGCCTTGCGGCGCGCTTCGGGGCCGACGAGCAGTTCGGCCTGGTGCTGGGCGTCAGCTATTCCTATCGCGACTTCAACAGCGAGGGTTTCTATCCCGACAACTGGAAGCCCGATGCGCGGTTCGCCCGCGGCGGCACGCCTGACAACATCAAATACACCGAATATTCGCTGGCCCGCCGCCGGCTGGGCGGCACCGGATCGTTCGACTGGCATCCCAGCGACCGCCAGACCTTCTATGTCCGCGGCTTCTATTCGAAGTTCACCGAGGATGAGGTCCGTCCGCGCTACCGGCTGGATTTCACCACCACGGCCTTCACCGTCAATCCGGACGGGCTGACCGGCTTCACCAACGGCGTGGCGAGCAGCGCCACCGGCACGCCGGGATCGGGCCCGGAGCGCCGCGAAGACCTGCGCCTCGACTACAAGGCAAAGTGGCTCGCCAGCGGCATGGTTGGCGGCACGACCGAGTTCGACGGCTTCAAGCTGGCCTATGAAGGCGGCTACAGCCGCAACCAGACGCTCGACCAGTTCCCGATCTGGCAGTTCCGCTGCAACCCGGGCCGTGTCACCTTCGATTTCAGCGAGCCGCTGTACGTGGCGAAGCCGGACACCGAGTGCACCGCCAACCAGCTCCAGTTCCGGCAATATCAGTACTCGCACCAGCTCAACGACGAGACGATCTGGCAGGGCAAGGTCGACGGCACGATCGATGTGGGCGACATCGGGTTCGTCAAGTTCGGTGCGAAGTATCGCAACACCGATCGGACCTTCGACCAGGATACCCCGACCTGGGTGCGCGCCTCGGCGACGGCGAACCGCTGGACGCTCGGCCAGTACAACCTCGGCGGCGCTGCGGTGTGCGTCTATCCGGACAACACCGGCCGCTGCTTCAGCAATGGCCCGACCTTCGACATCCCGGCGCTGCAGCAGTTCACTGCCCAGCACCTGGGCGATGCGCTGATGCCGCTCGACGCCGCTACCACGCTTGCCAACAACAGCCTGTCCGACTTCCGGCTGAAGGAGAAGGTGTGGGCCGGCTATGTGATGGCCAATCTGACCTTCGGCGCGGTCACGGTGACGCCGGGCCTGCGCTACGAGCACACCAGCCTGGACGACCGCGGTAACGCGCTGCGCGGCGGCTCGGCGATCGTGCCGGTGGCTACGCAGAACAGCTATGACGACTTCCTGCCGTCGCTGGTCGTCAAGATCGCGCCGTCGGACCGGGTGATCGTCCGCCTGGCCTATTCGCGGAGCCTCGGCCGGCCGGAATATTCGAGCCTCAACCCCGGCGGCTCGATCAGCGCGCTCGGCACCGACAACAGCGCCTCGTTCGGCAATCCCGACCTGAAGCCCTATCGCGCCGACAATCTCGACGCGATGGCCGAATGGTATTTCGCGCCGGGCGGCCTGTTCAGCGTCGGTGCCTTCGCCAAGTTCATCAAGAACCCGATCTTCAGCCAGGCCACCGTGCTGACCAATGCGACGATCCTGGGCGTCACCTATCCCACGATCAGCGTGAGCCAGCCGTTCAACGCCGACAAGGGCGACATCATCGGCATCGAGGCGCAGTACCAGCAGCAGTTCACCTTCCTGCCCGGGCTGCTCTCCGGCTTCGGCGTGCAGCTGACCGGCACGCTGACCGACTCGAACCTGAAACTGCCGAACGGCCGCACCTCGACCTTCCCGAGCCAGTCGCGCTACCTCTATGGCGCCGAGCTGTTCTACCAGCGCGGGCCGGTGGAAGCCTCGGTCGCCTATCACAATACCGGCCATGCGCTGATCGCGGTCGGCGATCCTGCATATAACGACCAGTATAATGACGACCTGCGCCGCCTGGACGCCAAGGCCAGCGTCGCGATCCTCAAGGGCGTGCGCATCTTCGCCGAGGCGCAGAACCTGACCGACGAGCCGACCCGCCAATATCAGGGCGGCAACCCCAACTGGATCATCCAGAACGAGCGCTATGGGCGGACGTTCTACATGGGCGTGTCGGCGAAGTTCTGATGCTGATCGCCTCAATCCTGCTCCTGGCCGCCGCACCCGGCGGCCAGGATGCATCGCCGCCGCCGCGTGAAGCCCCCGTGCTCGCGCCGGCCGAAGTCACTGCGCGCTGGCCTGCCGAGGAAGCCAAGCAGGGCGTCGTTGCCGATGCCCGGCATTTCTACGCGATCAGCAACAACCTGATCGGCAAGTACGACAAGAAGACGGGCAGGCGTGTCGCCCGCTGGGAGGGCGACAAGCGGCTCTATCCGCACATGAACTCCTGCGTCATCGATGGGACGATGCTGGTGTGCGCCGCGTCCAACTATCCCGCGGTGCCGATGGCGAGCGCGGTAGAGCTCTTCGACACGCGCACGATGCAGCATGTGAAGAGCGTTGCGCTGGCGCCGTTCCCGGGCTCGCTCACCTGGATCGAGCGCAAGGGCGACAGATGGTGGGCGATGTTCGCCAACTATCCCGCCGATCATGGCGGCGAAGGCGGGCGCGATCATCGCTGGACGGTGCTGATGGAGCTGGACGCGCAGTTCCAGCCGCTCCGCTCGTGGCATTTCCCGCCGGAGCTGCTCGCGCGGTTCGCGCCGATGAGCAGCTCGGGCGGCTCCTGGGGCAAGGATGGGCTGCTCTATGTCACCGGACACGACCGGCCGGAGCTCTATGCGGTCAAGCTGCCCGAGGCCGGGACTTTGCTCGAATGGGTGGCGACGGTGCCGATCCCGACCAATGGCCAGGCGGTGACCTGGGATCCGGTGCAGCCGCGCACGCTCTGGTCGATCGAGCGCAAGGCCCGGGAAGTGGTGGCGAGCCGGGTGCCGGCGGTTCGCTGATTATCGCGACGCTCTGATCCATCGGCATAGCCGTTCCCCGGCGAAAGCCGGGGCCCAGGGTAATAGAGCAATGCGGCTGAGAAACCCTGGGCCCCGGCTTTCGCCGGGGAACAGTTACAGTTAGGGAATAGCAGCAGGCATAAAGAAAAGGGGGAGCGTTGCCGCTCCCCCTTCGCATTTCCGGTGATACCGAAGATCAGGCCCAGGCCGCCATCTTGGCTTCGAGGTTCTCGCGGATCGCCTCGAAGAACTGCTCGGTGGTCATCCAGGGCTGGTCCGGACCGATCAGGATCGCGAGATCCTTGGTCATCTTGCCGCTCTCGACGGTCTCGATGCAGACGGCTTCCAGGGTCTCGGCGAACTTGGTGACGTCCGGCGTGTTGTCGAACTTGCCGCGGAACGACAGGCCCTGGGTCCAGGCGAAGATCGACGCGATCGGGTTGGTCGAGGTCGCCTTGCCCTGCTGGTGCATGCGGTAGTGACGCGTGACGGTGCCGTGGGCGGCTTCCGCCTCGATCGTCTTGCCGTCCGGCGACATCAGGACCGAGGTCATCAGGCCGAGCGAGCCGAAGCCCTGCGCGACGGTGTCCGACTGGACGTCGCCGTCATAGTTCTTGCAGGCCCAGACGAACTTGCCCGACCACTTGAGCGCCGAGGCGACCATGTCGTCGATCAGGCGGTGCTCATAGACGATGCCGGCGGCCTTGAACTTGTCGGCGAACTCGGCGTCGAAGGTCTCCTGGAACAGATCCTTGAAGCGGCCGTCATAGGCCTTGAGGATCGTGTTCTTGGTCGACAGGTAGAGCGGCCAGCCGCGATCGAGCGCGTAGTTCATGCTCGCCTTGGCGAAGTCGCGGATCGACTCGTCGAGGTTGTACATGCCCATGGCGACGCCAGCGCTCGGGAAGTCGAACACTTCATATTCGAGCTCGTCGCCATTGGTGCCGACCCACTTCATCGTGAGCTTGCCCGCGCCGGGCACCTTGAAGTCGGTCGCGCGGTACTGGTCACCGAACGCGTGACGGCCGACGACGATCGGGTCGGTCCAGCCCGGGACGAGCCTGGGGACGTTCTTGATCACGATCGGCTCGCGGAACACGACGCCGCCCAGGATGTTGCGGATCGTGCCGTTCGGCGACTTCCACATCTTCTTGAGGCCGAATTCCTCGACGCGGGCCTCGTCCGGGGTGATCGTCGCGCACTTCACGCCGACGCCATACTGCTGGATCGCCTTGGCGGAATCGATCGTGACCTGGTCGTCGGTCGCGTCGCGATTCTCGACCGAGAGGTCGTAATACTTCAGGTCGATGTCGAGATAGGGCTTGATCAGGCGCTCGCGGATCCATTCCCAGATGATCCGCGTCATTTCGTCGCCGTCGATCTCCACGACGGGCGTTGCAACCTTGATCTTCGCCATTGCTCGCTGTTCCTTTTAAAGGGTTTGGGCGAGCGTCTAGGAGGATGGGGCGGGGGGATCAAGCCCGCCCCCTGCAACCGGTATCAGTCGTTCCAGGCCCACCAGAGCTGCGCCGGCGGAATGTTGATCCACTCCATCGCGTGATCGATGTGCGACCAGTGCGGGGTGAGGAAGTTCTTCACGCGCGGGTTGTACTGGTAGACGAGGAAGGCGCCGCCCTTGCGGATGATCTCGCGGGTCGCCTTGGCGATCGCGTCGCCCACGCCCGGCGGAAGCGTCGAAAAGGGCAGTCCAGACGCGATGTAATCCGCATGTTCAAATCCGTGATCGGCGACGATCTGCTTCACGTCCGCCGCCGAGCCCTGGACCGCGATCAGGCGCGGATCGGGGATGCTCTGCTTAAGGTAGCGGATGAAATCGGGGTTGGTGTCGATCACGATCAGCTTCGCATCGGGAGCGAGCCGATCGAGGATCGGGCGGGTGAAGGTGCCGACGCCCGGGCCGTACTCGACGAACAGCTTCGTGTTCTCCCAGTCCACCGGCGCAAGCATCTTGTTGATCACGAAGCGAGAGGAGGGCGCCACCGCGCCGACCATCACCGGCCGCTTGAGGAATCCCCGGAAGAACATGCCCCAGGGCGACGGTGCGCCGGCGGGGCGGCGGTTACGCGTACGGGCCTTGGCGGCGGTGGAAGCGGGCATGGGCGACCTTATTACAATTTGGGGACAGTCGCGGCATTTGGGCAATTCGAACGAACATGCAAGCGGCGTGGTTGCATTTCACCGCATCCGAGTGGTTCAGTTGTGGGCAAACAAGGGTGTTGCACTCTTTCTTCGCACAAGAGGGAGGACGGCATGATCCTGACGATGATGGCGTTGCTGCTGGCGGCGCAGCAACAGCAGCGCGAGCCCGACGTGGCGCGGGTGGAGATGCTGAGCAGCGCGGACGGATTCGAACCGATCACCGACGCGGAGCTGGTCGCGGTGGTCAAGGCGCCGTTCGATCCGAAAAGCGACGTGCGCACATGGAAGCTTGCGGTGGGGCTGCACCGCGGCGTGCCGGTGGTCGCCACCTACACCTGCTCGGACCTGTGCCCCGACTATACCAAGCGAATCATCCGCTACAATTTGACCGCCGGCGCGGCGTGCGACCGGGTGGGCGGGGTCTCCAAGGACATTGTCGTGCCCAAGGGGATCGGCGTTGGGCCGCGGCGCTATTGCCTGCCGGCGGTGACGGCACCGTTCCAGAACTAGGAGGGATAGAGCGGGCTGCACACGCGTTGTGTTGACCGCGACACGCAGCTAGAGCCTACCGATGGCATCTATTGACAAGCCCCCGCTCGGCACCCCCACGGTGAAGTGGCGTTTCCCCGACATTCACCCCGAGGGCCGCAAATATGTGGCGATCGCCGCCGCGATCGCGCTGCTCAGCCTTTTCGTGTTCGATTTCATCACCTGGCCCCTGGTGTTCCTCACCTTCGGCGTCGCGGCCTTCTTCCGCGATCCGATCCGGGTGACGCCGCAGGGCGAGGGGATGCTGATCGCGCCGGCCGACGGGCTGGTCACGATGATCCAGCGCGTCGAGCTGCCCCCCGAGCTGCGCGGCCCGCAGGCGCTGGGCGAGGCGCCGATGGTGCGCGTGTCGATCTTCATGAGTGTGTTCGACGTGCACGTGAACCGCACGCCGATCACCGGCACGATCCGTCACGTCATCTATATCTCCGGCCGCTTCCTCAACGCCGATCTCGACAAGGCGAGCGAGGAGAATGAGCGCCAGCACTTCATCGTCGAGGACAAGAACGGGCTGCGCATCGGCTTCACCCAGATCGCCGGCCTGGTCGCGCGGCGCATCGTCAGCTTCACCAAGCCGGGCGACATGGTCGTGGCCGGCCAGCGCGTCGGCCTGATCCGCTTCGGCAGCCGTGTCGACGTGTTCCTGCCCGAGGATTACGCCGCCCAGGTCACGCTCGGCCAGCGCACGATCGCGGGCGAGACGGTCATCGCCAAGAAGGGGGCCGCGGCCGTCAGCGGCATCTCGCAGTGAGCGACCGGCGCGGCGACACGCGGCTGCCGCGCACGCTGCGGCCGCGCCGCATGCGGCGGATGCGGCCGGTGCGCGGGATCCCGCTGCGTGCCATCGCGCCCAATGCCGTGACCGCGCTGGCGCTGTGTTCGGGATTGACCGCGATACGGTTTGCCATCGACGGAAAATGGGAATTGGCCGTTCTGATGGTGCTGATCGCGGGTTTGCTCGACGGTATCGACGGCAAGATCGCCCGGATGGTGCGCGGCGAGAGCCGGTTCGGCGCCGAGCTCGACAGCCTGTCCGACGCGATCTCGTTCGGCGTCGCGCCGGCGCTGATCCTCTATCTCTGGTCGCTGCAGACGATCGGCCGGTTCGGCTGGATGATCGCGCTGGTCCACGCCCTGTTCTGCGCGCTGCGCCTGGCGCGGTTCAACGCCCAGATCGACGCCGAGGAGCAGCCGCACAAGTCGGCGGGCTTCCTGACCGGCGTGCCGTCCCCGGCGGCAGCGGTGCTGGCCTTGCTGCCGCTCTATCTCTGGCTGTTCACCGACGAGCCGCACCTCCGCTCGCCGGCAGTGGTGGCGCCCTGGACGGCGTTCATCGCGGTGCTGATGATCTCGAGCGTCGCCACCTTCGCGCCGCATGTCCGCCTGAAGCAGCGCATCCGCTTCGAGGCGATCGCCGTGCTGGTGGTGCTGGTCGCGGCGCTGGTCGCCGCGCCCTGGCCGACGCTGGCGGCGATCGCGATCCTGTACCTGGTCTCGATCCCGTTCAGCGTGCGGAGCTACCGCAAGGTCAGGCAGCTGCGCGCAGCGGGAACGGTGCGGGGCGGCGCGCCGGAGTAGCGTAGCGCACGGTGACCCGGCTGGGCACCAGCTCGGGCAGCGGCCGGGCGGCGTCGCGGCCGAGCAGCTCGCGCATGCGGGGAAACTGGCCAGCCACCGAGGTGGCGATCGTCCAGAGGGAAACCGCGAAAGCGGTGCCGAGCAGCAGATAAGCGAACAGCGAAACCATAAAGACTTCCTCCTGGGCGAGGGACCGCTCCAGATGCCGGACCAATGTCCGGCGGGCTGGCTGCGTTCCTTGAACCGCTTATGTACGGTTAATGTTCCGCTGATGTTCCCTTGTCAACACGCAAATGGAACAAAAGTGAACAAAGGCGTTCCGCGCCGTACGCAGGGGAAGATGGGGCCGGCGCCGCGAAGGACCATTCCAACCTTCGTATGAAGCCGATCGGAACAGGCGGTTGCGCTCGCTCGCGCTTTCGGCTAGGGGCGCCGCCTCAACCCCGCATGGGAAGCATCATAACCCGGTGCCGAACGCCGTTCGGTCACTCGCTTCCCAGAGGAACAACCGGAAGGAGTTATCCCTATGGCGGCACCTGTCGTCACCCTGCAGCAGCTGCTCGAATCGGGCGCGCACTTCGGTCACCAGACCCACCGCTGGAACCCGAAGATGAAGCCCTACATCTTCGGCGAGCGCAACGGCGTTCACATCATCGACCTCTCGCAGACCGTGCCGCTCTTCGCGCGCGCTCTCGAGTTCGTGAACTCGACCGTCGCCGCCGGCGGCAAGGTCCTGTTCGTCGGCACCAAGCGCCAGGCGCAGGAGCCGATCGCCGAGGCGGCCCGCCGCGCGAACCAGCATTTCGTCAACCACCGCTGGCTGGGCGGCATGCTCACCAACTGGAAGACCATCTCGCAGTCGATCAAGCGCCTCAAGACGCTCGAAGAGCAGCTCTCGGGCGACACGCACGGCCTGACCAAGAAGGAAGTGCTGCAGCTCACCCGTGAGCGTGACAAGCTCGAGCTCTCGCTCGGCGGCATCCGCGACATGGGCGGCCTGCCCGACGTGATGTTCGTGATCGATGCGAACAAGGAAGAGCTGGCGATCAAGGAAGCCAACACGCTCGGCATCCCCGTCGTCGCGATCCTCGACTCGAACGTCAGCCCGGACGGCATCGCCTTCCCGGTTCCGGCGAACGACGACGCCTCGCGCGCCATCCGCCTGTACTGCGAAGCGATCGCCATCGCGGCGACCCGCGGCAACCAGGACCGCCAGGCGAGCTTCGGCGTCGACCTGGGCGCCCAGGAAGTCGCTCCGGTCGAGCCGGCCCTGACCGAGGTTTCGGAGCAGGCCGTCGAGGGCGAGCGTCAGATCGACGCGTAAGTTGAAACTGGCTGTCTTCGAACTGACATAGGCGCGCACTAGGCGGCCGTCAGTTCGAAGGCGCCGATCCTTTCTCCCGTTCGTGCTGCGTTTGTCGAAGCACCGTCTTCCTTCCGGCGCCCGGCAAGAGAGAACGGACCTTCGACAACGCAGGGCGAACGGGTTTTACATAGATGGCCGGGCTACGTCCCGGCTGCCAGCTAGAGGAATTGAACATGGCCGAGATCACCGCAGCAGCCGTGAAGGAACTCCGCGAGAAGAGCGGCGCCGGCATGATGGACTGCAAGAAGGCGCTGGCCGAGACCAATGGCGACATGGAAGCCGCGGTCGACTGGCTGCGCACCAAGGGCCTTGCCGCCGCTGCCAAGAAGTCGAGCCGCACCGCCGCTGAAGGCCTGGTCGGCCTCGAAGTCTCGGGCACCAAGGGCGTGGCCGTCGAAGTCAACTCGCAGACCGACTTCGTCGCCAAGAACGAGATCTTCCAGACCTTCGTTCGCGACGTGACCTCGGTCGCGCTCGAGCTGGGCGACGATCTCGAGACGATCAAGGCGGCTCCGCTGCCGGCCGGCACCGTCGAGGAAGTGCTGACCAACAACATCTCGACGATCGGCGAGAACCAGGTTCTCCGCCGCGCCAAGAAGGTCGAAGTCGCCAACGGCGCGGTGATCCCGTACGTCCACAACGCCGCGGCCCCGGGCCTGGGCAAGATCGGCGTGCTCGTTGCGCTCGAGTCGGACGCCGCTGCCGACGTGCTCGAGCCGCTCGGCAAGCAGATCGCGATGCACATCGCCGCTGCCTTCCCGCTGGCGCTGTCGGTCGAGGACCTCGATCCGGAGCTGGTCGAGCGTGAGGCCGCGATCCTGCGCGAGAAGAACGCCGACAAGATCGTCGGCAAGTCGGCCGAGGTTGCGGAGAAGATCCTCAACGGGCCGATCGAGAAGTTCAAGAAGGAGAACGCGCTCCTCACCCAGCTCTTCGTGATGGACGGCAAGACCCCGGTCGCCGACGTCATCGCCAAGGCTGGCAAGGACGCCGGCGCCTCGATCGTGCTGAAGGACTATGTCCGCTTCCAGCTCGGCGAAGGCATTGAGAAGGAAGAGAGCGACTTCGCCGCCGAAGTGGCTGCGACCGCTGGTCTCACCAAGTAAGGTCTTCCCGGACCTGAATGCGCGGGCGCTGTCACCCCAGGGTGGCGGCGCCCGTTTGCGTTTCGGGCATCGCCCGGCTGCCGCCGCGGCATCGACCCTCTCGACAATGTTCGCTTGGTTTCCTACCAATCTAATACCACTATCGGCAGGAGCCTTGTTCATGCGCATGTCCCGTTCCCTTCACGTTGGTGTCGTCATGGGGCGGGGTGCCGTGCTGGCTCTGGCAATGGGGAGCGCGATGCCTGCGCTCGCGCAGGTCTCGACCGCGCCGGCGATCTTCCCGACGCCGGTGGCGATGGGGCTGACCGGGCCGGACTTCGCACTGGGCGAGACGGTGGTGCTGGTGCGAGCGAAGGGCGTGGATGCGGCGACCGAGAAGCTGGTCCGCGAGGTCCTCGCCACCGCCGGCGTGCATGATATCCGGGTTGCGACGGCGCTGCCGAAGCGGCTCGACGCGACCTATGTGGTGATCGGCGGGGGCGATGCGGCGCCCGTCCGCGATGCGCTGGTCCGGACGGGCGCGTCGGTGCCCGAGCAGGACGAGGGCTATGCGCTGGCCAGCCAGGCGAGCGACGGCGGTGCGCTGTTGGTGCTGGCGGGCAGGGACGGGGACGGTCTCTACCATGCCGCGCAGAGCTTCCGGCAGATCGTGGCGCGCGGGCGCGTGTCCTCGGTCACCGTCTCCGACTATCCGGCGATGCCGGTGCGCGGCACGATCGAGGGCTTCTATGGCAAGCCCTGGTCGATGGCCGAGCGGGAGGACCACATCGCGTTCCTCGCCCGGTTCAAGGCCAACACCTATATCTACAGCCCGAAGGACGATGTGTTTGCCCGCGACAAGTGGCGCGAGGCCTATCCCGCCGACACACTGCAGGCGCTGGGCAAGGTGGTGGACGTCGCCAATCGCGAGCATGTCAATTTCGTCTATGCGATCTCGCCCGGGCCCTCGATCTGCTACAGCGATCCGAAGGATCTGGAGGCGGTGCGCCGCAAGTTCGCCGCGCTGCGCGGGCTGGGCGTGCGCAGCTTCTATGTCGCGCTCGACGACATCGAATATACCAAGTGGAACTGCCCGGCCGACGAGGCTGCGTTCGGCAAGCCCGGCCAGAAGGCTGCTGCTGCGGCGCAGGCCAGCCTGCTCAACGCGGTGCAGGGCGACCTGGCGGCAGCGGGCCATGGCTCGCTGACCATGGTGCCGACCGAATATTACAACACCACCGAATCGCCCTACAAGGCGGAGCTGCGCAAGGCGCTGGATCCGCGCGTGGTGGTGCAGTGGACCGGGACCGATACGGTGCCCGCCGCGATCTCGGTCGCCGACGCCAAGAGCGCGACCAAGGCGTTCGGCCGCAAGACCCTGCTCTGGGACAATTACCCGGTGAACGATTATGGCGAGACCGCCGGGCGGCTGCTCCTGGCGCCCTATGACCGGCGCCAGGCCGGGCTTTCGACCGAGCTGGGCGGCATCGTCTCCAATCCGATGAACCAGGAAGTGGCGAGCCGCCCTGCGGTGGCCGGCGTGCTGGCCTTTTCGTGGAACGACCGCAATTATGACGCCCAGCGCACCTGGCGCGCCGCGGCGTTCTACCTGGCCGGCGGCGATGCCGGGACGGCCGAGGCGCTGCTCACCTTCTTCGACACCCAGCACGTCGCGCCGACCTTCGGCCATCAACCCTGGCAACCCCAGGCACCGAAGCTCAAGGCGCTGATCGACGCTGCGCGCGACGCGCTGGCCGACAATGACCCGCATGCGATCGCCAAGTCGCTTGCGGCACTGGGTGACGCGGCCGACGCCCTGACGGCGGCGCCCGACCGGATTCGCGCCGGCGTGATCGCGCCAGGCTTCGTCCGCGAGGCCGGGCCGTGGCTCGATGCTGCCGAGCTCTGGGGCCGTGCGCTGCGCCTGACCGTGGACGGCCTGACCGCTGCCCGCGCCGGCCAGCCGGGCGCCACGCGCGCCTTCGCCGCTGCGACCGAGCTGGCGAAGAAGGCCGCGGCGATTCGCTCGATCCCCGGAGCCACCCGCCCCGAGGGGCCGATAAAGGTTTCGGACGGTGTGCTGGACCGCTTCGTCAGCGATGCACCGGGGCTGGTCTATCTGGCGCCTGCGCCCAGGAACTAGGACGCCTTGTTCCCCGGTGAAAGCCGGGGTCCAGGGTTTCTCTGCTGTGTCGCTTGTGACCCTGGGCCCCGGCTTTCGCCGGGGAACTGAATGGGCTCAACGCATTGGAGCCGAAAGGGCATCATCCACAGCTGTTACCGTTGTCACGACGGGGCGCGCGGCAAATAGGCCGTGCGCCCGCTTGTCCCTTTGTGCGCGCTCCTCTAGGGTCCGCGCCGCTCCCAGTATCCGTAGTAACCAAAGGCTCCGATGACCGCTCCCCGATTCAAACGCATCCTCCTCAAACTCTCGGGCGAGGTCCTGATGGGGCAGGGGCAGTTCGGCATCGATCCGGACACCTGCGAGCGCGTGGCGCTCGAAGTGAAGGATGCCAAGGACAGCGGCCTCGAGATCTGCATGGTCGTCGGCGGCGGCAACATCTTCCGCGGGCTCGCAGGCGCTGCGCAGGGCTTTGACCGCGCCTCGGCCGATTACATGGGCATGCTCGCGACGGTGATGAACGCGCTGGCGATGCAGAACGCGCTCGAGAAGATCGGCGTGGACACGCGCGTCCAGTCGGCGATCCCGATGGCTTCGGTGTGCGAGCCGTACATCCGCCGCCGTGCCGAGCGGCACATGGAGAAGGGCCGCGTCGTGCTGTTCGCGGCGGGCACCGGCCTGCCGTTCTTCACCACCGACACCACCGCGGCGCTGCGCGCGGCCGAGATGCAGTGCGACGCGCTGTTCAAGGGCACCAGCGTGGACGGCGTCTATGACGCCGATCCCAAGAAGGTGCCGACCGCAAAGCGTTACGATACGCTGGATTACAACCGTGTCCTCGCAGACGATCTGAAGGTGATGGACGCCTCCGCCGTGGCGCTTTGCCGCGACAACAACATCCCGATCGTCGTGTTCAACATCCGCGACGCAGGCAACCTGACCCGCGTGCTGCGCGGCGAGGGCACCTCGACGATCGTCCAGAACGAAACCCAATTCGCATAAGAAGGAGCCGATAATGGCCGCTTACGACAAGGCCGACCTCGAGCGCCGCATGAACGGCGCGGTGGAGTCGCTGAAGCATGACCTGCAGGGCCTGCGCACGGGCCGCGCCAGCACCACGTTGCTCGATCCGGTGACGGTCGAGGTGTATGGCGCGCACATGCCGATCAGCCAGGTGGCGACGGTCGCGGCGCCCGAGCCGCGCCTGCTCTCGGTGACGGTGTGGGACAAGTCCAATGTCGGTCCCGTCGAGAAGGCGATCCGTTCGGCAGGCCTCGGCCTCAACCCGATCACCGACGGCCAGACGCTTCGCCTGCCGATCCCTGACCTGACCGAGGAGCGCCGCAAGGAGCTCGCCAAGCTCGCCAGCCAATATGCCGAAAAGGCCCGCATCGCCGCGCGCAACGTGCGCCGCGACGGCAATGACAGCCTGAAGACCGACGAGAAGAAGGGCGTCTATTCGGAAGACGAGCGCAAGCGCCACGAGACCGAGGTGCAGAAGCTGACCGACAGCACGATCGCCGAGATCGATGCGGCGGCGGCGGCCAAGGAAAAGGAAATCCTCGGCAAGTGAACCCGGCCCACGCCCTGTCTGTTGCTTGCCGGAATGACGTCAGTGGCGCTTTCGATGGCCGCTAAGCCTGCTCCCGCGTCGGAAGGCGCCGCGCCCCCGCGCCATGTCGCCATCATCATGGACGGCAATGGCCGCTGGGCGAAGAAGCGCCTGCTGCCGCGTATCGCGGGGCACAAGCAGGGCGTCGAGGCGGTGCGGCGGATCAGCCGGGCGGCGCGCAAACTCGGGATCGAGGTGCTGACGCTCTACGCCTTCTCCTCGGAGAATTGGCGGCGGCCGGAAGAGGAGGTGCGGGACCTGATGGGCCTGCTCCGCCACTTCCTGGCGAGCGAGCTGGACGAGCTGGTCTCCGAGGGCGTGAAGCTGCGGATCATCGGCGCGTGGCGCAAGCTGTCGCCCGACCTGGTCGCGATGATCGATGGCGCGATCGCGCGCACCGCGAACAATCCGGGGCCGACCCTGGTGATCGCGCTCAACTATGGCGCCCAGGCCGAGCTGGCCGAGGCGGCGCGGACGCTGGCCGAGAAGGCGAAGGCGGGCGAGATCGATCCCGCGGGCATCGACGAGAAGGCGTTCGAGGCGGCGCTCGACACCGGCGACCTGCCACCGCTCGACCTGCTGATCCGCACCTCGGGCGAGCAGCGCCTGTCGAACTTCCTGCTGTGGCAGGCGGCCTATGCCGAGTTCCTGTTCACCGACACGCTGTGGCCGGACTTCGACGAGAAGGCGCTCGCCGACGCGCTCGACCAATATGGCCGCCGCCAGCGACGCTTCGGGGGCCTGTGAGCAAGACCGGTTCCGAGCTCGCCACGAGGCTGGGCGTCGCCTTCGTTCTGATCGGCCTGGCCTTTGCCGCGCTCTATTCCGGGGGCGTGGGCTTCTGGATGGTGGTCAGCGTGATCGGCGTGCTGATGATGGGCGAATGGGCGATGCTTGCCGGCGCCAATCTGAAGGGCAAAAGGCTCGCCCAATATGCGATCTCGGTGCCGCTGGCGGCGATGCTGCCGGGGCTGGCCCCCGAGCTGGGCAGCACGGGGCAGGAGTTCCTGGCGCTCGGCCTGATCATCGGTGTGTTCTTCTTCCTGGCGATCGTCGCCAAGGGCGGGCAGCTCGCGCTGGGCGCCTTCTATGTCGGCCTGCCGGTGCTGGCGCTGGTGACGATCCGCGAGCAGCCGGTGCAGGGCATGTTGCTGACCTTCTGGGCGATGGCTTTGGTCTGGGCGTGCGACAGCGCCGCCTATTTCGCCGGCCGCGCGATCGGCGGGCCCAAGCTCGCCCCGGCGATCAGTCCGAACAAGACCTGGGCGGGGTTCCTGGGCGGCGTGGCGGGCGCGACGCTGTTCGCCTTCGTGCTGGTCTGGCTGTTCGCGTTGCCCGTGGCACTGGCCTGGGCGACGCCGGTTCTCGCCGTGCTGGCGCAGCTCGGCGACCTGTTCGAGAGCCATCTGAAGCGCTGCGCCGGCGTGAAGGATTCGGGCAATCTGCTGCCCGGCCATGGCGGCGTGCTCGACCGGCTCGACGGACTGGTCGCGAGCGCGCCGGTGGCTGCCCTGCTGGTGCTCTGGCTCGTCCGATGAAGAGCGTGACGATATTGGGCGCCACCGGATCGGTGGGCAGCTCGACGCTCGACCTGATCGAGCGCGAACCCGAGCGATTCGAAGTGGTTGCGCTCACCGCCAATTGCGATGTCGAGAAGCTCGCCGCGGCGGCGATCCGGACCAATGCGCGCCATGCGGTGGTCGCCGACGAGAGCTGCCTGCCGGCGCTGCGCGAGCGGCTGGCGGGGACGGGGATCACCGCTGCCGGCGGCCCCGAGGCCGTATGCGAGGCGGCGCGGATGGGCGCCGACTGGACGATGGCAGCGATCGTCGGCCTGGCCGGGCTCGGCTCGGCGATGGCGGCGGTGGAGCGGGGCGGCACGGTGGTGCTCGCCAACAAGGAGCCGCTGGTCTCGGCTGGCGATCTGGTCACCGCGGCGGCACGACGCCACGGCGCCACGATCCTGCCTGCCGATTCGGAACACAATGCGATCTATCAGTGCTTCGATTTCGAACGGCCGGAGCGCGTGCGGCGGGTCATCCTGACCGCGAGCGGCGGCCCGTTCCGCGATTGGGACCTGGAAGCGATGCGCGGCGTGACGCCGGCCCAGGCCTGCGCGCATCCCAACTGGTCGATGGGCGCCAAGATCTCGGTCGATTCGGCGACGATGATGAACAAGGGCCTCGAGTTGATCGAGGCGGCGCGGCTGTTTCCGGTGGCGAACGATGCGCTGGAGATTCTCGTGCATCGCCAGTCGGTTATCCACTCGATGGTGGAATATGTCGACGGTTCGGTGCTCGCCCAGATGGGCCCGTCGGACATGCGCGTGCCGATCGCCCATACGCTGGCCTGGCCCGACCGGATGGCGACGCCGATGCCGCCGCTCGACTTTGTGGCAATGGCAAGGCTGGACTTCGAAGCGCCCGATGCCGTGCGCTTCCCGGCATTGCGGCTGGCCCGCGAGGCGCTGGAGGCTGGCGGCGCTCGTCCGGCGATCCTCAATGCGGCCAATGAAGTGGCGGTTGCGGCCTTCCTTTCGGGCCGGCTCAACTTTCTTGAAATTGCCGCAATCTCTGCCGATACGCTTGACCGCTATGACCCGGTCGCTCCGGAAAGCCTCGAAGCCGTTTGGGCAATCGACGCCGAGGCTAGGCGGATCGCGGGCGAGCGTGTGAAGGACGGCGTCGCTTGATTCAAACTCCCGGCATCCTGGTCACCATACTCGCCTTCGTGCTGGTGCTCGGGCCGCTCGTGTTCCTGCACGAGCT
>Ga0102592_1000699_pt1 | contig 48586 bp, 51 predicted proteins | sample AraplaCol_mMF_r2_FD_76861 | JGI IMG/M metagenome (GOLD analysis project Ga0102592, IMG submission 76861) | Arabidopsis root microbial communities from North Carolina, USA - plate scrape MF_Col_mMF_r2 (SPADES assembly) (version 2) | ecosystem: Host-associated > Plants > Roots > Endosphere...
CGGTGACGAGGGCTGCGCTGGCGCCGAGCGCTTCGGCGCGTCTTGTGAGCGCGATCGTGATCGCCGTGCCGTTCGTGCCGGTCGCGGCAATGACGGGCACGCGATCATCGGCAGCGCGCAGCACTGCAGAGAGAACAAGGTCGCGCTCCGTATCGGAGAGAGCAGGGCCTTCACCGGTGACCGTTAAGACCGCCAGGCCGCCGATGCCGCTGGCAATCTGCCATTCGGTCAACCGCTCCAAGCTGGCGATATCGATGGCGCCGTGACGGAAAGGCGTGACGAGCGGGGTGATCGCGCCGGAAAGGCGCGGCCAAACATTGCGTCGCATCGGGGCCTCACATCCAGCCGAGGATGACGTAGAGCTCGACGCAGGCGAGGATGATGCCGAACACCATCAGCACCTGCGCCGTGCGGCGTTCGCGCATCACGCGCGGAGCGGCGCCGCGGCGCGGGCGGTGCGGAAGCGGATTGGCAGGCATGACGTCTCGCATGGGATTACCTCTGCATTCCCGGCAAAGGCTAATCCCGCGGGCCGTAGGAAATCCATTCCGGGCCGTCACGCGCCATATATGAAAAGCATAAAGGCCGGGCGCTAGGCGCCGCGGCGGTTCTCGATGTCGAGCTGCGAGACGAGCGCCTGCACCGTCTCGGAGACCGGGGTGGGCACCGAGGCAAGGCGGCCGAGCGCCACGACCATGCCGCTCAGAGGCACGATCTCCAGTGCTTTGCCGGCCAGAAGATCCTGCAGCATCGATGTTCTGACGGCGCCGATATGGCGGGATTGCTCGAGGCGCTCCTCGATGGTGATCGAAAATTTCGCGCCGAGTGCCGTGCCGACGGCGCGCACCTCGTTCATGATCTTGCCGACCATGTCGTACAGCGCCGGGTCGGCCATGATGTCGGTCATCAAGGCCCGCGTCAGCGCGCTGAGCGGATTGAAGGCGGCGTTGCCGGTCAGCTTGTTCCAGATCTCGTCGCGGATGCGCGGCGTCGTCGAAACGTTGAGGCCGGCAGTTGTCAGCAGCGCCTTGATGCCTTCGAGATCATCGCTCATCTCGCCCGAGGGCTCGCCGAGGATATAGCGGCCGTTGTTGGAAAGCTGGATCTCGCCGGGATTGACGACTTCGGCGCCCTGCATCGCAACACAGCCGATGACGCGCTCCGGTCCGATCAGCCGCCACAGGCGTCCCGCCGGATCGAGCTCTTCGAACTGCAGCTCGGCATGCGGGCTCTGGCTGTCGCGGTGGAAATACCACCAGGGGATGCCATTCAGGATCATCATCACCCGCGTGCCGTCCTTCAGGAGTGCGGCAATGCCCTCGGCCGCATCGCCGAGCTGATGGCCCTTGAGGCCGGTGATGATCAGGTCCTGTTTCGGCAGGCTGTAGGGATCGTCGGTCGCGGTGATCTCCACCTTGATCGGCTTTTCGGCGCCGGCTTCGTAAAGCTTCAGGCCGTTTTCGCGGATGCTCTTGAGATGGGCACCGCGGGCGACGGCGGAGATAGTGACGCCGTTACCGGCGACGGCAAGCTTTGCCGCAATGGCGCCACCGAGTGCACCGGCGCCGTAAACGCAGATCGATTTGAAGGACATGGGGAGGCTCCGCGAACATGAAGTGTCGCGCTAGACTTAGGTCATTCGCGCGCGATGGCGAATGACAATTTTTCGCGGGCCATCAAATTAATGCGTGGCCGGAGGGTCGACGAGTTCGTTACGGCGCAGCTCGTCGATGGCGGCCACCGCGTCTTCGGCTGACCAGCCGGCGCGAAGGGCTGCGGCCACCATCTTGACCTCGACTTCCTGTTCGAGCGCCAGGAACAGCGGCTCGAGCGCCTCCTGGACTGTCAGGACGTGATCATGCGGCGGGGCGACGGTCTGGCGTGCGGCAATGCTAGGCATTTCAGCTTTTCTCCTCTCCGTTAGATGGTGACATGAATCCGTCACAATGCACGACAGTGGAAAAGGTTCCGTATTTTATTTCGGATGGTCTCCATCTTGTTCTTTCGCCCTGCCTCTGCCTTCTTGCAGCCATAACCTGACGCTCGATTCGCTGTTCCGCAACGAGGGCGGGGCATACACTTTGCATCAAAGGAGAATGGGATGACGGACGCCAAGAGCGGCATTTCGGGACTGCGGCCGCGTATTACGGTAATCGGCGTCGGCGGCGGCGGCGGCAATGCGATCAACAACATGATCGCGGAAAATCTTGAGGGCGTCGATTTCATCGCCGCCAATACCGATGCCCAGGTGCTCGCCACCTCCAAGGCTTCGCGCCGCATCCAGCTCGGTGCCCATGTCACCGAAGGTCTCGGCGCCGGTTCGCTGCCGGAAGTCGGTCATGCGGCCGCTGAGGAATCGATCGACGAGATCATGGATCACCTGGCCGGTTCGCACATGTGCTTCGTCACCGCAGGCATGGGCGGCGGCACCGGAACGGGTGCAGCGCCGGTGATCGCCCACGCCGCGCGCCAGGCCGGCATCCTGACCGTCGGCGTCGTCACCAAGCCCTTCACCTTCGAGGGCAACCGCCGCATGAAGATGGCCGAGATCGGCATCGAGGCCCTGCGTCAGGCCGCCGATACCGTCATCGTCATCCCGAACCAGAACCTGTTCCGCATCGCCGACGCGAAGACCACCTTCGCCGATGCCTTCATGACCGCCGACCGCGTTCTCTACGCCGGTGTCGGCTGCATCACCGATCTCATCGTCAAGGAAGGCCTGATCAACCTCGACTTCGCCGACGTCAAGTCCGTCATGCGCGGCATGGGCCGGGCGATGATGGGTACGGGCGAGGCGGCCGGTGAGAGCCGTGCGATGAAGGCCGCCGAAGCGGCAATCGCCAACCCGCTGCTCGACGATATCTCGATGAAGGGCGCCAAGGGCGTGCTGATCTCGATCTCCGGCGGCTCCGACATGACGCTCTTCGAAGTCGATGAAGCCGCAAGCCGCATCCGCGACGAGGTTCAGGACGATGCCGACATCGTCGTCGGCGCGATCTTCGACCGCAACCTCGATGGCAAGTTCCGCGTCTCCGTCGTGGCGACCGGCCTCGATGGCAACGGCGTTCCCGCAGCTGCTCCGGGCGTTGCCGCGCAGGCGATCCCGACACGCACGCTGCAGTAAGTCACTGCCCAGTGATCAGCCGGCCGGAGCGAGCCGGCTGATCACCACATCCATGAATGCCCGCAGCCGCGGCAGCCGCTTGAGATCGCGGTGATAGCCGAGGAACGTATCGCGCCCCGGCGGCGCTTCGGGCACCTCGACGCGCTCCAATCCCGGAAAATGATCGCCGAGCGGCCGCGGCAGAACGGCCATTCCCGCGCCGAGGGCGCAAAGGGCCGCCTGCACATCGCGATTGTTGCTGCGCATGGTGATCGTCGCGTTGGGGAAGGTCCGCGTCACCCAATGCACATCAGGCATTTCGGCAAAGGCCTCGTCCATGGTGACGATGGTAAAGCCGCTGCCGTCTCCTGCCGTCGGGTGAGGCGCGCCTTTCGCAACGTAGAGCCCATAGCCGATATGCATCAGCTTGCGTGAGATCACCTCCGGCTCGGTGAAAGCCCGGATGCGGAAGACCAGATCGGCCTCGCGCCGGGAGAGGTTGAGGAGCCGCGCATCGGTGAGCAACTCGACCGAGACCTTCGGATGTGCCTGCGAGAATTCCGCGAGCACCGGCGTCAGCATGTGAAGGCCGAACCAGTCAGAGCACGAGATCCGCAGCATGCCCTCGAGCGATCGCGTGCTGCCTTGCAGTTGCCGCTCCAGCGCAACGGCCTCTTCCTCCATCCTCAACGCATGCTGCAGGACGATGCTGCCCTCGTCGGTCAGCACGAAGCCGTCGGCCGTTCGCTGAAACAGCATGTGGCCGGTCGCCGCCTCCAGCGCCTTCAGCCGCCGCCCCATGGTCGGCTGCGTCTGGCCGAGCTTGCGCGCGGCAGCGCCGAGCGTGCCTTCGCGGGCAATCGCGAGAAAGATCCTGACATCGCTCCATTCCATGATCGCCTCATTCAATAATGAATGGAGATGATGCGATATCTTTGATTTTCATTCAATCGTGTTGGGGAGATCATCCGGCCATCGAAACCGGAGTGACCGACATGAGCACGATGAAAGCCCTGATCCTTGAAAACCACAATGCACCGTTCCGGCTGGCCGAGATCGCCCGCCCGAAGCCTGCTGCCGGCGAAGTCCTCGTTCGCATCAAGGCGAGCGGCGTCAACCCGCTCGACACCAAGATCCGCGCCGGTGCCGCAGAGCATGCCCGCCAGCCGCTGCCTGCCATTCTCGGCATCGACATGGCCGGTGTCGTCGAAGAGGTCGGCCAGGGTGTCTCTGGCTTCCGCCCCGGCGATGAAGTCTACGGTATGACCGGCGGCGTCGGCGGCGTGCAGGGATCGCTGGCGGAATTCGCCGCTGTCGATGCCCGCCTGCTGGCGATCAAGCCCGCGAACCTGACGATGCGTGAGGCGGCAGCCCTGCCGCTGGTCTTCATCACCGCCTGGGAAGGACTGGTCGACCGCGCTGCCGTGAAATCCGGTCAGACGGTTCTGGTCCTCGGCGGCGCCGGTGGTGTCGGTCACCTCGCGGTTCAGATCGCCAGGGCATTCGGCGCCGACGTCTATGCTGCCGATGGCGCCTCGAAGGCCGATTACATCCGCAGCCTCGGCGCGACCCCTATCGACCACACTGCCGAAAGCGTCGAGGACTATGTCGCCCGATATACCGGCGGCAAGGGCTTCGATCTCGTCTATGACACGGTCGGCGGGGCAGGGCTCGATGCCGCCTTCAAGGCCGTCAGGCGTTTCGGCCATGTGGTGACCAGTCTCGGCTGGGGTACCCATGCGCTGGCGCCGCTCTCCTTCAAGGCCGCGAGCTACTCCGGCGTCTTCACCCTGCTGCCGCTCCTGACCGGCGAGGGCCGCGAGCATCACGGCGAAATCATGCAGGAAGCAACCAGGCTTGCGGAAGCCGGAAAGCTCGCCCCGCGCCTCGATGCCCGCCGCTTCACGCTTGAAGAAACCGCCGAGGCGCACCGTCTGATCGAGGAACGCCAGGCCAAGGGCAAGCTGGTGATCGATATCGCCTGAGACACCGAAACGCCGCCCGCAATCCGCGGGCGGTGTTTTGGCGATGAGGTCTGCCCTCAGGCCGCGAAGTCGGTCGAGACCGCAAGCGCCCGCCAGGCCGAAAGCTCCTGCTCGACGAAGGCATTCTTCTCGCCGAGCTTGGCAACCGTGTCGCTGCCGAAGGGCATGCGCAGCGGCGGGTTCTCGGCATTGGCAAGCGTCACGATACCAGCCGCAAACTTTGCCGGATCGCCGGGCTGCGCATGATGGGCGCTGGCCGCAAAGTCCCGCATGTCGCCGGCCGGCGTTCCCACATAGTCGGGGATCGAGGCGGGGCTGATCGACAGCGAATTGTCGGCGAGGAAATCGGTGCGGAAGAAGCCGGGCTCGACGATCGTCACCTTGATGCCGAAGGGCTCGATCTCGGTTGCCAGCGATTCCGACAGGCCCTCCACCGCAAACTTCGTCGAGCCATAGACGCCCCAGCCCGGATAGCCGGCATAGCCGCCGATCGACGAGAAGTTCAGGATGCGGCCCGAGCGCTGGCGGCGCATATGGGGCAGCACGGCGCGGGTGACCTTCAGCAGGCCGAAGACATTGGTCGCATAGATCTTCTCGATCTCCTCGGCCGTTGCTTCCTCGACGGCGCCGAGCAGCCCGTAGCCGGCATTGTTGACCAGGATGTCGATACGCCCGAAGCGCTGGACGGCCGCGGCCGCAGCTTCTTGCGCCTGTCGCTCATTGGTGACATCGAGCGCTGCCGCAAGCAGATTGGGATGCTCGCCGATGGCATCGATGACGGTCTTCGGATTGCGGGCGGTGGCAACGACGGCATCGCCTGCGGCAAGGGCTTCCTTGGTCATCAGCGCGCCGAAGCCGCGGGATGCACCAGTGATGAACCAGACTTTCATGACACGTTCCTTTCAGATCTATCTTCGTTGTCTGCCGGTCTCTCTGTGCCGGTGAGGGGAATTTGACCTGAAAGCCGGTCCTGCATAAGATTCGTTATTTTCCGAATTATACTGAGTGAGATTCATCAATGCGCGCGACCGATCTCTCCGAAATGGCGGCCTTCGCCGCCGTCGCCCGGCATCTCAGTTTCCGCAAGGCAGGCGAGGAGCGGGGTGTCACCGCGTCCGCGATCAGCCATGCCGTGCTCAATCTCGAGGAGCGGATCGGCATCCGACTGCTCAACCGCACCACCCGCAGCGTATCGCTGACCCAGGCCGGTGAGCTCCTGAAATCCCACCTCGATCCCGCCTTCGGTGAGATCAGCTCGGCCCTCGATGCGCTGAACCAGTTCCGTGACACGCCCTTCGGCAAGGTGCGCCTCAACGTCGCCAATTCGATCGCCCCCTTCGTCATCGGCCATATCATCGGGCCGCTATTGTCGAAGAACCCCAATCTGCAGCTGGAAATCAGCGCCACGGACCGGCTGGTCGATATCGTCGAGGAAGGCTTCGATGCCGGCATCCGCTTCGGCGAGCGCGTCACCGAGGGGATGATTGCCTTGCGCATCCGGCCGCGCCTGCGCCTCGTCGTCGTCGGCTCGCCCGCCTATTTCGAGCATCGCCCGATGCCGCTGACGCCGCATGATCTGAAGCGCCATCTCTGTATCCAGAACATGTATCCTTCGGGCGTTCGCTATCCCTGGGATTTCGAGCGCGACGGCCAGCCGGTCACCTTCCATCCGAACGGGCCGCTGTCGCTCGACGACCACGAACTGATGACCCAGGCCGCCCTCGGCGGCGTCGCGCTCGCCTATGTCTGGGAAAACCGCGTTGCCGAGCATGTCGCCGCCGGCAGGTTGATCAAGGTGCTGGACGACTGGTGCCAGCCCGAGGAGCCGCTCTACCTCTACTATCCGAGCCGCCGCCACATGTCGGCCGGCTTCCGGGCGCTCATCGAGGCGATCCGGGCGGAGTAGCGCGTCAGAGCTTGCGGAATTCGAGGCGGAAGATCACATCCTGGCTGCTCAGGAGATCCTTGCCCGGCGCATTGTGGATCACCAACCTGTCGCCTTCGAGCCGGATGGGCCGGATCTGATCTTCCTGCCATGCCGGGTCCCAGGCGGCGTCGACATGATGGACGACGCGATCGCCCTCCAGCGTGTAGGTGGCTGTATAGGCAAGCATGGTGTCGAAGAGGGTAGCCTTGTCGGCATCCGAATAGCCTTCGCGGCGCCCTGCGGGGCGTTGGCGGTTGGCAACGAAGGCCATCATCCGGCCATCGGGCTGATAGGCGATGTACCCAACAGGATCGGCGCCCATGGCATCGCTGACCTCGCCGGTCGCGACCACTCTCCGCGTCCAGGAAATCATCTTCCATGTGCCGATCAGCGCTTGCGCATCCATGGTCGTCCCCCTCGTCAAAGTAGCACGACCGGCTTGATGCAGTCATCGCTTATATGCCGAAAGGGCGGGGGAGCTTCCGCCGGTAATCTGGAAATTCGGCCGTTTAGCCCTACATCAGTCTTGTTACCTCTTGCCTTCCGAGGCACCTCCCAAAAGATCAGGAATAGACCATGTCCCAAGACAACGCCCCCGTCTGGTTCATCACCGGCTGTTCGACAGGCTTTGGCCGCGAGCTCGCCAAGCTCACCATCGCCCGCGCCTGGCCGACCGTCGTCACTGCCCGCGACAAGGCCCGCGTCGCCGATCTCGCCGAAGGCCATGACAATGCGCTGGCCATCGCGCTCGATGTCACCGAAAAGGGACAGATCGCCTCTGCCGTCAAGGAAGCCGAGGAGCGCTTCGGCCGCATCGACGTTCTCGTCAACAATGCCGGCTATGGCTACCAGTCCTCGATCGAGGAAGGCGACGATCAGGAAATCCGCGATCAGTTCGAAGCCAATGTCTTCGGCCTCTTCGCCATGACCCGCGCCGTGCTGCCCGGCATGCGTACCCGCCGCCGCGGCCATGTCATCAACATCACCTCCGTCGCCGGTTTCATCGGCTTCCCGGCATCCGGCTATTATTCGGCCAGCAAGCACGCCGTCGAAGGTTTCTCGGATTCGCTGGCGGCCGAGACGGCTGCCCTCGGCATCCAGGTCACCTGCGTTGAACCCGGCCCGTTCCGCACCGATTGGGCCGGCCGCTCGCTGCGCCAAACGGAGAGCAAGATCGCCGACTATGCCGAGACCGCTGCCGGGCGCATGAAGCAGACATCGGGCTATAGCGGCCAGCAGCCGGGTGATCCCGTGCGTGCTGCCGAGGCGATGATCAAGATCACCGAGGTCGAGAAGGCGCCCCGCCATCTCGTGCTAGGTGCCTTCGGCTATGAAGCAGTCACCAAGAAGCTTGCCGAGCGGCTGGCGCTCGTCGAAGCCTGGAAGGATACCAGCATCGGCGCCGACTTCCCGAAAAGCTGAGGGCAATCCCGAGCAACCCTTTGACTTCTGCGGCCGTCCTGTCCGATGATCGGGCAGGGCGGCCGCGGTTTTCGGAGGGTTGGATGCGTGACCGGTTAATATCTCAGGCGAGGGCGATGAGGACGGCCGTTCTGGCGCTTGCGCTCCTGCCTGCTTTGGCCGGGCTCGCGATCGCCGCCGATGTGCCGCCGCAGAGCGCCAAGTCGAAGACCGAGGTCGAGACGCTGGGCTCCCGCTGGACCAAGCATTTCTCCGAGGCCGCAACGCCGGAAAAGCGGGCCGCCGCCTTCCGCAGCTTCATGGCCGACAACCCCGAACCGACCCGCGTGCAGATCCGCCATATGGATGCCGATGGCGTCGAGGCCGATCTCATCTGGCCGGCCCGCCTTCACCATCCGCTCGGCCGCCGCGGTATTCTCTATGTCCATGGCGGCGGTTTTCACGGCGGCTCGCCTCGCACGCACCGGCTGCTGGCCGGATCGCTCGCCAAGGCGGCCTCCTCGGATGTGCTGCTGATCGACTACCGTCTCGTACCGGAGGGGCGCTATCCGGCGCAGATCGACGATATCAGGACCGCCTATCGCTGGATGCTCGAAAACGGCTACGAGAGCGGCAATATCGTCGTCGCCGGTGATGGCACCGGCGCCAATCTGGCGCTCGAAGCGGTATTGCGGCAGAAGGCGGCAGGCCGCCAGCTTCCTGCAGCCTTCGTCGCCATCAGCCCGGTTTCCGATCTGTCCGCCAGCGGCGCCTCGATGCAGGCCAATGCCGCGACCGATCCGGTGATCAGCAAGGCGGTGATCGATGCGCTCGCCAAGCCCTATCTCGGCGCCACCGCGCCGCAGGATCCGGCCGTCTCGCCGCTCTTTGCCGATCTTTCCGGTCTGCCGCCGATGCTGCTGCAGGTCTCCGGCAGCGAAGCGCTGCTCGACGACAGCCTGCGCCTTGCCGACAAGGCGCGTCAGGCCGGTGTCGATGTGACGCTCGAAGTCTGGCCGGGCCTGATCCACGGCTGGCAGCTCTTCCCGCATCTGCTCGAGGATGCCGACAAATCCAACCAGCGCATCGCCGAATTCGCCATGCGCCATTTCGCCGACAGCCCGCAGCAATAACGCAGGCAGGAGACCGCCAATGACCAAGGCCGCCTATGTGCTCGGAATACTCTTGATCCTCGTCGGCCTCGTCTGGATGGGGCAGGGCAGCGGCTACTTCCCCTATCCCGCCGAGAGCTTCATGATCGACCAGACGCCCTGGATCTATTGGGGCGCGCTGGCCGCCATCGTCGGCGTCGCGGTGATCGCGCTCGCCAGACGGCGGGCTTAGGGCCGCTCCCTCATTTCTGTGCCGGTCACAGGAAACCAGCCACCGCTCGTCTGCGCGGTGGCTGACTCACGTCTCCACGCCCATGCCCCAATACTGGGCGCACTTGATCCCAATGAGACGCAAAGGGACCGAGGGGTGAATAATCTACTTGGTGCAGTTTCCTGCATTGTCCTTGGCCAAGCACTCATTGCAAAGCTCGCCGCTCGCAGGCTTCGTAGGGCGTTCGTCATAGTCTGACATCGGCCAGTTGCTGCAGTTGCGGCACCAATGCCAGGTATCTTTGCCGTTGCGCTTCCTGTAAGCCATCATTCCCTCCCGTCAGCGTTGAGTGACCCGAGGAACCTAAGCGAGAAAAGCCGCATGCTCCACGAACCAGCCACAGCCGGAAGGTGGTGGACGGCGAGAGCCCGATTGCAGCGTCAGACGAGCCCGTCGATCGGCCGGCCGATGGCGAGCGATTTGCGCAGATTGGGATCGAGCCGCTCGGCATAGGCGTGATCGGGCGCAGCGCCGAGACCATCCAGCATTTTCGAGAAGAAGCAGCGAACGGCGGCCGCCGCCGTGATATCGAAAATCTCCGCATCCGAGAGCCCGTGCTTCTTCAGCGCATCGACATCCTGCTGCGTGACGCTGGTGGCGTCGCGCACCACCTTGGCGGCAAACGCCATGATCGCCCGCTCGCCCGCATCGACAGGCGCCTTCTCGCCGCCATCGGCGGTTGCCGCCAGCCCGTCATTGGTAAAGCCTTCGCGCAGCAGCACGGAACCGTGCGCCAGCATGCAATAGGAGGATTTCAGCTCCTTGGCGGCGGCCAGCGTCACCAGCTCGTAGCGCCTGAGCGTCATATGGCTGCGGATGCTCGACAGCAGCGCGCCCCAATGCTCCATCACCTCCGGCCGGTGCCCGAAGGCGCGGTACATGTTCGGCAGATACCCGTAACTCGCCTCCGCCGCGGCATACATCGATGCCGTCTTGTCATTTGTGGATGCATCGGGAGTGTGAATGAAGGCCATGGCGCGATCCTCCGTTTCTGGTCCGCTCAGGATATTCCAGAATGGCCTTTTCGCCTATGCGCTTCGCGCACCGCCGATCACGGCAAGCGCTCAATCATGCGTATTCTTGGAAATCTGCCATTCGCCGTTTTCATCGACTTCGACGCGCTTATTACCGCGATAGAAGATCGGCTTCTTGGTCTTCTTGTCCATCGAGAACCGGCTCGGCGTAAACTTCTGGTCCTCACGACCCTCATTCGCCAGCGCCAGCGCCTCCTTGAACTGCCCGTTCTTGCAAAGCGCGAGGAATTGTTTTTCGTCCATGATCCTACCCAACTGAACCGGCTGTCTTCGACGTCTGCATATGGCATGAAGCCGGCCGGTGTTTCTAGGCAAAAACAACACGCGCACAACGGCCAAGAGCTGCGAAGACCAAGCCGCGCCTTGACGGACGAGCGCGGGTGTTTACAGCAGCGCAAATATCGGGATTCTGGATCAGACGCCCGGCACATAGCTTTCCCGAAGGACCCTGCGGGCGTCAATAACGTTAGCCTGCGGTGAAACCCTCAACAGCGGACTCTGTTCTTTCGCGACCTCCTTGGCGAGCTCATCCATTTCATAGGAGAGGGTCCTCAGGCCTTGATACTTGTCATCGGTATCGAAGATCCGTCTCGACCCGTCCGGGACCATCAATGACTTTGCTTTGGCTTCGTCGTGATATAGTTCATCAAGGAAACGCTGTGTCTCGGCAAGGATCGCGAGTTCATTCACGAAGCCGGCCTGAAGACCGACCGAGTCAGCGTGGTACATCGTGGCAGTGATGTCGAAGCTCGGGAAGTTGATCTTGCTGCCTTCCTCAATTGCGTCATTCTTGACATTTTTGCAGAGGCGGATGGCTTTCTTCAGTCCGCCAAAGACTGACTTGTCCCGTTCGTTGACCCGATGAATGTGAAGGAACGGAAGATTGTCGATCGTTTCCGGTACTTTCTTGTCGAGGATTGTCACTCCGCGATCGCGTTCAAGTCTTGAGACCTGGTAGGCAGCCGTGTCGTGCCAGTGTGATGGAACGACATCCACCGGACGCGCGAGCGAACCGCCAAAAATCGCGATGGCCTTGCCACCGGAGGTATCGACAGTTGCTGCAGGAAATTTGTCCTTCAGGATCCGCTGCGACTCCGTCCGCAGATTTCCCAGTACTGAAAGGGATGTACGCTGTGTCGGCGAGCGATATTGCCCGCCCAGGCTCATCGCTCCTCTGGTGTCGTAAGTGTAGAAGTCGGTTTCGAGTGTCAGGAGATCGACATCGCTTACGCCTCGAATGTGAACGTCTAGCGCCACAGATCCCTGGAGCCGTAGTTCGATCGGGATGCCAAGGATTTGGAGGCCGTTCACCAACTGCTTCCCGACCCGTTCTGCGGTCTCGATGCTTATGCGAGTATAATCCGCATCGACAGCCTGCATCGCTCCCAGGCAATAGCGGGTATGCGGCTGGTCTTTCGCTCGCTTCTGCCAAGCCTCATCGATTCGGCTCTTTGCCAGGACCTCCGCGGCGGCTTCCATCGCCAGCCTATCAGCACGGTCAATGCCGCTTCGCCGGGTGCGAAGTTGATTCAGACGGTTATTGATGTTCATTGCCATCGCTCAGACCCTTTCCAGCGACATCGTGCCGAATGTGTATCTTCCGTGACCATTGAAATATTCGCCGCGGCCTATCTTGAGCGCGGGATCGAAGAGAATTTCTGAGAAGCCCCTGTGGGCGCTGAGATCGGGCTGATTGATGTTCGGCTCGTTACGGTAGCTATAAAACAGTCGCCAACCGTCGGCCTCATCCTTGATCAACGCAGCGCTCCTGCTATTCGACGCGGACGTGGCCGTCTTGAGCCGAACACGGATCTTGTCCCAAGTTTGGATGATGACGATTTCACCGGTCCAGTCGAACGGAGGGTTTGAGCCGGTCGCCATCGTAGTTCCGGTGCAGCTCCACGATCCTGCAAGATCCGGGATCTGAAGGAAGCTGTTGATGAACTTCCACCTCCAGGCGTGGCGGTTGAGAATCCAGCTAAGTGCCGTGAAGACTGTGCCTGCTCCGACGAAGGAGAGAATGCTCGGCGGAACACTCGCCGCAATACCGAGCCGCTGTGCTAGATCCACCGACGACAAAAGGAGGAACACAATGAAGCCGGACACGGTGGCGGAAATCAGAGCCAGGTATCGGCCGATCTTGAGGCGGCTGACTCCTCCCAAAAGCGTGTACTCGTGCTCAAGCATGTCTTCTGTCCGTCGAATATGGTCGGTGACAAGTTGGCTCGGATCGAACCTTGCCGTTTATTCCTGATTTGTTCCGTTATGCATTTCCCGGGCACTCGAAAGCGCCCGGGACTGTTGATTTGCACTGAGAGCTGACCCGGGATTGCGGGAAAATATCACTGAGAATTGACCCATGTTTCAATCATCCCCTGTGGTTTCAGCGGGGGCTCTGGAGTGATCGACATGGCGTTACTGAGCGTAATCCGGCGCTGGCATTTTCGGGATGATCTATCGATCCGGGAGATATGCCGCAGGACGGGCCTATCCCGGAATACCATCCGCAAATACCTGCGCGCAGGCGGCGTGGAGCCGAAGTTCAATGTCCCGGAGCGGCCGAGCAAGCTTGATCCATTTGCGGATCGGCTATCAGCCTGGCTGAAGACGGAATCGAAAAAGAGCCGCAAGCAGAAGCGGACGATGAAGCAACTGCATGCCGACCTGGTGAGCCTTGGCTACGAAGGTTCCTATTGCCGTGTTGCAGCCTTTGCCCGGGAATGGAAGGCAGACCGGCAAAGAGAACTCCATACGACCGGACGCGGCACGTTCGTACCCTTGGCGTTCGAGCCGGGTGAGGCCTTCCAGTTTGACTGGTCGGAGGACTGGGCGATCATCGGCAATGAACGCACCAAGCTGCAGGTCGCCCATACGAAGCTTAGCTACAGCCGTGCCTTCATCGTGCGGGCTTATCTTTTGCAAACGCACGAGATGCTGTTCGATGCCCACAATCATGCGTTCCGCGTCTTCGGCGGCATTCCTGGCCGCGGCATCTACGACAACATGCGCACCGCGATCGACAAGGTCGGCCGTGGCAAGGAGCGCGACGTCAACGTCCGCTTCATGGCGATGGCCAGCCACTACGTGTTCGAGCCCGAGTTCTGCAATCCAGCGTCCGGATGGGAGAAGGGGCAGGTCGAGAAGAACGTGCAGGATGCCCGTCATCGGTTCTTTCAACCGGTTCCACGCTTTCCGTCGCTGGAAGCCTTGAATGATTGGCTTGAGCTTCGATGCAAGGAATTCTGGGCGAAGACGCCGCATGGTCAGATGCGTGGCACTATCGCCGACATATGGGCAGAAGAAGCACCGGCCCTCATGCGCGTTTCGAGGCCGTTCGACGGATTTGTCGAATACACGAAGCGGGTCACACCAACCTGCCTCGTGCATCTGGAGCGCAATCGCTACAGCGTCCCGGCATCCTTTGCCAATCGGCCGATAAGCCTTCGCGTCTATCCGGATCGTGTCGTAGTTGCCGCGGAAGGTCAGATCGTCTGCGAGCATCGTCGCGTCATTGATCGTTCCCATGACCGGCCGGGCCAGACCATTTACGACTGGCGGCATTATCTGGCCGTCGTGCAGCGCAAGCCCGGCGCGCTACGCAACGGCGCTCCCTTCATCGAGATGCCGGAGGCATTCCTGACCCTACAGCAATATCTGCTCAAAAAGCCGGGCGGCGATCGCGAGATGGTCGATATCCTGGCCCTTGTTCTCCAGCACGACGAACAAGCAGTGCTCTCGGCCGTCGACATGGCGCTGAAGTCCGGCGTTCCAACCAAAACGCATGTGCTTAACCTGCTGCATCGCCTCGTCGACGGCAAATCTTCCACACCGCCGACCCTCGACGCACCTCAGGCGCTGACGCTCACCAATGAGCCCAAGGCCAATGTCGAGCGATACGATACCTTGAGAAAGACGGAGGTTCGCCATGCGTCATAACCCGGCAAGCGGCGCGATCGTTATCATGCTACGGCAATTGAAGATGCATGGGATGGCCCACGCCGTCGGTGACCTGACCGAGCAAGGATCGCCGGCGTTCGAGGCTGCCATTCCGATCCTGTCCCAGCTTCTCAAGGCGGAAACGGCCGAACGAGAGGTCAGATCGACCGCATATCAGCTCAAGACGGCACGCTTCCCGGCCTACCGCGATCTGAACGGCTTCGACTTCGCCAGCAGCGAGATCAACGAGGCGCTCGTGCAACAGCTTCATCGCTGCGACTTCCTCGACGATGCCAATAATATCGTTCTGGTCGGCGGTCCCGGCACGGGCAAGACGCATATCGCAACCGCGATTGGCGTCCAGGCCATCCAGCATCATCACAAGCGGGTCCGGTTCTTCTCCACCGTCGAGCTGGTCAACGTTCTTGAGCAGGAGAAAGCACAAGGTCGCTCCGGCCAGATCGCCAATCGCCTCGTCCACTCCGATCTCGTCATCCTCGACGAGCTGGGATACCTGCCGTTCAGCGCTTCAGGTGGCGCGCTACTCTTCCATCTGTTGAGCAAACTATACGAGCGCACCAGCGTCATAATCACGACCAACCTGAGCTTCAGCGAATGGGCCAGCGTGTTCGGCGATGCCAAGATGACAACCGCGCTGCTCGATCGGCTCACCCATCATTGCCACATACTTGAGACCGGAAACGACAGCTTCCGCTTCAAAAACAGTTCAGCTCATGAACCCGAACCTACAAAGGAGAAACGGCGGAACTTGACCACCACTGCCAACACAAACGATATCTAAAGGCGGGTCACTTCTCAGTGCAAATCCCGGGTCAACTCTCAGCGCAAATCAACAGCTGCCCGTTCGTGCTCGACTACATCATCGATCTCGCACGCCGTTCTGGCCGCCGGATGATGGTCCGCCTGGTGAAGGGCGCCTATTGGGATGCGGAGATCAAGCGTGCGCAGCTCGACGGTCTTTCTGACTTCCCGGTCTATACGCGTAAGATCCACACCGACGTCGCCTATGTCGCCTGCGCACGCAAGCTGCTCGACGCGACGGATGCCATCTTCCCGCAGCTCGCGACCCACAACGCCCAGACCCTGGCGACGATCTACCATCTCGCCGGTCCAGACTTTAAGGTCGGCAAATACGAGTTCCAGTGCCTGCATGGCATGGGCGAGCCACTCTACGACGAAGTCGTCGGAAAGCAGAAGCTCGACCGCCCCTGCCGAATCTACGCGCCCGTTGGTACGCACGAAACCTTGCTCGCCTATTTGGTCCGCCGCCTCCTTGAGAACGGTGCGAACTCGTCGTTCGTCAACCGGATCTCCGACCCGAACGTATCCGTCGACGACCTCATCACGGATCCTGCTGATCTGGTCGCAGCAAACGAGCCGGTGGGGCGCCCGCACGATCTCATCGCGCTTCCGAATGATCTCTACGGCGCCGATCGAAGAAATTCCTCCGGCCTGGACCTTTCAAACGAAGACGACCTCCTTCAGCTCGCTCGGAACCTCCAGTCGACCACGGAGATATCGTGGCACGCGCTTCCGCTGCTCGCTGACGGATCTGAAGAAGGTGTGACGCGGCCGATCCTCAATCCGGCCGATCACGGAGACGCCGTCGGCCAGGTCACCGAGATCAAGATCGACGATGCTCGCAAGATTGCCTCGCTCGCTGCGCGCGGCGCCGAGGAATGGGCTGAGGTGCCGCCGGCCGAGCGTGCCGCATGCCTCGACAGGGCGGCGGATATCATGCAGGGCCGCATTGAGCAGTTGATGGGCGTCATCATGCGCGAGGCCGGCAAGTCGGCGGCGAATGCTATCGGCGAAGTGCGCGAAGCGATCGACTTCCTCCGCTACTACGCCGAACAGGCTCGTAAGACTCTGGGGCCCGCGCACGCCCCGCTGGGTGCCGTCCTCTGCATCAGCCCATGGAACTTCCCGCTTGCGATCTTCACGGGCCAGGTTGCCGCGGCCGTGGTGGCCGGCAACTCCGTCATGGCGAAGCCAGCAGGTGTGACGCCGATCATCGCATATGAAAGCGTCAAGATCCTGCACGAGGCAGGCGTTCCCCGTGGCGCCCTCCAGTTCGTACCGGGCAGCGGCCGGCTGGCATCGGCTATCATCGATGCGCCGGAGACGGCCGGCGTCATGTTTACCGGATCGACCGGCGTAGCGCGTATGATCCAAGCTCAGCTCGTGAAGCGCCTGTCGAAATCCGGAAAACCCATTCCGCTGATCGCTGAGACCGGCGGCCAGAACGGCATGATCGTCGATTCCTCGGCACTTGCCGAACAGGTCGTGTTCGACGTCATCACTTCGGCCTTCGACAGCGCCGGCCAGCGCTGCTCGGCACTGCGCGTTCTTTGCTTGCAGGAGGATATCGCGGATCGTACGCTGACTATGCTCAAGGGAGCACTCCAAGAGCTGACGATCGGACGCACCGACAGCCTTAATGTCGATGTGGGTCCGGTGATCAATACCGAGGCCAAGAACGAGATCGACGAACACATTGCCAAGATGCGCGCTGCGGGCAACAAGGTCGATCAGCTTCCGCTCCCGGCAACCGCCGACCTCGGAACCTTCGTGCCGCCGACGATCATCGAGCTCAAGAAGCTGTCCGATCTGACTAAGGAAATCTTCGGACCGGTGCTTCACGTCATCCGCTATCGAAGGGAAAATCTCGACCGGCTGATCGACGATATCAACGGCTCGGGCTACGGCCTGACTTTCGGCCTGCACACGCGTCTCAACGAGACTATCGCGCATGTAACCAGCCGGATACAGGCGGGCAACCTGTATGTGAACCGCAACATCATCGGCGCCGTCGTCGGCGTCCAGCCTTTCGGCGGTCGCGGCCTTTCCGGTACCGGTCCTAAGGCAGGTGGGCCGCTTTACATCGGTCGCCTCGTGCAGAAGGCGCCGGTCCCGCCGCAGCACAGCTCGGTTCATATCGATGGCGCTCTTTCGGACTTTGCCTTGTGGCTCTCGCGAAGGGGACGCGATGGCGACGCCGAAGCTGCCCGCGAACTTGGCAGCCTCTCCGCCGTAGGGCTCCACAAAGAGCTTCCTGGTCCTGTCGGCGAGCGAAACCTTTATGCGCTACACCCGCGCGGCCGTGTCCTCCTCATTCCGAAAACCGAGCAGGGTCTCTACCGACAGATTGCGGCCGGCCTCGCCACCGGAAACAGCCTCTTCGTCGACGAGGCTTCCGGTCTACGCCCGGCCCTGAAGGATCTGCCGGCGGCCGTCGCCGCGCGGGTCAAGTGGACTTCCGACTGGAACGTGGACGGACCGTTTGCAGCATCTTTGGTCGAAGGCGACGACGTCCGAGTGCTCGAAGTGAACACGAGGATAGCGGGACTTGAAGGACCGCTGGTACTCGTCCAGTCTGCCACGACGGCAGAAATCGAGAGCGACGTCGAAGCCTATTGCCTGAACTGGCTTGTCGAGGAGGTTTCGACATCGATCAACACGGCCGCGGCCGGTGGCAACGCGAGCTTGATGATGATCGGGTAACTCACTCTGACAGACGGCTCTCATTCGAGCGCCGTCTGTTTCTTTGGCGCGTCAGGTTTGGTGCGTTATCTCACACGTGTGCAATGTCATTGATCGGTCCGCTTACTGATCGCGGGAACCCACACGGGGTAATCAGGCCATCAGGGAGAAAGGCTTCTGCGTACCATGACCTGAGCCCACCCTACGGCGGAAGTCTCGGAACATTCGGTTCTGCCATGCATATCGCCCCTCGAACGACACGCCCCGCAAGCTTTGATCCTCCGGCAGGTATTCGCCCCAATGTAGGACCGGCACCCCCGTTCTTGTCGAGACGACCTCGGAAATGAGGCTCGGCGGAAGCCATCCGAAAAATAGAAACCACTTATCAGCCTGGGCGCCGCCGGCCTCCATGAGACGCTGGCGCGTCGCCTCGGTGGCGTTCTTTTTCGCCCAGTCGATCCACCGCACAAGCCGACCGTCGTGAGGTGCTTCGACTTGGAGCCGGAATTCCGTCTTGTCTACCGCGCCTCCCGAAAGGCCGTGGCCTTCAGGAGTTGTTGAAGACGTGAGCCACACTGCAATGAGGCCGTCTAGTTTGTCGATGTCGGTCGCCACATCGCCGACCGTCAGCCCAAACTTATGGATTCCTCTAAGGTGGGCAGCCGACGTGAAATGATAGAGTTGCATATGTGCTCCGTACGAAGTCGATATTAAACGGTGGCGCCCATGGAGACATCAGTCAACAGACTTCTTTGGAAGGTTTCCGCAGCAACATCGGGCGATTAGATGCGAATCAAATAGCGATTGACAACCGCGAAAATGTTCATATTTTGTTCACTATGATCACGCTCCTTCGGATATCGCGAATAGGTTGAACGGCAGGCCGCCCCGAGGCGGTATCGGCATCGTTTTTCCCTATTTGAGGATATCCCTGATGAGCTATTCGCACATCGAAATGCCCGCGGCGTTGTATGCCGCCTATTCCGAAGCCTCTACAAAACAATTTTACCCCAAGGGAACGGTTCGTTGCTCGGGCGATCCTATGTTCCGGTCCCAGCTCGCCCGCGACCTTGCGTGCATGCTCGATGTTGACCGTGAAGTGGTCGCCTGGCTCTGCCTGCCAATCGAGCTGAACGCTGACTTTGGTCCGCACGTGCCTGACGTCATGGTCGACTACCAAGATGGCAAGCGCGTTTTCCTCGACGCCGTCGAGGAGGAGGGCAGTTGTGACATTGCCGAGGCCGCCGCCATCGCCGGCATTCACCACCGTTTTGTCACGCGTACTAGCATTCAAGAGGGCTTTCGTTTGCAAAACGCTCGAGATCTCCTCCGTTATGCAAACTACCGGACGCCGCTCAACGACCGCGTGAGGCTTCTCGCCATTCTCGACGACGCCGGTTCCGTTTCCATCGGGGAATGCCTCACCGTATTTCGGGAAGTGCAGCCGATGACGGGCGTCGCCTGGATGATCCTTCACCGAATGATCGAGACCGATCTCGACGCCGCCATGATCGGACCTGAATCGGTCCTTCGTCGTTTCCAGCGCTAGGAGTTCCGACATGACGAACCTTCCTCAAGGTCGCCGAACGAAGACTCTGGAGCGCGTGGTCTATGGTCTTGCACTGAAAACAGCCGCCCGGCTCGGCGGCGCCTTCAAGAAAACCGAAAGCGGCCGCCAGATCGTGATCGTCCTGTGTCTGCCAGTAGGGGCCGATTTCCACGAATACGTGGTTGCGGCGAGCATTCTCGTTGGGGAAGTCGAAGCACTGACAACCTTCGCCGTCGCGTCTCCAAGACTCGGTAACAAGGGTGGTGTCGATCCGCGAACGATCTACGACGATCTGCGTAGAAGGCCGGCGCTGCTTGTCGTCTGGCCGTCCGGATATCCCGTGCCTAGGGAAGTTGCTCTTGCTGCCGATCGCATCGTCAACGTCGGGTCGGTCCGCGCGAACCACCTCGTTACCGCCGCGAAGCAGGTGGCGGGTCAGGTGATCGATCTGGCTGATGCTGTAAAGATGCTTGAAAATCCATTGTCCGACGTCTTCGCCGCATTCCGACCACGGCGGCCAGCGTCGACCATCCTCCATCGTCTGCGTGAGGCGACGGAGCAGGCGCCTGCGCCGGAAAGTTCTCGATTGGAAGATCTTGTCGGATACGGAGCGGCGAAGGCATGGGGGCTGTCGCTCTCCAGCGATCTCCAAAAGTGGAGGAATGGAACGCTGCCTTGGGCGGATGTCGATCGCGGTCTTCTGCTGAGCGGGCCTCCGGGTACCGGCAAGACGATGTTCGCGAGCGCACTCGCGCGATCTTGTGGCGCACACTTGGTAGCGACGTCGGTCGCGAAATGGCAAGCTGCCTCGCACCTCGATGGCACCTTGAGAGCGATGAGCCAGTGCTTCCAGGAGGCCATTGCACACAAGCCGAGTATTCTGTTTGTTGACGAATTTGACGGCATCGGCGACCGGACACGGCTTATTGGAACCGAACACGAAACGTATTGGGCTCAAGTCATCAATTCCTTGCTCGAATTGATCGATGGACACGAAAGGCTCGAAGGCGTGGTCGTCGTCGGAGCTACGAACCACCCCGACGCCATCGATTCAGCACTGCGCAGACCAGGACGCCTCGACCGCCACGTCCAGATCTCACTCCCAGACGGTGAAGAGCGAAAGCACCTTTCGCGCACCTACTTCGGTGCGCAACTGTCCGACTTCGATGTTGAGGCGATCGCGGCTGCGACCTCAGGGTTCTCGGGAGCACATTTCGCACAGGCCGGCCGCGAAGCCAGGAGAGCCGCCCGGCGAGCCGGGCGTGCCGTCTCTATCGAGGACGTATGGGCCGCTCTTCCAGCTCGAAAAAGGATCACAGGAGGCGGACGCCGAATGATCGCTATCCACGAAGCAGGGCATGCTGTCGTAGGGGTCCGCCTTGGCGTCGGCAACCTAATGACCGTAGCCGTCCCATGGGAGGCGAACGCTTCGCAGCCGTTGGGCTTCGCGCACTTTGAAATCGGTGATTCCAGCCTATGGGATAGGCAGGGGTATCTTGACCAGATCGCCGCCACACTCGCAGGCAGAGCGGCGGAGGAGGTTGTCTTAGGCACAGCCTTCGATGGCGCAGGAGCGGCTGAAGGCGCCGATCTCCACCAAGCGAGCGACCTCGCCACGAGATTTGAGCTGCAATTCGGCATGGGAGAGGGGCTGGCCTATTTCAATCTGAGATCCGTCGAACAACGAGACCGGGTTCGTCAAAACAATACGGCCGTGGCGGCGCGGGTCGAGCGCGTTCTCCGGCGGGAAATGGATCGAAGCCGCGAGATCGTCACGAGATTTCGTCCGGCCGTCGAAAGGATTGCCGACGTCCTCGTTGAAAAGGCGATGGTAGAGGGCGACGAGGTCAGACGCATCATCCGGGAGACGTCGAGATGACGGAAGGGAATTCGACGCCGGAGGCGGATTGGAAGCTGGTCGTGCGCAGCGTCAAAAAAAGCGGGACTTCGGAGGGGAGAATGCGCGTGGAGAAGGCTATTCTTAAGGCGGGAGGACTTCCGCTCCGGCTTCGCGAAGCCCGCCGTCGGCTTTTCATTCTGACAACGTCTGCATCCGAGGGTAAGCCGGCAATCATCGACACAGAAAACGGGCTGGTGTGCGTGATCTCGCTGGATGATCTGGTCGACGTCGTGGTGGAGAAAGGGCCAACGCTGGCGGAGGTCATGCAGGCGGCAAAGGTCTGAATGGCAAGCCGGCGATGGACGTTGGCCATATCTGAAGTCCACCTCGCGCTGTGGATCGGCACAAAAGCCAACGAAAATCATCTGGGGCTGAGATCAAACTGGGTCCTGAACGCGTTGTTGGATTCGATTAATCGAGAAGCTTTTGTCTCCACTCCCCCATTGTCCATCGCGATCTTAAATTCGCGTTCCCATCACTCTATGTATTGATCCGACAGATTTCTAAAAGAGGGTCCGACATGATGCAAGACGACGCGCTCCGCGAAGAAGTGTACCGGCTCGCCGCCGCAGCCGAAGCAGCTCCCGAGACGACGTCCGACTTGATGGCCCTCGCTGTTCAGCTCTGGGCAAATTTTGACGAGTTCTCGGTCGATGACCTCGAAGACATTCTTCGAGACGAATGGAGGAGCCGTGGGCTGCCGTTCAACGACAATTAGGAATCATCATGACCTTGGTTAGTGAACCTGTTTCACGGCTCGGCCGGAAGCTGACAGACTTGGTCGGCCTCCATTCCTATTCGGCCCCGACTGGTTCGACTGCTAAACATCTGCCAAATGACTAGCAAGCGGCAGGTGTCTCCACCGGCGTAGCCCGCGCTTCAAAAACCCGTTCGCTGAAACGCAGCGACTATGGGCCGGGGGCCACGGTGGCCTCGAACTCGCTGCGGGGATTTGCGACGCCTTTCGGCTGCCGCACAAATCGTCCGCCAGCGAACTCCTTGAGCGTCAGATGCGTTACTTCGTAGCCGTGATCCGCAAGCAGATCAAACTTCGACGGTTCAATTTTAAGCAGGTCCGTGGGGTAGTTCAGGCATGATGCACATTGATCGTCCGTCAGTCCTGACAGTCGTCCCGCAACGGGTTTAACTTGACGGGCCGACGTCCCGATCCTTATCAGGAAGCCGTCCACCTGTTTATCTTGTATCGACTTCAGGAGCATTCTTGAGCGAAGCGATCGTATCTGGTCGCTCGCGATGTCGAAAAGACGAGGGGCAGCTAGGGAACCCTCCCGGATCGCCCTGAAAAGGCTCTTCGGCCTTCCCAACGGGCCGGACGCATCGCTGCAGACTAGGACGTCACATCCATCAAGCCCGCTGGTCGGCTTGTAAATCTGCTCAAGCGCCATGTTTTCGTAGGCTCCGCCATCCCAGAGTCGGACCGTTGAGAATGGTGGATCCTTCTTCCGCGAAGGTTGCCGCGTCGCCGGGTCCGTTTCCCACCAACCATCAGCCGGGAGATCTAGGCGAAATGCTCCGATCGCATAGGGGACGGCGGCAGAGGCGGCGACCGCGTCTGCGACCGAAACGTTTGGGCTATAGTGCCGGCCGAATACCCAGTCCCCCATGGATTCGTGAGTGAAGCGCCAATTCTTTCCGGTTTCGTAGCACGTGGTGTTAATGTGCCAGACGGGCGCGGCGGGGAGGTCGGAAAGCCGCAGGTTGACACCCCATCTTGTTTTCAGGAGCTCCGAAAGAATGTGTGCGCGGCCATTCAAAATGCGCAGGTTTTCTTTGACCACTCCTGCCAGGCCGAGCGCTTTGAAACTGAACAGATCGCCTGCGGTAAGCAGCCTGCGTAGCCGCGGATAGATCTCTTCCAGAAATTGATCCGACGTGGGCCATTTTCCCGCTGCCTCGGAAAAGATGGCACCTGTCAGGAGGCTGCCACCAGAGACAGTCGACACCTGGACGACCTGTTCCAGCATCTGTGCTTCGGCGAGACGTCGCAGTACACCGAGATGGAACACCGCCGCGCGGATTCCGCCACCCGAGAGCGCGAGGCCGATCCGAGGCAGTTGTGCGCCCGCACCACTCATTTGACACTCCCGAGCAATATGCCGAGGTCATCTTCAGAGACTATGAGCGAGATCGCCGGCAGTCCGTCGATATCGGAAATCAGTGAGAGATCGTAAATCTGACCGACGTCGACTGAGCTGGGCGCAGCGGATGTGCCACTGGGATGCGAATGCCATTCCCCGAGGTAGCGAACCTGACCGCCGGAACGCTTTTCAGCCTTTTCGATAATCTTGCGCAGGCCAACTGTCCCACGAGTGAAGCTTGTAGGCTTGCCGACACTATCCGAAGGGGAGGCGGGAGCGTGAACTGCAGTTATGATCTTCGCTTCAAAATCCACCAGGCCGAGCACAGGTCCCCCTGTCTCGTTTGGCAGCGCGGCGGCTCTGCGGTCAACCAGCTCAGCCCTCAAGCTGTCGGGAATTAGCACCTTCCACTCGCCGATGTTGCGTGTCGAAACTGCAGGCAGGAGGCGGATAGCCTCCACCGCGTCGTCCTCGCTTACGGTCCAGATCTGCAACGCCGGATGTGAAAGGGCAACGCCCTTGGATATACCTGAAGCGATGAGTGCGGTCAGAATGCCGACACGCGAGGTTGGGATTTTACTCGTCAGAGCCCGGCAGGCACCGGTGTAGCGCATTTGCTGTCCCGAGGTGAAATGGGTCTCCAGCGTCGGGTTCATCAAGACCTCGCGAAGGTAATCCGCTTCAACGTCCCGGATCGTTGTGGAGCGATCGGTTGCTTCCGTCATCAGGACGGCGGATTTGCCATCAGGCGTGAAGAAGGCGCAAAGGCGTCGTGCATCACTACCGTAGTCGGACAAGAATCTGGAGACTGGGACAGAGGCGGAAGCATCCAAAATCAAATCGGCGCGACCGAGGACGTTTGCGAGCCCGTCGGAGATCTTCTCGCTGAGCACATTCTCGACGAAGGCATTCGGTGCGGCATCGGAGCGTATCGACAATAAGCGCTCTGCAACGCATGGAGCTTTCTGACGACCCAGATGACGGCGATCCAGGATGTGTCTGGAAAGGTTATGCGGCAACAGGGCGTCGTCGTCTACGACTGTCCATTCGAAGAACCCCTCGCGCGTCAGGAGTTCCGCCAACGCCGACCCAAGCGATCCGGCGCCGATGAGCACGGCACTTCTCTTGTCCGCAGCCTCGTGCCCGGTAATCTCCGCCGCTGCGTGAGCGTCCATTTCCATATGAACTTGCGCGACCTGAACGTCGAACCCAGAAAGGCGGCCGATATCGGGATCAGGAAACAGGTTTCTGACATATCTGATATCGGCCCCGTGAGGGCTGTCATTTCGGTCAAGCACTCCCAGCGCGACGCCTATCTGCCCCGGACTGACATGGGAAAGAAAAGCCATAGGTTTTGTCGCACCGACTTCGCCGGTACGAGGGTGGATTTGAGGAAAACGTGCAAGCACGCAAAATATCCACTTTGTGTCATCGTCTCGTTTACCAGCCTCGAACCACTCCTCGACCGATGTCCTCAACCTTGCGAGGAAGCTCGAATCTCTTTCCGTCAGCATGGTGAAAAGACCGGGCAGGCTGCGGGGCGCTCGGCGAATTCTTTTCATCTGCTGAGGTTCGACATCGACCTGCACAATGTGAACGTTGGTAACTTGTTGAGGGGAGCCGTCGGCTTCAAAAGATGTCACCAACAAAAAACGGCCAGTTGCGTCAGCAGTCCACACGTTGAGTTTCCGGCCGGCGTCCAACGCCGAGATGCCGTCTGAGGTCAGGATGATCTGATGTGGGCTGCTGTAGCCGAAGAACGGATCGAAAGGCTGGTCATCGCCGTGAAGCTCACCTTGACCAGCTTTCGCGAACCAATTGGAAATGCGCGTCACGAGTTCCGACGCCGTATACCCGCTCCGAACATCTTGCCAAGGGCGGTCGTCGATGCAGAGCATCGAGGGGAATCCTTCGGGAACGATGTTCTGGTGCGGGGTGTCCGGAAAGTCGTCGCGCGCGACAACCACGCCCGGCGCGCTTTGGCGGCCCGGCAAGAAGCACACTGAGACCGTTTCTTTGGGCCGGACATCATATATCGGGTGCTGCGGGACCTCGACCCGCAATTCGAAGGTGACGATCTCCATCCCACCGTTCCGAAGGACGCGACACTCCACGACATCTGCAAAATCCTGACAAGATTCGCGGAGGTATCGGACAGTCGCCGCCGCCAATGGGATGGCGACAGCGCTCGGATCGACTATATCGCTTCCGTCCGGCGGCCACATAATTCAGCCGGCGCGCGTCGTTGTGGAAGACGCAGCAGCAGCCACTGTCGGAATTGCTGCCGCCAACATGACCGCAACTCCGGTCCAGGAAATCTTTAGCTTGATAGGCTTCGGCGCCGATTGACGCGGCGTCTCCATCGTCACCAGGAATTCGCCTTCAGAGTCCTTGATGATTTCCCTGTAGTAGTTCGCGGCCTGGCGGTGAGGGGGTTGCGAATCCTTGTCCTCATCTGACCCTTTCAATGGGATCGGCCAGCTCGGAGAGATAATTTTCTCCTTCTTGTGAGCAAGCGTCTCGAACAGCCATTTCACTTCATCGACTGGCTCTGTCTTATCCTCGCCCTTATCCCACGAAAGGCTCTTGTAGGAGCAGTGATGGAAAAGCTTGAGGACGTCCCATTCCAGGCGGTGTGTGTTGTTATGCTTTTTCGTGGTCTTGATCATCAACGACAGCGTCTCGTAGTTGATGTCTGACCCAAGGAGGGCACAGCTCTCGTGTCCGCTTTCCAGGAACGTCGCCTGCACCACGATGGAACCCTCGTTGCGGTCCTCAAGCCCGTCGTCGGTTCGCCAGGCGAATGGAGAATGGACGAAGAATTCGACGCCGTCCCTAGCCTTGTTGAAAGTTGGAACAAGCTCACCAGCGTCAACGATGCAGTCCCGGCGATCTTCGACGGTGAGGTCCCATTCTGCGAGATACTTCTCCAGCTTCGCCGGTCGGGAAAAGACCTTGATGCCGTAGCCCTCCTTCAGACGATGGCGTGCTTCAGCTCGGATAGTCCAGGCGTCGCCCTCGAGGTTGGTTTCGGTAATGGCGTCGGCTGGGACCCACATCTCGGAAATCTTCGGGCGGCCTTCGCCCTGAAGAAGAGTCGCATGGTCCCACCAGAAGAAGTCGCGAGCACCACAGATATGGTCGTCGTCGAGGTGGGTGAAAGCTACGACGCGGAACGAGTCGCGCTCGGCGTCGGCCATGTCGTCCTTAACGGCCTTGGGAAGGTCGATGCGCTTGTCGTAAGGGTCGTTGACGTTTCGCATGTTCGCAAAATCGAAAAGGACCAGATCGTCATTAGCCAGTCGGATGAGAGTAGTGTCGGCATTGCCGATGGGATAGAACGTCATGTAAGCAGGCATCTTTGATCTCCAATTGAAGAATAACTGCAGCACGGATCTTGGACCCGTTTTGTTCCTATCAGCACATTTCGAGCATTGGCTGCTCGTACGTAGTAGTCCCCGCAATTTAGACCGCCATTCAATGTATTGCTTTTCGAGTAGCGGTGTATTTCCCCTCCTGAAGTCTTCGAAATACTTGCCTGTTTCATTCCTTCTTGTCTAGCTATTGCCTTTTTCTGTTAGCCCGAGGCGCCGCTGGCGTCTCGGGCTATGTTAGGTCTAGGTCAAATCAAGCGTTTTGGGTCAAAATGCCTGGCTGCCTAGAATTCACTGTAGCGCGCCACTGAGTTGTTCATTGTCGAATACTAATAATGGTGCTGAATCAGTGATTCGGTTTTCAGCTTCGCGCCACTGAGAATTTCATTGCGCCAGAGAGATTCTTCATCGAGTAACCCGCGTTGAAGCCCTGCCATTTCAAGCTTCCCCCGGCACCCCGCTTCATCCTTGCAAGCCGGGACGGCACCATCCTCTCGATACAGTTCGAGGGCAGCCTATGACCGACTATTTCCCGACCCGCCATCGCTCGCTCAGAGACCGATACGACGAGCGCATGAATTCGATCCGGCGTGCCTCGATTGCAGCAATGAAAAGCCAAGACGAGAGCAGAATGGACTCTGTCTATGAGACCGTCCGGGCGGCGCTGACGCGCACGTCACTGGGAGGTCTCGATGACCAGGAACGCCACATCCGCGAGGAGCTGGCTGATCAGCTAGAAGCCATTTGCATTTCCTGGCGTCAATCGGGAGAGGTGCTTCATGATGTGGCTGGCGCGCTCAGTTTCGGCGACTTCGTGTCCGACGACGCTCCGTTTGCCGACCTCAGCGATGACCAGGTTTTCCCTAGTCTCGCGTACATTCACTTCGGCGATCTGCAGGGACTTGCAAGTTGCGCAGTCCAGTCGTGCTTCATAGACGGCTTCTTCACGCAATCGGCTCGGCTAGGAGACCATGCTGGAAATATGCTCACGTTCACTTGCGACTTCGACGACAGCGCGGATGACGTGTCCGAACTCGGCCCGTTGTTGAAGGCGAGCAGCCGGGCAGTGCAGGCTTGGGTTCCTCATGGAGACGATGATGAGGAGCCGATGTTGTTTGGCGATCCGGATCTGATCGGCGACCCGGTCATGTACTATGCTCTCACGACCGCCGCTGCTTCGATCAGGGTGGTTGCCGCGCGGGTACGATCGCTCTCGTATAACTGAAATTGTGGTTAAAAGTTCGCTCCGCCGCCATACGCTTCCCCGCAGGGCGTTGCGGGTGACGGCACTTTCGGCAAGTCTTCGGCGTTCTGAAATTTCATCAGTCTGATGATACGGGAGAACGCACGAACCTTCCGATATCTCCATATAACGACGTGCTTGCTGTTCCGCCTCAGTCGGTGCCGTCAAACCGTGCGGCAAGGGATAGCGCCCCAAAATCTCTCGAGGTCAACTTGCCAGCTCCGATGGTTGAGGTTCTGGATCTCGCTGCATTTACCCTGAATCCGGCCACGACCCAGTCTTTCCGGAAGCCGCTTCTGACTTACTATATACTTCAGATTGCTGCAGACCCGGTCTATCGCCACAGGCTCCAGCAAAAATCGACCGAGTATGCTTCTGTGCGAAAGCAGTGGCGAGATATCCCGACAAGGCGTCTTTCGATGAAGCTTTCGGCGCAATTTTACGACAATATCGAAAAAGTTGAGCGCGACTTCTCGCTGGGGCGAACGGAGTTGGTTGGCTCCGTGTCGTTGATGATCAAGGAAGACATTGTCGACCCTGAAAAGCCCAACGTCGTTCCGCACTTGCGCGAGTTTGCGCAGCTCATGGTGGCCTAACTATATTACGGCTCCGAACTGTCTGGTCCGTTTCGGGGCTGTGGCAAGTACATGTGGTCTGGGGTTTGCCACATCCTCGCGATAGCGAGGTTCTATGCAAAGAAGCCCCGCCACGTGCGAGCCCCTTTAGGGCGCGGCTCTCGCGTGCTGCACGCGATAGTTCAATCGCCTACCGATGTAGTAAAGCCGCCTCCGCCTCCGCTCGGAAATAGAACCCTTCTCTCAGTTTCATGAACGCAGGCACGCGTTCCACACCTGCTTTCTCGAAGATCTGCCGGATCGCCGCATGGTGATACCCGGTCGATTTGCAGCAGCGTGACAAGCTGACGTATAGTTTCTCGAAAGCCTGCAACGTGTCCAACTTGGCGGCACGGGTGGGCATCTGATTTCTTGGGTGCCGAATAATTTCGACCTCAATGGCCCCCATGCGAATTAGGGCTCCCACGGAATTCTTGGTCGCGTTCAGGCGCTCGGCGATTTCGGGAACCGTGAAGATGCAATCGGCGCCGTTGTGGATTTCCGGCTCGGCCGCAGCGAGTGCGACTAGGACTTCTTCGGGATCGACCATAAGTCCCATGATCCCGCTCGTCTCGCGATCGATGCCGACGCGCGTGAGCATTCCGTCGCGGATTAGCTTCAGGATCGTTCCGAAGGTGAGGAATAGGGTCCTGCTTGCTTTGAAAATGGAAATCAGTCCATCGATCTCGGTAGTAGTTTCCTTCGCCAACAAGCTATCTCTGAATTGAACGATTGCCGCCCGCGAGAACCTGGCCGAGAGTTCGACTTCGTCATCCTTCGGAAACTTAGGCTGGATGAGCCCGTCGGCGACCAGGTTGTTGAACGCCGTTGTCGTGATCCCCATGATCTTAAACGCGTCGGTCGCCCTCACGAGATCGGTGATCGTCGAAACCAGCTCGTCGACTTCTTCTGCGGGTACCACAGGGATGTCCGTGCCGGGAATAGTCTGTGCCCGTCCTGTCACCAGCAGGATCTTTTTGAGAAGCCCATCCTGGATCCCGTATTTAGCTGCGATGGAGTTGTAGCTGTAGAATTTCGCATCGCCGTGCTTGTTGAAAAGCCTCGTACCAGCAGTCAACGGCAGGCTACCAAAGGCGTATGACCTCGCGGCATCCTTTACGGGCTCGTATGCGGGATCATCCTTTCTGTTCGCAAGGACCTGATGGAATTTCCCGAACAGCTCGTTGCCGCCGTAGTCGGCACGGCCAACTTTGAGTTGGCTGAAGAGGTCGAAAAGGAATTTGTGAAAACCCGAGAGACCTTCCTCGAACAATTCGTAGCCCTTGGCGCCAGCGACCCACCGATCGCGATCCGATTTGTCGGTGACTGTCACAGCTTTTCCGTGAAGAGCCACCAGCCCGGCAAGCTCACAGATGTCACCGGCGACATATAGGGGGAGTGGATCCAAGAAGTCGTTGCCGGGCTTGTCTCCCCTCAATCGTCCTAGGGTATAGTTTTCGAATGCGCTGAGTTGCTGGCGCTCGGTTTGTTTGCTCGCCACCGCCACCTCGCGTCTCATGTGCGCCAAGGACCAAGGAAGATCATGGATGAAGTCGGGTTGCCCATGGGTTCCTGCGGAGACCAGAGATGTCTCGTGCTTGGCGCAGGTTCGGACGAAGCGTGAGTACCATGTCTTCCGAATGTAGCGTCTTGTCTTCGGCCGCAAATCCGCCCTGCTGTCGTCTTCGGCGAAACACATCGGGCAGAATTTCAGCACACCGCGCATGTGGAACATATGTGGGGTTGCATCCCCAGCAACCCAGACCGTCTTTTCTCCGCTTCGTTTGACCGCAGCGGCATCGAGGCTGTCCTGATCGATCTCGCTTAGCTCAGCGATCCGTTGAATCGCGTGGCTTTCCCCGGCAACGATGTCTCGGAACGAAAATCCGAAGTCCTGACAGATTTCGAGTGCCGTCCGGGCGTTGGCGGCGGCAAAACGAGAGCAGAAGCTAGTAAGGCTCTCGTCATTCATCAGTGGCACTCGGAACAGTCGCATCACAATCTCCATCACGTTTTCAGTCGCGCGATCGCGCCGGGCCGAGCGTGCCGTCGGCATTCACGGGTCTGAGAATTCCGCGCCAGTCGTCGGAATGGAAAACATTGTTGCCGAGGTCGCCATAGCACTTTGCGAGCCGGGCGTAGGAAGCGATCCAATCGTCCGTGATCACCTCGGAACGATCCTGCTCCAAAGCGTGTTCGATGGCGTGATGCAGAATCTCAGCCATAAGGCCGAGGCGCTGACAAGCACCGTGGATCAGGCGTTCCACGAGATCATGAGGCTGATCGTCTGACAACTCGAGGCCTGCGCGGTTCACGATAAACTCGTAGACCATCCACTCGATGTAATCCTGGGTCTCCCTGTATGAGATGTGGAAGTCGTCACTACGTCTTTGCATCTGGCCGTGCACGTCGAGCCCATATAGATCCGTGAGCTTGGGCAGACCAACCAGAACAATGTGAACTCGCCAGCTGCTATCCTGGAGCATGTTCTTCAGGGCATTCGAAACGAACTCCGCGCCTTTGTTCTGGGGCGACTCCAGGATGTGCTGCGCTTCATCGATGACGATGAGCCGCACTCCGTAGTTTCGCAGGCTTCGGCGGAGCTTGCCGACGATCGTACCCCACCCTCCGCTGACACTCTCGTAACCGAGCTTCTCCAGCATCTCCTTGGCGAGGTCGAGCATCGAGCAGGAGGAGGGCGCGTCGAGATAGAAGATAGGCCTCATCTCCTCGCCATATTCGTCCACGTAGTTAGCAAGGGTCGTCAGCGACTTTAGCGCCTTCTTGACGACTGTTGATTTCCCCGCACCGGAATCTCCAGTGATAAGCAGCGCGTGGCCTGCTTCCGGTTCATCCTCGATGCCACGCTCGATCCGCTCCAGCCGTAGAAGGACCTGGTCATCGTTCGCAGTGCGAATGTAGGTACGCTTCACCCTTTGCATGATGTCAAAGATGTGCTGTTGCCTTGGGCTCAGCTTGGCCCTTTCACGAGCCGCTGTATCGCCATGATAATTGCTGTCATAGTCCATGGGTGCTACTACTTTTCGTCAGATTTCCAGTCGGGATTGAAGAGTGGCGCCCGCTTTCCGGGTTTCTTTTCGGGTGTGATCGCGGGCTGCTTGGCGGGCTTACTATCGCGATCGGGATCAGCCACGCTGGCGAGTTCTGGTCGCGGTGTGGTCTTAGCGGGCGCGGGAGACGGAATTCCTGCTTCGCGACGCGCCTTGTTAAAGCGGTCAGGATCGAGTGGCGCGGTCGCGCTCGGCCCTAGAATGGCGGATTTGCGGGTGGGAGCCGCGACCTGTGGCGGCGCTTCCTCCGGCGTTTCCTCCAGCTCGGGTGGGACATAATCACCCCAATCCTGGCCTGCCTTGGGCTGGAACAGGTCGGATTTGAACTCGCGATTGAACTTCAACAGGTCGGTATGCGTGGTGAGATGGGAAGCAACGTTGTTTTTTTCCTCGGCAACCTCGACATCGTGTTCGGTCGCCTGGATCGCCCGTCGGACGATCGCCAGGTTCTTCTGTTCCTCATGTGAGAAGCGCTTGTTCATCCACGCTTGGGCAATACGCCAGTGGGTGACGGAAACGTTGTCGAAGCCGGGGATCGGGGTCTTTAGGTCGAAGTAACCATCCTTGTTGGCGGTTGAAATACGGATCTTGCCGAGGTCCCATCGGTTGACGCGGATGTCCACCAATTGGCGCTTGTAGTTCATGTAGATCTTCTGGAGATTCTTATCGAAGTAGGGGATGCCAAGGAACTTCACACCATTGCGTCCGATATGTTGGTCGTAGACGTTCACGTCGAAAATCCGCTCATGGTTCGTGTCCAGTGGCCGAACCTGGTACTTTCTCGTCATAGTCGTCCAAGCGTCCAAAGGCGTCATGTTATTGAGGCCTTCGTGCGGCGTGTTGTGGTACGCGTCGACGATCAAGCGAACGAGACATCTCGCGAACTCCTCGAAATTCATCGAGGCATTGGCTTCTGACTCGTAGGCGCCTCGGACGATCGGGTTGCCGAAGGTTCGGCCCGAAAAGAGGTCCATATATCGGTCGTTCTGGGTCCGGAAATAACGCTCGACCGTCCCACGATATCGCGCGTTCTTCACCGGGGGGATGAGATGCACCACGCCGATACTTCTGATCGCTGTCTGGAAATTTTTTTGGTTGTAGGCGGCACCAGAGTCCGTTGCGATTAATTCTGGCTGACCGCCCATTGGCCAAGAACACTCGCTCCCTGCGAACAGCGCGATACCGTCTTTAGGAACGACCGCCATCGCCAGGGTCTCCACACCAGAACGCCCACCCGGATTTGTGTCCAGAAGACGGAGCGCAAGGATGGATCTTGTCCCGACGTCGATCGCGATCGATGCCCAGAAGCGCATCGCTTTGATCTTCTTTTTCGTATTTTCGTCGATGAGACCATCAAGGCGCGTGCCCTTCAGGAGTTTCATCACGTCGAGTTTAGTCTCGTCGAATTCAATTCGTTCCAGTGGCTTGAACCGTCGCTGTCCGGCGCCCGTCATCTGGAACTCGTCCTTGGCATCGTGGGCGCCTTTGTGCGCGAGAGCGATGTGGACGTCTGGCAAGCGATCGGCCGCCCACCGTTGAAAAGTACGCAGACTGGGCTTCTTGTCTTTCGGCAGCGGCGAAATTCTGGGGTCCTCTTCGAACTTTTTGAAGAACCTGGATGCGCGTGGCCGTTTGGCGTTCGGGATCAGATCGATGTATTCTTCAGCGATTTCGCGGATCGGGTCGAACGGAGAAGGTTGGTCCGTCTTTCCCCGATGATTCAAGATGAATGACTTGGGATCCTGGCCTGTGAATACGAACTTCTCGACGTGCTTCAGGAATTGGCGGGGTGTAACGCGCGTCAGCGGATCCCAATCGTTTTTCACCGTGCCGCCGCGCTGCTTCCCTTGGAGTTCGTCCCACGCGTCGTAGAATTCCTGCGCTCCAACCTCGGTCTTTGGCCATTTTCCTTCCCCCCACCCCTCGAGGAACTTGGTGACCATCATGAAGCGACTAACGGCATAAGCTGGCAGAGCAGTAAGGTCGACCGATTGAGCGTTCCGGACCGCGTCATCTTCTGCGAACCACATCCGGTCGACGAAGAGATGGCGCTTCGCGATAAGCTTCGAGATTTCGAGGTGGAAAGGCTTGTAGGGCTTCAGGCGCTGATCGACGTCCGTGAAGATGTAGCCGAGACCGTCAGGTCTCGGCTTTACGCGATAGTGGACACCACGGATCTGGACGCGATCGGCTTCATCGAACCCGTAGGTCGTAAAGTGAACCGCTTCATTGGTCATCCGTTGTACTCCACTGCTTTCACCCACGACAGTTCGGTCAGGGTGTCGTTTTCGTCAGGCGCGAGATGTTCGACCCATCCTGCGTCAATGAGATTCCACATCGCATTCCAAGCTGCGCCTTCGTCTCCGAACTTCTCCTGGAGCTGGAAGACCTTGATGGGCTTTCCGATCTCCCGCATGAGTTCGTAGAGGCGTTCGCAGTTGGCGGTGTTCTTGAACTTCCGCGAGCGGAGAATTTCACGCGCGCGGTAAACAAGAGCTTCCGTGATGTCCTCGTCGGTCAACATTTCGCACCTGTCCGCGTGCAATCGCAGAGTTTGGTTACGAATGTTTTTCAACGCCTTGTCGAGTTCGCCGTTCTTGTCGCGACCTTTCGGGCGACAAGCGTAGAGAACCACTTCGCCTGTGATGAACGTCACCATGAGGTCAAAGAAGTGCTCCTGCTTGCCGCTTTCGTCGACGTAGGTGACGCGGTACTGCGTGCGAACGTCGACGACCGTGTGCTGCGTCCAGAAGTACATCGCGCACTCGAACTCGAAGAGGCTCTCAAAGTATAGGTACGTGTTGCGTCCCGGATAGGCAGCCATTAGACGGCATGAGGTCGTCGACTTCATGGAGATGCTTCGGTCGGCTTTCGTCTCCACCATTTCCCAGGTGACTTCGAAGCCAGCCAGCTCCTCAGGCGACAAATTGTATGTCACCGCTCCTTTCCGAGGTCGTGATGACGCCTCCCGTGTATTCTTTATCGACGATCGCGTAGCTCGTCATGGCGTCCGATACCTTGAAGGGGTCGAATCCCTGACGGAGGGCGTGATAGGTCTCAATGCCGATACGAGCGTTCATGGCCGTCCCCCTTAGTGCTTGATCGCGCTGTCGAAAACGAAGATGCCGTGCTCGGTGACCCAGACGTCGTCGGGTTCAGAGAACACGAGGAGGCTTTCGTCTTCCGAGGCGACAAGCTTGGGAAGCGGGAGCATCATGGTGACAGGCATCTCGTCGTACTCGGGCTCGAGGAAACGGCGGCTGCCCACCACGGCATCGAAGCGCGGCGTCTCGTCGTTCAGTTCGAACGCCGCCTCACGGCATTCAGCCACGAACTCGTCGAACGGCGGGTAGGGCATGAGGTCCTCCCCATTGTGGTGGCGCAGGATGTTGGCCGCATCGACTTCTTCGAGGTGGCGCATGTATGCAGCCTCGAGGAGGTGGGCGGAGAAGGGGACGTTGTAGGAGTCGAAGTGCATTGCAGGCATCCTTTCCGGACAAAGTTCAACACGACGCGCGGAATGCGCGACGGTAAATCGGCTAGAGAGGGAAGGTCAGTTGGTGGTGTCGGAAGAGCCATCAGAGGCGGCGGCCGGACGGGAATCCGGGCGGTGCATCGAGATGGTCACGTCGTCATGACGCCTGCTTGAGTAGGTGAGGGAGAGGTATTTGGAAGAAGTCATTGGTGCCCCTGGTCGTGTCTGGTGATACGATTGGGGACGGCCGAGCCTCGGGCTTCGGCCAAGTCATGGCGATGCCCTAGTTCCTAGATTGGCGGCCGTCCCGCCTAGCTATCGATATGACTGTGACTTTCACGACTTCAGTTCCTGTTGCGTATGTCCACAGCGGAAACACGCGGGCGGCTTGTGTAGACGGGCTGGCCTGGCCTTGGCGAGCGAATTTTCGAAAATCTTGTTTTGTCGTAAACAAAACCTTTCAGCATCCGATCGTCACCGATGGTCGGCAGTAGAGAATGCGAAGGTTCGGCGGCGGATCGGTCGAGTTCCGGAAGGGTGAGCGGAATCGTCGGATCGACGTACCAACGTTCCGCCATGGGATGGTACACACCCGGCAGCCTGAACGAGGCATTGATCTTGCGAAAATCCTGCACGTTTGCCGTGACGATCGGCAGGCGGTGGGTGATAGCCACCGCGGCAATCATCAAGTCGTGACCCAGGCGGTTGCTCTTTTGGTCTCGCTGGACAGTCCACATATCCCGCAACGATGGGATCGAGGTCATGTGCGCATAGATCTCAGCGACTTGCGCACTCATCTCGGGTGCAGGGAAATGCGTCCCAAGGATCCGCTTCACCCAAGCCGTGATCCTATCGGAGCGCTCGGGATCGCTTTTGCGCAGCAGATGGGCGCCTCGCATTAGTTCCGTGATTGTAGGATAGCTGATTGCCAGGCGGCCAATCCCGACCTTGAGAAGCCAGGGACGTAGTCCAGGAGGTGCGCCCGTGCGCCCAAAGAGGCTAACAATGTCCGTGTCAAGCAACAATACGTCTTCCGCCATGAGAGACCCCCTGCAGGCATACTGAGACAACAATGCTTCGCAAGCGGCTGGTGTCCCAACCCCTGTATTCATGCGATGATTTAGGTATTGCTCCCCGCCTGGTTGGAAGGGCATGTGGCATGACCGCTAGACCGAGGACGCCCATTGGGAACGGGTTTATTGACGCTACAAGCAAATCCTACACGCTGCTGCGCCCGGTGTCCTTAATTCCAACTTGACCGGACCGTAGCCGGCGCAATCGATCGTAACAAGATAGAATGCAAACGATTCTACAGTGGCTGTAGCTACAGATTTGAGAAATCAAGCGAATTTTTTTCAACGCGGCAGAAACTGTGGTTGAATGCGGCATTCGATGTGAACAAAAGCACGCTTTTTGATTGGAGCGACCGATGCTAGATGACGACAGCACGCATCCGCACGCGCGGCCAGTGAGGTTCGCGGAAATCGTCGAGACCTTCGGCTATCGTAACGTCGTCACGCCCAATTTCCCGCCGACAGTGTTTATCCACGGTGGTCCAACCGATGACGTGGTCGTCCGGAATGCGGTCCCAGAATACTTCCTTGCGGCGAGAGGGCTCGCAGTCGATGAATGTGAACGGTGCCGCGAAATTCTCGAGAAGCTGTCAGCATTAGGTGATTGGGCTGCGGGTGAAATTGTAGCTCGGCGCCGCCGGGACGAAGAACGAGAGCGGAACGGCTATCATCTCCTTACACCTCGCCTGACGGGTCCGGAGATGCTGGTTGTTCGGTGTCTCCGTCAGTTCCCGGGAACGACAGTTGCCGCTGTGTCTAAAGAAACAAAGCTGGCTGCCGCGGAGGTCAGCCATGTCGTCGACCTTCTCGTGCAAAGGAGAATACTCGAACGTCAGAACGACGGAGCGCTTTGTCTGAGCCTGTCGGAACACCAGCGATATGAGGCTGCGCTTTTGGAATTGAAGGCGGGGATCGACACGGTCGCTCGGCCTGAGGAGTAACGGCCTACTCGCTGGCAAAAGCCCTGATCACTCGGTGGCGGCCGTCGCCGAGTTCTTCTGGTGTCGATATTTGCGCGAGTTCCGATTCAAGCCTTTGCAGGCGTTGGATCTTGCCCCGGACCGTAACCAACTGTTCGGACACGATCCTGCTCGCATCGGGGTCGGGCAGGTCAGAGCGTTCGCTCAGTTCGATGAGATCACGTATGGCCTCGATCGTCAGTCCAAGATCCCGGGCATGACGAATGAAAGCAAGCCTGTCTTTCTCGACGTCGGAATAGCGACGCTGGTTACCCTGCGATCGCTCTGCATGCGTCAGGAGACCCATCGATTCATAATACCGTATCGTCGAGATGTTGGTGCTGGTCGCTTTCGACAATGCGCCTATCGTCAACATTAGCTCAAGCCTTCTCAGCCGCTGGTATCCACAGGATTGGAATTTCGGGGATTTCGGAGACCAAAGCAAGTGGCTATCGCCTGCCACGCAGGGCCTTGATAGGATTCGTTTGTACAGCAAATGCCAGAGCTTTTCCGTCATGGCGCGCGCATCCTGCGCTCGGAGGCTACACCATTCCGCTGCCAGCGTTTCGTGTAGAGGGTGGAGGGCCCGGCCTTGTCTGTCGGCATGATAGGACGCCGTGATCAACGATGGGCTACTTCAGCATGCGTCACGTCAGAGCCAAGCTCAAATTTCCGCCGATTTCGCCAAGAGGTCTAGCGGGAGCGGCAGTGATCGAAATTCCATATTCTCATTGCGTAGAAATACGCACGACCCATCCCCGCGGCGAAACACTCTTGACGACATCCTTTCCGTTCTCTAAATGTTCTCGTCATGAGCATCTTTGCAACCACGATACGAATAGGTTGAACGGCTTTCGGGACCGCTCCCGACGCCCGCCTATATCTTATCGCTGGAGTGCAGGTCATGAAGACCAGAGCAGCTCATGCCGCAGGCGCTGACGTCTGCGAAGAAGTCGTTTATCGTCCTTACTTTCCTTTCAACACCCTAAAATGCGTCGGCGTGCCTCTGTATCGCTCGCAAAGCGCCAGAGACTATGCATGCCTCCTGGACCTCGATCCCGAAGTTCTGGGGTGGCAATGCTTCACCAACCTGTTCGCTGACGACACCATCGATCGGAAGTTCACCATCGACTTCATCGTCGAGACCAAACACGACTGCACAATGGTCGAAATCTGGGAGAAGTCGCCCGGAGACACGTTTTGGGTGAGGGATGCCGCGACGCGAGCAGGATACAGCTATCAGGCGGTCTGCATGCCGGAGATCCGCAAGCAGCCTCGTCTACAGAACGCGAAAGATCTCATTCGGTATGCCGGGTATGACGCGCCGCTCGGCGACCGCATCCGGCTTTCGGCAGCCTTGGGCGACATGGGCTCTATGACGCTGGCTGAATGCCTTGTCGCTGTTCGCGACGGTCGACCCATGCAGACTATGGCCGCTCTGATCCTTCAGGGACACGTCGAAGTCGATCTCGACGAGGCGTTGCTGGGATCGGACACCATCGTTCGTCTTCCACGCCGATAGGAGCCGGACCATGAGAAATTTCAATTTCACCGAACGAGCTTCCACCATCGAAGTTCATACCTACGCAATTGCCATTCGAACGGCCCTTCGACGGTGCAAAGTCTTCCTTGAAAAGGATCGTTTGGTCGGGCTTCGGCTTCCACCCGATGCCGCTTTGGAAGCATATCGGGACGCGGTCGAGCTGATTCTGAAGGGTGCCAGCCTGAACCACTACTTGATCTCAACGATCACCGTTGCCGACAAGGGCGCCCCTGATACTCTGGACGCGCTCCATATGGTTCGCTTCAAGGCTGCCGTAGTCGTGCTTATCCAGCACGACGCGGAGCTTCCTGGTGAGCTAGTGGTCGCACTAGACCGGGTTGTCGACGTCGCGCCAATGCATGCCAGACACCTTGTTGCCGCCGCGAAGTCTGTGGTTGCAATCGACGTGTCGATCGAATTGGCCCGCGAGCTCGTTCAATATCCGGCGCGACTTGTGTTTCTATCCCTCCGGCCCGGACGGCCACTAGATGATGTCCTCCGGAGGCTTCAAGCCAATGTGGTCGAGGCGTTCAAACCGCCCAGGAAACCGCCAAGCTGGGAGCCACAGGTAGAGGAACTTGAAGGATATGGCGCCGCGAAAGACTGGGCCGTCGAACTGATCGCTGATATCGCGGACTATCGCGAGGAGCGGATCCCGTGGTCCGACGTAGCCTCCGCCATTCTGCTGGCGGGGCCAACGGGAACCGGAAAGACGCTGTTCGCACAGGCGCTGGCTCGGTCATGCGGCGCGCACTTCATTGCCACTTCCACCGCGGTCTGGCAATCGAAGGGGCATTTGGGAGACATGCTCAAGGCGATGCGGGGTAGCTTCCAGGAAGCTGTGCGGTCCGGCCCCACGGTGCTCCTCATCGACGAGATCGACGCGATCGGCGACCGGGGTCAATTCCGCGGGCATAACGCCGATTACAGCGTGCAAGTAGTCAACGCGCTGCTGGAGCTACTGGATGGTTCAGAGGGGCGTGAAGGGGTGATCGTGGTCGCCACAACAAACCACGCCCATAAAATTGATCCAGCATTGAAACGCCCGGGGCGGCTTGATAGGGAGGTTGTCCTTGAACGTCCTGACAGGTCTGCGCGCGGAAAAATGCTCGAGTTGCATCTCGGGTCGAACATTGTAGCGAAGGACCTTCAAGAAGCAGCGATCGCGACCAGTGGCTATTCCGGCGCCGATCTAGCCCAAGCTGCGAGGGACGCCAAGCGAGCCGCCCGACGGAAGGGCCGAGACGTCGAGATTGCTGATCTCATGGCGCTGCTGCCTCCTGTCACGGCCATCACCGGGGATGAACGATGGGAGGCATGTCTACATGAAGCAGGTCATGCAGTCGTTGGCCTTGAACTCGGCGTCGGCGAACTGGAAATGATTGTGGTTGCGAAGGAAGTCGGACATCGCGACACCCGGGTTGGTCACGTCCAATGGCGACGCGAACCTCGAAGAAGCCGTGGCCGTCAGACCTATCTGAACGAAATCGCCATGATGTTGGGCGGGATGGCGGCTGAGCATATCATGCTAGGCGACATCCAGGACGGCTCCGGAGGTGTCGAAGGCTCCGATCTCCAGCGCGCCAGCGACGTGGCGACCAGAATGCTTGCATCTCTGGGATTGGGAGCGCTCCAATTCTACGACTTGTCATCGTCCAGTGACTTGGAGGAGTTGCGCCGCGAAGACCCTGCGCTTCGCAGGCGCGTCGAGAAGCTGCTGGCTTCTGAACTAGATCGTGCCATCGACATCGTTCAGAGACGGGCAGGCGATTTGGAGCTTATTGCCGAACAAGTCTTCGAGGACGGCGTCGTGTCCGGCAGGGAAGTGGCGGAACTCGTCAATCCGAGAAGGAGGACAGGTTAGGGCGTCCAATGCAGAAGCAGGCGAAGGCCCGACCTCCTCGTCGATCGGGCCTCCCCCATACCGCCTCACAGGAAAGCGCGGCGGGGCGCCTATTATCGATCGGCACCCCGCGCGTCAACAAGCTGCCGAGCACGCTGCAGTGATTGCCAGCTCTCGCGGACGCGATCGGTATCAAGACGAAAGCAAGGATGTCTGTGGCGCCAGAGTCTCGCTCATGGCAACCGATGGCATGAGCTTGCCGGATCGGTGTGGGGCGCAGTTTTGATTGCTGTTTTGGGCGAAACCAAGTACAAGGAGCCATGAAATCGCGACAACCGGGTCGATCTAGGTCGGACGGCCGCGAAAGCGCTAGGACGGCGGGACATGCGTGAAATACCGCACCTCCCGCCGTTTCGATTCAAGGACGGCTTCCTGCCGCATTGGTCACTGGCTGATCGGTTCAAGCAACCAACTGCAGCTGCAGCTTCCATGGTGCCCTGGGATCGTGCACGGATTCATGGATCGACAGCCCGCTCGCGTCGATGTCCATCATCATCGTGGCGAGAAGCCAGTCGGCGGGCATCACGCAAGGTAGGTCTTCGGCATCGAGCACGCCGATCAGCTCGTTGTCGGTGGACAGGCCGCTTCGGGTTTCGTGATCTTTTCGGTCAAGCGTCCACAGGTATCGGGTCATCAATCTGGTAGTCCATGCGCTATATGGAAGGGGTGCTCTCTACAGGCGGGAGTGTTGCAGATCAATGCCCCAAACCCTGGCCCATCTTGGATCTTGACTCGTTGGCAAATTAGAACGAATAGAGAACGTTCGATCTTGTCGGAGATATCGCATCATGTTGGACAAAGTCGCCGCGAAACCCAAGAAGAAGACACCTTTCGAACAATGGTGGGGTGGACTGCCGCTAAACATTAGAGCAACCCACGACCTCGCGTTTGCTCGCCGATGCTTTCGCGCCGGGCATCTGATTGGGACCAGACCCGCGAAGATCAAGTATCGGTTCAGGGCAGGGAGGTTTCAAGTTTCTGTATGGGCATCGAATGCAAAAGATGCAGCGAAAGAAGCGGTCATCGAGCTGGACTTCCGCGTCGCTAACGCCGGGAAGAAGCCACCAAGAGCGGGCTGGAAGCTGACCCCAATCCGCGACGATGAATAAGATCCTTGCAGCTCTCGCTTGTCGATCCACTGCAGCCGCTGCGATCGCTATCGTGCGATCAACACTGGACCGAGTTCAGATTGCTCTGACGTCCTCGGCCCGAGACTTGCCAGTTCTCCGGTCTTCGCCAATCTCGTATGAGACCTTCTGGCCTTCGCGAAGCAGCGTCGGACCCTGGACGGCCGAGACATGGACGAAAACGTCGGTACCGCCTTGTTCCGGCGTGATGAAACCGAAGCCCTTATCCTGGTTGAAGAACTTCACGGTACCAGTGGCCATCGTTTCCTCCTTAGTCTGAAACGGCGATATCGATATCATAGGCGAGGGCGCGTTCAAGGATAAACGAGTCCGACTGAACACCTATTCAGCCGAGTTGTCGTCGGCAAGCGTCTTTACGAGAGCGATAATGGATTTTCGTAAGCGCGGATCCTGAATGTTGACGAAGGCTTTGTTCAGCGCAATTCCATCCGCAGTTCCGATGAGAGCCTCGACCAGGCCAAGCTCCGGGATTGATTTTGAATCACTGTCCGGTTCCTCGCCGAACAAAGCGCTTGGTGATGTACCTAGGATCTGAGCGATGTGCTGCAGCCTGCTCGATCCAACGCGGTTCGAGCCCTTTTCGTACTTCTGAACCTGCTGGAACGTGATCCCGAGACGCTCGGCCAAAGCCGATTGCGACAATCCGAGGAGCTTCCTTCTTGCGCGGATGCGTGCTCCGACGTCGATGTCGATTGGGGATGGGACGTTTGCTGTACGCGGCATCAGTTTCACCTTGTAAAACGGGACCGATATTCTTCGACCCCGGAATTGTCCAGCGCGATACCGTTGTGCTGGTTAAGAGAGGGATTCTACACGGTCGCCAAGAGGCACTACCGATGTGGACGTCGAACTCGTCCAAAGAAAAACCCCGGTTGAATGGCCGGGGCTGAAGTGGGGATAACGTTGCTGCGGGGAGGGGATCGATCGCAGCCACTAAGGAACGAACAGCGTAGGCTTTGGTTCCCTCGACGAAATCGACCGATGCTGTAGCTAGGCCCTTGCGGATATTGTGCCGTTTCCTTCGGATACCGATAGAGGCTTAGCGACGATTGGATCCCGCCTCGCAGGCGTGCCAGGAGTTCTGATATCCGGCTTCGCCTTCGCGACCATAGCACCATCCAACTTTCTCGAGCTTGGCTCCCAGTGTCTCCCTGCGCTCGCATGCCTGCCAGGTTTCCGGCTTGTCGCCAGATCCGCCGCGACAGCTGCCGTTTTCGTCTTCCCATTGACTGATGAGGCGGCTCGGCGCTGACGGTGCTTTGTCAGCCTTGACCACCCGGCTGCTCTCGCCAAGGATCTTTTTGGAGCGCGGATCCCAAGTCACTTGGAAGTCAGCAATCCCGGAGGATGCCTTTCCGCGTTGCTGGCTGCGCGTGAACCATTCGACAATTCCGGTGATTTGACATGTCGCGATGCAACGGACTGCTTCGCTCCCATCCCGGACGCTATATGCCCGTTCCGGCCAGCGTTGTGCGAAGGTCTCCTTGTCCTTGAGGACATCGGCGATTGCCACTTGCTTGCCGAAGAAGTCGACATTGTCGGCATATGCACTTCGCATAAAGGCAAGCGCTTGATCATTGGGGAGCGACCAAGCGTCGTGATATTTCGATACGAACGCCAAGGCGGCCTGATCATCGCTTACTGGTCTTTGATCGGCGTTCGCGCTTGCGGCTGGATCTTGCTTTGCCTGCGGCGCCTCGAGCACCGGCCTATCTAGGTCCGGTGCGGACGCGACGGAGACCGGGGTCGTGACACCCCAGTTCGCCATCTCGCTCGAAGTGAGATACCGCATGTCGGAGCTCTCAATCGAGAGGCTCAACTGAAGCAACTGCGGGCTGACACCCATTTCCGTCAGGTATCCGATGATCTGAGCTGTCATTGCTTGAACGGCGGTGACAGCAGTCTTGCTGTCGACAGCGGCATCATCCGAGAATGACGCCTGATGAACGCCAATCGCGCCAGCATCCGCCGAACGTTGAACCCCGCCGACGAATGCCAGAGCGCACGCGGACGCGCATTCGGCGGAGCGTACCTGAAGCGTCGAGGCGCCGAGCGCTCGGATCATCCGCCCAATCTTCATCGCCGAAACGACATTCCCTCCAAGCGATTTGAACGTGATGAACGTAGGTTTGAATTGCGCAACTTCACCCGCGAGTATTACAGGGTCGTCGGAAAGGTCGAACTCGCCCTTCAATACCAGCACCTTGATGCCGCTCTCAAGGTTCAGGCGCTCGTACGAGATAGCCGCCGCTGGCTGCCCCGCAAACAAACCACCAATAATGACAGCGATCCCCAGAGTTCGCGGCTTCAAGAAACTACCCTCGCTACGATTGCAGAATAGAACGTCGGATATAACCTGCAACTGAAACTGCGATCTTTGGTGAATGAGGTCGGGGCAGTTGTTTTTGCCCGCAAAGCCATTCGGAGCGCATTTTTGTCGATCGTAGCGATGAGCCGCGCCGGGGGAGCAGTGCAAAGACGCATCCTACCTAACAGCGAAACTTGTTCTCTAGGGGGAACGGTTCCATCGAAGTCTTGAGGCCTTCATCCAGGCAGCGACGGCCAAGTCTTCCGAGCAGGTTGGTGACCTTGCGAAGTTATGCATTGCTCCCCATTTGCAGATCGCCACCCCACATCACGTGAATCTCCGCAGCGGCGTCCGCCGGCGCATGCGTGACGGTTCACGCGCGGGGTGAGAGGGCCGCTCCCTTCCTTGAGGTCGAGCGCCCTCGGACTGCTTTAACATACCTTAGATGTCCTACTAACGAGCCGTCCGACGCGAATCCTTCGGTAGGAGCGATGGAGAGGCGCGAGTGCTCTAGTCCCCACGACGGGAGTGGCGGAGCCCCAGTCAGGAGTTTTCCAAAACTCGTGGATCAGCGGCTTGCGGTCCGTCCAATTCCATATCAAGAGGCGGCGGTTCAACGACCTGACGACGCACCGCATCCTCCGGCCAGAGCATCGCCTCCCAGTCGATACGCATGTTCCGGATCGCTCCGAACAGGGCCAATCCAGCCGCCTGAGCCAGTCGCGGAGGAACCGCGTTTCCGATTTGCCTGGAAACGGCCACCTTGCCACCCGCGAACATCCAATTGTCCGGGAAGTTCTGCAAACGCGCTTTCATCCGGATGGTCAGTTCCGGCCTGAATCCTTCGACCGCAGCCTCTTCGTTGGTCGGCGCCTCGTTCGCCAGCTTCGACATGTCGAAGCCCAGCCCATCCCATTTCGTCTCGGCGTTATTCCGGCGTTTACCCCGGCTGGTCACCAACGTCGACGCTTGCGCACCATATGCGACGACGTTTCCGTGTCTATCGGTGACCGGGTATTCACGCATCTCGCGCGCCCAATTCTCGGCACCACTCCAGCCGTTCTCGGCCATCAGGTCGACGAGTGCATCTCCGAGTGTGGCTCGCCGGGCAGGGAAGGCGGGCGGCAGCCGGAAGGCACCAGCGTAGTCCTTCTTCATGCCGACGATCAGGATGCGTGTCCGAGACTGAGCAATGCCGAAGTCGCTGACTTCCAGGCGGTGGATTTCGGTCTCATATCCGGCCTTCCGGAAGCCGCGCAGCACGTCGGCAAGATGGGCCGAATGACGCGCGTGCAGCAGCCCGACGACGTTTTCGAACATGAAGGCGCGAGGGCGCACTTCGCGCACGATCCGGACTGCCTCGGGAAGGAGATCGCGAGGATCGTCTTTGCCGAGCTTCTTGCCTTCCTGCGAGTAGGGCTGGCAGGGCATTCCTCCGGCGACGAGTGCGATGTTCTGGTCGCGGTACGGCCGGAAATCGACTGTTCGGATGTCGTCGGTGAAGACCTTCCACTCGGGTCGATTGCGGCGGAGCGTGGCGGCCGCCTGCTTGTCGAACTCGTAGAGGGCCGCATGGGTGAAGCCAGCGCGCTCAAGCCCGATGGACATGCCCCCGGCTCCGGCACACAGCTCCAGCGCCCGCAGCTTCACTCGGTGCGGTGGCTGCTCGTCAAGGATACGGTCGCGGCCGTCCCAGCCGCCGGGTAGCGTCAGCATGCCAGCGAGCTTGCGCAGCGCGGTCGTCAGCTTGTAGTCGTGGGATGCAAACCGACTGCCTTCGCCCGGGCGGAATTCCTTGCCGTCGATGATGGAGCAAAGTGCCTCGAAGCCGATCGTCACAACGTCCGCGGCCTTTCGAGTGGACGGATCGTCTCGCAGGCGGTCTTCGCCAAAGATGCCCAGGCATTCATCCCGAAGGCGCGCGGCCTCGGTGCGAGTGTCTTGCGATCCGAGAACCGTCGCCCGATCCTTCCAGGCAGTCTTCTCAATCCGCAAGACAAGGCGCTGCAGCTTCGACTGAAACGCCTCGGAGGTGGCGGTGGCCTTTTTCCTTGCCGCCACTCTCACGGCCCTGTTGTGCTTCTCAATAGCGGCGTGGAAAGGTGTCAGCTTCGCTGCGCGCAAGCGTTTCCGGATAGCTGAGATCTCGCGCTCATCGATGCGGGCGCCCAGCTCCATGCGGGCGAGAACTTCGGCACGGGCGTCGTCATCTGCCGCGACCAACGCTTTCACGACCGGGAACGATGCGCGAGCACTTTCGAGCAGGCCTTCGCTGCCCTTGAGCTTCTCCGAGAAAGCCACGTAGGTCGACAGCTCGGTCGCAGGCAGATTGCACGTGATGCGCAGGAATTCTCTGGCTTCCTTGGCGGGCATCATCGCCTGGAGCTTCTCGACCTCAGCGGCCATCTTGAGGATGCGGCTCGTCATCTGTTTTTGCAGGCCCGTCACCCGTCTCGCGAGATCGCTCAGAGTTTGTGCGTTCGAATCCATTTCCAGCCGTCCGTGTGTCGTTTCGGCACGACCGATATCCGGGCGCGTCTTAAAAGCCCTGGAAAGGGTTCATTCAAATGCGATCAATGTTCGGTTTTCTTTGAAAGGCTTACTCCGCGGCATCGCGAAGGCAGATGCCTTAACGCGACCTCAACGCATGCGTGTCCATATCGCGGCAAGGATTCGAATGGAGTAAAAGAATGAATAGCCGGGCGTCAGCGCCTCTTGAAGGCGTGGTCGTGATCGTGATCGACACGTTTGAGAGTGCTCGCAAAGTGGAGACAGCTTTGGCGTCGGCCGGAGCCACCGTCTTCGTCGCCCATGACGATGCCGGGTGCCGTGACCTGCTGAAGCGGATCTCCCCGCATTTCGCTGTCATTGATCCGACTGTTTCGGAAGGCGGCGCACCGCAAGGGCTCGCGTGGATCCTGTTCTCACATCCTGAAATCCGGACGATCGTGTACTCTGATAACGTTCACCCATCTGCGAGCGTGACGTTGAAATGGCTTATTGCGAAGTCTCGTCCGGTCGCAGACGTGGTCGGCGCTCTCTTGGACGCGGTGAGGGACAAAAGCTGGGTCGCCAAGGGCGGCGATGACGTGAAGCCTGTGTGGTAATCGCGACGTCGTGCGAGGGAATGACTGTGCAGCCAGGCAAGACCCGTCCCTGGTGACGGCTCAGTTCCTATCCCCCTTGGTGAAAAAGGCTCCGTCACCGGAGCCTCTCCAACACAACAAGCTACAAGGTGTTTAGTTTGCGTGCTCTTGCTCTCGCGGCCTTTTGCCCTTGGCTTCCAACATGGCCATTCGGATAAAGTACTCGATTGGCTTCTGACCTTCGCCGCGGGCCAGCTTTGCACAGACTTCAAGATGATCAACGAGTTGGTTCGTCATGCTATCCTCCGTTGCGTCCCCCGACACATTAAGATTGTCTAATATAGCTTGATCGAGGCTTAACAAGCGTAAGCAAACTATGGCCTTGCAAAACCGGGCCGAAGGGCAATACCAATTCGCTATTGCAAGTCATTCTCAACGCTGTATGGTCAATGCACTTAGTGAAGTGTGGAACCGCGGGCCATGATATCGGTCAATCAGCTATCTTTACGGATGCGTTCACGCCTCCGGTCGCGCCAAGTCATGCTTGAGCGCGGATTCCCCAAGAAGACGACATTCATGTTTGAGTGGCCGTCTGCCTCCGCGATCAGCGTCCTCTGTCGGCTGATGATTTTGGCAATTCTCGTGCTAGGCGTTGTCAGTCACCGGGTCGTGCTGTCCTAATAGGATTGCAGCCGAGTTGAGAATGCTTCGCAGGTGCATTCAATACCTGAGTTTGCAGTTGCAACTTATTGTTATTACGAAATATTCTTTTATAGATTTTGGCGAGCTTTCTTGACACGACTGTCGCCCTCGACTATCCGATCCTCATCGGGGAGTAGTCACCGCAAGCCCAGCGGAAGCGCGTCAACATGCTCGTGCAGCAGCACGTGGCGCGTTTGACCGGAGAAATTCGGTTCGACAAGACCGTGGCGAAGCAGGCTCGGCTCGGACAAAGCCTGGGACGCCCG
>Ga0102592_1000702_pt1 | contig 48504 bp, 36 predicted proteins | sample AraplaCol_mMF_r2_FD_76861 | JGI IMG/M metagenome (GOLD analysis project Ga0102592, IMG submission 76861) | Arabidopsis root microbial communities from North Carolina, USA - plate scrape MF_Col_mMF_r2 (SPADES assembly) (version 2) | ecosystem: Host-associated > Plants > Roots > Endosphere...
GGCCCTTGGCCAGATCGGACAGCGGCGACACGGCGTCCTTGCTGCGCAGCAGCGACTTCGGCGTCATGATCACCAGCGGCTTGCGGAACAGACGGATCATCTGGCGACGCAGCAGGTGGAAGATCTGGGCCGGCGTGGTCGGCTGAACCACTTGCATGTTGTGGTCTGCGCAGAGCTGCAGGAAACGCTCGATACGGGCCGAGCTGTGTTCCGGACCCTGGCCTTCGTAGCCGTGCGGCAGCATCATCGTCAGGCCCGAGGCGCGGCCCCACTTCACTTCGCCCGACGAGATGAACTGGTCGATCACCACCTGGGCGCCGTTGACGAAGTCGCCGAACTGGGCTTCCCAGATCACCAGCGCGTTCGGTTCGGCGGTCGAGTAGCCGTATTCGAAGCCGAGCACGGCCTCTTCCGACAGCACCGAGTCGATCACCGTGAACGGTGCCTGGTTGTCAGACACGTTCTGCAGCGGCACGTACGACCCGGCATCCCAGCGTTCGCGACCCTGGTCGTGCAGCACGGCGTGACGGTGCGTGAAGGTACCGCGGCCGGCATCCTGGCCGGTGATACGCACCGGGTAGCCCGATGCGACCAGCGAGGCGAAGGCCAGGTGTTCACCCATGCCCCAGTCCAGCATCTGCTCGCCCTTGCCCATGTTGGAACGGTCCTTGATGACCTTGTCCACCAGCGGGTGCAGCTTGAGCTGTTCCGGAATCGTGGTGATGCGCTCGGCCAGACGCTTCAGTTCCGTCATCGGAACGGCGGTGTCGGCGGCATCGGTCCACTTGCGGTTCAGGAACGGCATCCAGTCCACGGCGAACTTGTTCTTGAAGTTCGACAGGACCGGGTCGACCGTGTGCTTGCCAGCATCCATGGCAGCACGATAGCCCTTGACCAGCTCGTCGCCGAAGTCGGCAGCGGTCAGATTCTGGGCCACCAGCTTGTCGGCGTACAGCTTGCGCGTACCCGGGTGCTGGCCGATCTTCTTGTACATCAGCGGCTGCGTCATGGCAGGGGTGTCCTGCTCGTTGTGACCCAGCTTGCGGAAGCAGATGATGTCGACCACGACATCCTTGTTGAATTCCATGCGGAAATCAACGGCCAGCTGCATGGCGTACACGACGGCTTCGGGATCGTCGCCGTTCACGTGCAGCACCGGGGCCTCGATCATCTTGACCACGTCCGTGCAATACAGCGTCGAACGCGCATCGCGGGGATCCGAGGTCGTGAAGCCGATCTGGTTGTTGATGACGATGTGCATCGTGCCGCCCGTGCCGTAGCCGCGGGTCTGCGCGAGGTTCAGCGTTTCCATCACCACGCCCTGGCCGGCAAAGGCGGCGTCGCCGTGCACCTGCACCGGCAGCACTTCCTTGTGACCAGCGTCGCCACGGCGTTCCTGGCGGGCCTTCGACGAGCCTTCCACCACCGGGTTGACGATTTCCAGGTGCGACGGGTTGAACGCGAGCGACAGGTGAACCGGGCCGCCTTCGGTCGAGACATCGCTCGAGAAGCCCTTGTGGTACTTCACGTCACCGGCCGGCAGGTCGTCGACGTGCTTGCCTTCGAATTCGGCGAACAGGTCGGCGGGCATCTTGCCCAGCGTGTTGACCAGCACGTTCAGACGGCCACGGTGGGCCATGCCGATCACGATTTCCTGCACGCCCTTGGAACCGGCGTGCTGGATCAGTTCGTCCATCGCGGCGATGAAGCTTTCGCCGCCTTCCAGCGAGAAGCGCTTCTGGCCGACATACTTGGTGTGGAGGAAGCGCTCCAGGCCTTCGGCCGCGGTCAGGCGGTCGAGGATGTGCTTCTTCTTCTCCAGCGTGAACACGGGCTTGGAACGCGTGGTTTCCAGGCGTTCCTGCCACCAGCGCTTCTGCGCCTGGTCGCTCACGTACATGAACTCGGCGCCGATGGTGCCGCAGTACGTCTCACGGAGGTTGTTGAGCAGCTCGCGCAGGCTCATCGACTCCTTGCCGAAATACGTGTTGCTGGCATTGAAGACGATGTCGAGGTCGGCCTCGGAGAAACCGTAGAACGCCGGATCCAGGTCAGGCAGGGGCGGACGCTCCTGACGCTTGAGCGGATCGAGGTCGGCCCAGTGCGAACCGATGTTGCGGTATGCGGCGATCAGCTGCGTGGCAGCGACGCGCTTGCGGCCCATGTCGGAATCGGCCGAGGCAACAATGGTCTTGATGGGGCCAGCCTTGGCGCGCTCGGCGAACGAGGCGACGATCGGGGCGTGGGGGATATCGCGGGCGTTGGAACCGTCCACAGCCGGGACATTCTGCATCGCGTCGAAATACGCGCGCCAGTTGTCGGGAACCGAGCTGGGATTCTGGAGATAGGCCTCGTACAGCTCTTCCACATAGGGGGCGTTGCCGCCGAAGAGGTACGAATTGCTTTGATACTGCTGCATCATGGGGCGCTCACTATTCTCCGGGTATGCCGGAGTTAAGCGGGTTCATCAACCTTCCGCGACACGGCCTGACCGGTTAGCGGATTGCAAACAACTCTTGGGGGTCCTGCGGTTACCACCTTGAACGAACGGCACCCGGGGGTGCCGTCTGTCCCGGTCTCGCCGCCTGACCCGAAAGGGCAAGTTGTGCGGGAAGGACCTAAGTCTTCACTCGCAGAGCATAGCATGTAATCCCCCAGACAGTGGGGACTTTTCGTGATGCAAAATCGAGACAGTTTGTCCAGGAACGCTACGGCTGTTACGGCTGCTACGACTGCGGTTCGATCTGGTCGACCGCATCGGTAATCAGGCCATCGAGCCCCCAGGACAGCAGATCCTGCGCCCGCGACGGGTCGTTGACCGTGTAGCACAGCACCTTGAAGCCCGCAGCATGGGCGTCGGCAATGACCCTGGCGTCGAGTTCGCGATGATTCGAGTCCAGCGCCTCGCAATCCAGGCGCCGCAGGCGGTCGAGCCAGTCGGGCGGAAGCTTGTCCAGCAGCAAGGCGCGCGGCAGGTTCGGCGCGGCGAGCCGCGCCGCTTCAAGCGCGACTTCGGAAAACGACGACAGCAGCGGCGGCACGGCCGCACCCTCCCACAACGAAAGTGCGTCAAAAGCCACGGCTGCGCCAGTGCGGTATTCGGCACCCGGTACCGGCTTGATCTCGATATTGACCAGGAAGCCGTTGGCCTGCGTATAGCGGGCGATGGCCGCCAGCGTCGGCACCGGCTCGCCGGCGAATGCCGGGCTGTGCCAGGTGCCGGCGTCCAGCAAGGCGATCTCGCCAAGCGTCAGCGCGTCGACGCGCCCGCGGCCCGAGGTCGTGCGGTCCAGCGTGGCATCGTGCATCAGCACGGGCTTGCCGTCGCCGGACAGCTTCACGTCGAACTCGAACATCCGGTAGCCGAACGACGCGCCATGACGAAAGGCCGCCAGCGTGTTCTCGGGCGCCAGCTTGCCGGCGCCACGGTGCGCGATATGCCGCGGATACGGCCAGTTCGTCCGGATATCGCTCATGCCAGGGCCTCGATCCGCTTGCCGTGCTGCATGTCGAAGAAGTGCAGGTGATCGGCCGATGCGGTGATCGGCAGCTTGTCGCCGGCGCGCACGGGCATATGGCTGTCCAGCCGCACCACGATTGGCTGGCCGCCCAGCGTGCCGTAGGCGAACGAGTCGGCGCCCAGCGCCTCCACCACGCGCACGTCGACCTCGGCAATCGCCTCGTGCGTGGCGCACGGCTCGATGTGCTCGGGACGCAGCCCCATCAGCGCCTGCTCCGGCAGGTGCAGGCCCATCGGCAGATGGCCCAGCGTGGCCGCGCCGGCCTGACCTTCCTTCGGCAGGACGCGCATCTGCGCCTCGCCGCCCTGGGCGCCCTGCCCCGCGCCATTGCGCGCCACCGGCACCAGGTTCATCGGCGGCGAGCCAATGAAGCTGGCCACGAACGTGCTGGCCGGGCGCGAATACACTTCCAGCGGCGTGCCGATCTGTTCGACGCGTCCGCCGTTGAGCACCATCATGCGGTCGGCCAGCGTCATGGCCTCCACCTGGTCGTGGGTCACGTACAGGCTGGTAGTCTTCAGGCGGCGATGCAGGTCCTTCAGCTCCAGGCGCATCTGCACGCGCAGCTTGGCATCGAGATTCGACAGCGGTTCGTCGAACAGGAACACGGCCGGTTCGCGCACGATGGCACGGCCCATGGCCACGCGCTGGCGCTGGCCGCCCGACAGCGCGCGCGGCTTGCGTTCCAGCAGCGGCGCCAGCTCCAGGATGCCGGCCGCGTGCTTGACGCGCTGTTCGATCTCGGCCTTCGACATGCCGCGGATCTTGAGCCCGTACGCCATGTTGTCGTAGACGCTCATATGCGGATACAGCGCGTAGTTCTGGAACACCATCGCGATGTCGCGCTCGGCCGGTTCCAGGTCGTTCACGACCTTGTCGCCGATATGCACCTCGCCACCGGAGATCGTTTCCAGCCCCGCCACCATGCGCAGCAGCGTGGACTTGCCACAGCCGGACGGGCCGACGATCACGATGAACTCGCCGTCGGCGATTTCCATATCGATGCCATGCACCACCTGGGTGCCGCCGGCGTAGGTCTTCTGTACGTTGCGAAGAGACAGCTTTGCCATGGTCTGACCTTATTTTTCCGTTTCCACCAGGCCCTTGACGAACCAGCGTTGCATCAGCACGACCACCACGGCCGGCGGAATCATCGCCAGCATCACCGTGGCCATCACCAGGTTCCAGTCGGTGGCCGCATCGCCCGAGCGGGAGATCATCTGCGTCACGCCCACCACCACGGGCGTCATCGATTTCTGCGTGGTGATCAGCAGCGGCCACAGGTACTGGTTCCACCCGTAGATAAACTGGATCACGAACAGCGCCGCGATGCTGGTGCGCGACAGCGGCAGCACCACATCCCAGAAGAAGCGCAGCGGGCCGGCACCGTCGATGCGGGCTGCCTCGGCCAGTTCGTCCGGAATGGTCAGGAAGAACTGGCGGAACAGGAACGTGGCCGTGGCCGACGCGATGATCGGAATCGTCAGCCCGAGGTAGCTATCCAGCAGGCCCAGGTCCGACACCACCTTGTAGGTCGGCAGGATCCGCACTTCCACCGGCAGCATCAGCGTGATGAAGATCATCCAGAAGAACACCTTGCGCAGCGGAAAGCGGAAATAGACCACCGCGAAGGCCGAGATGATCGAGATCGCGATCTTGCCCAGCGCAATGCCCAGCGCCATGATCAGGCTGTTCTTCATCATCGTGGACACCGGCGACGCCGATTCGCCCACGCCCTGGAACAGCACCGTGCGATAGTTTTCGATCAGGTGGCCGCCCGGGATCAGCGCCATCGGGGCGTCCAGCACCTGTTCGGCCGTCAGCGTCGACGCCACGAAGGTCAGGTACACCGGAAACGCCACGACGACGATGCCCAGGATCAGCACCACGTGGGTAATGAAGTCCAGTACAGGACGACGCTCTACCATTGCCTATCCTCCTGTCAGTATTGGACCTTGCGTTCCACAAAGCGGAACTGCACCACGGTCAACGCGATCACAATCACCATCAGCACCACGGACTGCGCGGCCGAGCCGCCGATGTCCATGCCGCGGAAGCCATCGTGGAACACCTTGTAGACGAGCGTATTCGTGGAATTGAACGGGCCGCCGTGCGTCACCGCATCGATGATCGCGAACGTGTCGAAGAATGCGTAGACCACGTTGATCACCAGCAGGAAGAACGTCGTTGGCGACAGCAGCGGGAACACGATCGACCAGAAACGCTTCCACGGCCCGGCGCCATCGATGGCCGCCGCCTCGATCAGCGACCTGGGAATGCTCTGCAGCCCGGCCAGGAAGAACAGGAAGTTGTAGCTGATCTGCTTCCACGCGGCCGCCAGCACCACCAGGGCCAGCGCCTGGTTGCTGTCGAGCAGGTAGTTCCAGTCCACCCCGATCTTGCGCAACGCGAATGACACCACGCCCAGCGTCGGGTTGAACATGAACATCCAGAGCACGCCCGCCACGGCCGGCGCCACGGCGTACGGCCAGATCAGCAGCGTCTTGTAACCGGTGGCGGCACGCACCACGCGGTCGGCAAAGTACGCCAGCAACAGCGCCACCGACAGGCCCACCACGGTCACGCCGATGGCAAATACGCCTGTCACCTGAAACGATTCGATGTAGTTCGGATCGTTCCAGAGTGTGACAAAGTTGTCGGCGCCAACGAAATCGAGATTGATGCCGAAGGCATCCTGCTGCAGCATCGACTGCCACAGCGCCTGCCCGGCCGGCAGGAAGAAGAAAACCAGCGTGATGACGATCTGCGGCAGCACCAGCAGATACGGCAGCCACGGCGACCGGAATACGACGCGTTTTTCCATGGGATGGATTCCGCCCTGAGACTGAACGACTGAACGACTGAACAAACGTCAAGCGGGCGACGGTTGTGCCGCCGCCCGCTCGGGTCCCGCACCGGCCGGAATTATTCCCGCGCGGTCTTCTGGAAGCGTTCCAGCTGTTCGTTACCGCGTGCCACGGCCGCGTCCAGCGCCGCCTTTGGCTCCTTCTTGCCCGCCCACACGGATTCCAGTTCCTCGTCGACGATCGTGCGGATCTGCACCAGGTTGCCCAGGCGCACGCCGCGCGACTTGTCGGTGGTCTTCACGACCATCTGCTCGACCGACACATCGGCACCCGGATTCTTGTCGTAATAACCCGATTTCTTGGTCAGCTCATAGGCAGCCATCGTCAGCGGCAGATAGCCGGTGGCCTGGTGCCAGTCGGACTGGATCTCGGGCTGCGACAGGAACGTGAAGAACTTGGCTACGCCCTTGTATTCTTCGGCCTTCTTGCCGCCCATCACCCACAGCGAAGCGCCACCGATGATCGTGTTCTGCGGGGCGCCCTGCACGTCCGCGTAGTACGGCAGCTGCGACACGCCGAACTGGAACTTGGCGTTTTTACGAATGTTTGCCAGCGACGCCGACGAGCCCGTGAACATCGCGCATTCGCCGTTGTAGAACTTGGCCTGCGACTCCGACTTGCGGCCGCCGTAGCTGAAATAGCCTTTCTTGACCATTTCCTGCAGGTTGGTGATGTGCTTCACGTGCAGCGGGCTGTTGAACACCAGACGCGCGTCGGTGCCGCCAAAGCCGTTGTTCTTGGTCGCGAACAGCGTGTTGTGCCAGGCCGAGAAGCTTTCCAGGTGCACCCAGCTCTGCCAGTCGGTGGTGTAGGCGCAGCTGCTGCCGGCCGCCTTGAGCTTGGCCGAATACTGCATCACCTCGGGCCAGGTCTTCGGCGGGGCCGACAGGCCAGCTTTCTTGAAGGCGTCCTTGTTGTAATAGAAGACGGTGGTCGAGCTGTTGAACGGGAACGACAGCATCTCGCCCTTTGACGAGGTGTAGTAACCCGCCACGGCCGGGATATAGGCCTTCTGGTCGAACTTCTCGCCCGCTTCCTTCATGACGACGGACACCGGCTTGATGGCGCCCTTGGCACTCATCATCGTGGCGGTGCCTACCTCGAACACCTGCAGGATGGCCGGGGCGCCGCCTGCGCGGAACGCGGCGATACCGGCGGCCATCGTCTCGTCGTAGTTGCCCTTGTTCACGGGCACGATCTTGTAGTCAGACTGGCTGGCGTTGAACTTGTTGGCGATCTCGTTCACCTTGTCGTTCAGCGCGCCCTGCATGGCGTGCCACCACTGGATCTCTACGGCTGCGTGGGCCGTGCCGGCCAGGGCCAGGCTGGCCACTGCGGCGAATTTCAACGCGAAGCGCGGGAAGGACATTGGCATTTCTCCTGAGGCCGTTCGGTGCGACAGTTTTTTTGAAAAAGCGACCGACTGTATGCATTTTTTGTGACAGGCATGTTACGCCGCTCCGTTGTCATCGAACACCGGGCAAACCCGCCCTTGCGCAAGAGAATGTTGCAGCATATTGACGACAGACAATTGCCCCGCCAGGCTCCGGCCGCCACGGCTACAATCCCCCGCCATGACCGTACCGACCTCCTTTTCCGCCCTGCCCGACAGCGCGCTGCGCCGTGTCCGCGGCATCCTGACCGACATCGACGGCACCCTGACCACCGATGGCCGCCTGCCCGCCGCCACCTACGTCGCGCTCGACCGGCTCAAACGGGCCGGACTGCACGTGGTCCCGGTGACGGGGCGCTGCATCGCATGGGCGGAAATCCTGACACGCCTGTGGCCTGTCGACGCGATCATCGGTGAAAATGGTGCGTTCTACTCACATCTCGTCGACAACAAGCTCATCACCCGCTTTCTCGACGATGCCGCCACGCGCGAGGCCAACCTGTTCCGGATTCATGCGCTGGGCCAGGAAATCCTGCGCGAAGTGCCGGGCTGCGCGCTGGCGTCGGACCAGGCATGGCACGCGGCCGACCTGGCCATCGACCACGCCGAAGACGTCTCGCCGCTACCCCAGACCGCCGTCGACCGCATCGTAGCCATCATGCGCGGCGCCGGCATGACCGCCACCGTCAGCTCGATCCACGTCAACGGCTGGTTCGGCCACCACGACAAGCTGTCGATGAGCCGGCTCTGTGTAGAGGAATTACTCGGGGACGACATCGACGTCCAGCGCGACGAGTGGCTGTTCATCGGCGATTCGGCCAACGACGTGGCGATGTTCGGCCATTTCCCCCTGTCGGTGGGCGTGGCGAACGTACGCGACATTCTGGACAAACTGCCAGTGAAACCCGCCTACATCACCAATGCGGCCGGTGGAGAAGGTTTTGCGGAAATGGCGGAAAGGGTCTTGAAGCTGAAACAGTCGGCATAACGCACGCTGTCCGTCGTGCTTCAATGAGACATGTACAGGGGCGCGCATGCGCCTCGCCTATTGTGGAGCCGACGGTGAAAGCAAGCTTCGCCGCAACCCTTGCCACACTCCTCGCCGCGCTCGCCATCACGGCATGCGCCACCGACCCGCCCGCCGAGCCTCCGCAGACGCTGGTGGGAGAGATTCAGATCCGGGGCAGCGACCCGTTTCCGACAATCATGCTGGAAACGGACGAGTTTGACTTCTGGGAACTGCGCGGCATGACGATTCCCCAGGCCCGCAAGCTGGCTGGCAAGCGGGTATCGGCGCGAGGCAGGGTCCTGCTGGCGCCCGGGCCCGACGTCTGGCTTCCCGCGTTCAGGGTGGACGAGGCGCCCGAACCCGTCAGCCCATAGACAGGCTCCGCATTGAAAAAGGGAGGCCCGACAGAGCCTCCCTTCACGCTTGCGCGGGGCTTGCAACCGGATCTCAGTCGAACCCAAGCTCCTGGAGCTTCCGCGTAATCGTATTCCGGCCAATTCCGAGCCGGGTGGCTGCTTCCACGCGACGCCCGCGCGTGACGCCGAGCGCGGCTTCCAGCACGGCCTTCTCGAAGCGGCGCGTCAATGCATCCATGACTTCCTGCTGCCCGGATTCCAGCATCGACTTCGCCTCGCCGGCCAGCAGGCTTTCCCAGCTTTGCGTGACGGCCGGTGCGGCATAGGCAGGCGCCATGGCCGGCGACGTCGCCACCATCGGCGGACGCGTGGCTACCAGGGTGTCGCCATCGCTGCCAGGCGCGCCCATGCTGTAGTCGGACGTCTCCAGCGCATCGTAGTCGCCTGCCGGCCGCATTTCGGCGGCCATCGGGCGCGACGCCGACAGGCTTTCGCCGTGTCCGGCATCGATCATCTCGCGCGGCAGATCCTTGACCTCGATGGTCTGCGCCGGCGCCATCACGGTCAGCCAGTTGCACAGGTTTTCGAGCTGGCGGACGTTGCCTGGGAACGGCAACGTGCTGACATAGGTCAACGCGTCGTCCGACATGCGCTTGGGCTCGACACCCAGTTCCTTGGCACTCTTCTGCAGGAAATGGCGCGCCAGCAGCGTGATGTCCTCGGGCCGCTCGCGCAGCGGCGGCAACCGCAGCCGGATCACGTTCAGCCGGTGGAACAAGTCCTCACGGAACAGCCCTTCCTTGACGCGGGTTTCCAGGTTCTGGTGGGTCGCGGCGATGACCCGCACGTTCGCGCGCAGCGGATTGTGGCCGCCCACGCGATAGAAATTGCCGTCCGACAGCACGCGCAGCAAGCGCGTCTGCAGATCGAATGGCATGTCGCCGATTTCGTCGAGGAACAGCGTGCCGCCCTCGGCCTGCTCGAAGCGGCCGCGGCGCATGGTCTGCGCGCCCGTGAACGCGCCGCGCTCATGGCCGAACAGTTCCGACTCCAGCAGGTCCTTCGGGATCGCCGCCGTATTCAGTGCGATGAACGGGCCGTTGGCGCGCGGGCTGTGCTTGTGCAACGCACGCGCCACCAGTTCCTTGCCGGTACCGGACTCGCCGGTGATCATCACGGTCACATTCGACTGCGACAGCCGGCCAATGGCGCGGAACACGTCCTGCATGGCCGGCGCCTGGCCCAGGATCTCGGGCGCGTCGACTAGCCGATCGTCCATTTCCTCCTCGCGCAGGCTTTCCTCCAGCGCGCGGCGGATCAGTTCGACAGCCTTGTCGACATCGAACGGCTTGGCCAGGTATTCGAAGGCGCCGCCCTGGAAGGCGGCCACGGCGCTGTCCAGGTCCGAGTACGCGGTCATCACGATGACCGGCAGCCCGGGGTGGCGCGCCTTGATCGCCTGCAACAGGTCCAGCCCCGACCCGCCAGGCATGCGGATATCGGAAATCAGGACTTGCGGCTCGTCCTCTTCCAACGCCGCGAGCACGTCGCGCACATTGGTAAAACTGCGGGAGAGCAGGCTTTCACGGGCAAGGGCCTTTTCCAGGACCCAGCGGATTGATTGATCGTCGTCGACTATCCAGATCGGCTTCATGTGCGTCGCTTGTCTGCTCGGTGTCATGTGGTCTCCCGTATGACCCGCTGGATCGCCGCGCCGGACGCGTCGATGTTTGGATCGACGGTCAGTGCAGCGGCAGCAGGATACGGAAGTCGGTACAGCCCGGCCGGCTCTCGCATTCGATCAAGCCCTCGTGCTGCTGCACGAAGGTTTGAGCGAGTGTGAGACCGAGACCGCTACCGCCATCCCTCCCCGACACCAGCGGATAGAAGATGCGTTCGCGAATGTCCTCGGGGATGCCCGGGCCGTTGTCTATCACATGCAAGTCCAATGCCAGCTTGTACAAACGCTTGGCAATCGTGACCTGGCGGGCCACCCGGGTCCGCAAGACGATCTGCGCGTCGCCCCCGGCGATGCGCTCGTGCAGCGCCTGCGCCGCGTTATGGACGATGTTCAGCACGGCCTGGATCAGCTGCTCCATGTCGCCGCGCAGTTCCGGCAGGCTGGCATCGTAGTCGCGCACGATATCGAGCCCGTTCGGGAATTCGGCCAGTACCACCGAGCGCACACGCTCCAGCACCTCGTGGATATTGAGTTCGGAGACGATGTGCGGGTGCCGGTGCGGCTCCAGCAGCCGGTCCACCAGCGTCTGCAGGCGGTCCGACTCCTTGATGATGACCTGCGTGTACTCGCGCAGCGCACGCTCGGGCAGCTCGAACTCCAGCAGCTGCGCCGCCCCGCGGATGCCGCCCAGCGGGTTCTTGATCTCGTGCGCCAGATTGCGGATCAGTTCCTTGTTGGCCGATGTCAGGTCGATCAGGCGCTCCTCGCGGTCGCTGCGCACCTTCTGCTCGTTGAGCAGGATCTCGACCAGCACCGTGCTCGAAAAGCCTTCGATGCCACCCACCACCACGTGGGCATGCAGCGGCTCCTGCAGCGGCGGGCGCAGCACCAGGTCCTGCCGGCGCACATCCACCTGCCGGGCCATGACCGACTCGATCATCGCGTCGAGTTCTTCCGACGCCCCGAACAGGTCGGGCAGCGTCAGTTCCACCATGGCCTTGCGCGACATGGCAAAGCTGGCCTCGGCGGCCGGGTTGGCGTAGACCACCTGCAGCCCCGGCTGGCGCACCAGCAGCACCGGATTCGCCACCACATCCAGGCCGGGATGAAATGCGACGTCGCCCAATGGCACGATATCGGCATCGCGCGCTACCAGGGCTTCAGTATCGGCCACGTCCGGCTTGCGGTCGGCCCCGGTAACCTTGCGCGAAACTCCGCGAATCAGGCGACGCATCGGTTTCAATCCTTCAGATTCGACAGTTCCCGCCGCAGCGATGCCACATTGGCTTCACTGCGAGCAACGTCATCGCGCAACCGTGCGGTGCGATCCAGATATTTTTGATAGTTGCGCTCGTTGCCCTGGCGCTCGGGCTCGCCGTTGTTGTACTCGGCGCGCAGCCCGGCCAGCTTGGATTCCTCGGACTGCAGCTCCTGCTCCAGCACCGCCCGGCGCTCGCCGTCGCGGGTCCGCTGGGTTGCGCTGTCCACGCGCGGGAAGGCCGCGGGCGACGTGGCAGCCGGCTTGGCGGCCGATGTCACGGCGCCGCTGCTGCGCCCGCCGGGCACCGTCACCACATCGGGCAGGTTGAGCTTCTTGCAGTCCTTGCCACCGCTGCTGCCGTTGCGGTACTCGGGCACGCCGTTGGCGCCCTTGCACATGTACACATCCGACGACTGCGCCGCGGCGGGCGCGGCCCAGACGGCCAGCGCCACGGCAGCCATCGTCACCAGAATGGGGAAACCCACACGCATTTGGTGCGGCAGCGCGCCGCCGGCCATGCTGAAGACCTTGTTCGAAATGGCGTTCATGAACATCGACATGAAGGTTGGGAAAAGGAGCCCCATTCTAGCGAGCAACGTCGCTGCAAAACAAAAAGGGACAGCCGAAGCCGCCCCTTCCTGGTGCAAGTGTTGCCCGGTCACAACCTGGCAACCCACTTATCGCTTTACAGCGAGTAGTACATGTCGAACTCGATCGGGTGAGTGGTCATGCGGAAACGCGTGACTTCTTCCATCTTGAGTTCGATGTACGCATCGATCATCGAGTTCGAGAACACACCGCCGCGGGTCAGGAACTCGCGATCGTTGTCCAGGTACTCCAGCGACTGGTCGAGGCTCGAGCAGACGGTCGGGATCTTTGCGTCTTCTTCCGGCGGCAGGTCGTACAGGTTCTTGTCGGCAGCTTCGCCCGGGTGGATCTTGTTCATCACGCCGTCCAGGCCGGCCATCAGCAGTGCCGAGAAGCCCAGGTACGGGTTCATCAGCGGATCCGGGAAACGCGTTTCGATACGGCGGCCCTTCGGGTTCGCAACGTACGGAATACGGATCGAGGCCGAGCGGTTGCGGGCCGAGTAGGCCAGCTTCACCGGGGCTTCGAAGCCCGGCACCAGGCGCTTGTACGAGTTCGTGCCCGGGTTCGTGATGGCGTTCAGGGCGCGGGCGTGCTTGATGATGCCGCCGATGTAGTACAGCGCGAATTCCGACAGGCCGGCGTAGCCGTTGCCTGCGAACAGGTTCTGGCCGTCCTTCCACACGGACTGGTGAACGTGCATGCCCGAACCGTTGTCACCCACGACCGGCTTCGGCATGAACGTGGCGGTCTTGCCGTAGGTGTGCGCGACGTTCTGGATCACGTACTTCTGCAGCTGCGTCCAGTCGGCGCGTTGCACCAGCGTGCTGAAGCGCGTGCCGATTTCGTTCTGGCCCTGGCCAGCCACTTCGTGGTGGTGCACTTCAACCGGAATGCCCAGCGATTCCAGAATCAGGCACATTTCCGAACGCATGTCCTGGAACGTGTCGATCGGGGCAACCGGGAAGTAGCCGCCCTTCTTGCCCGGACGGTGGCCGCTGTTGCCGTGCTCGAATTCCTTGCCCGACGACCACGGAGCTTCTTCCGACTGGATCTTCACCGAGCAGCCCTGCATGTCGATGTTCCAGGTCACGCCGTCGAAGATGAAGAATTCGGGCTCCGGACCGAAGAAGGCGGTGTCGCCCAGGCCGGTGCTCTTCAGGTAGGCCTCGGCGCGCTTGGCGATCGAGCGCGGGTCGCGGTCATAGCCCTTGCCGTCCGACGGTTCGATCACGTCGCAGGTCAGGACCAGGGTCGGTTCTTCATAGAACGGGTCGATGTAGGCGGTACCCGAGTCCGGCATCAGCAGCATGTCCGAGGCTTCGATACCCTTCCAGCCCGCGATGGACGAACCGTCAAAGGCGTGGCCGCTTTCGAACTTGTCTTCGTCGAAGTGCGACGTCGGAACCGAAACGTGCTGTTCCTTGCCCTTGGTATCCGTGAAGCGGAAATCGACGAACTTGACGTCGTTTTCCTTCACGAGCTTCATCACATCTGCAACGCTCTGCGCCATGCCTATCTCCTGGAAATTCGAGGCTGTGTCTGAGAAAGCCATTGTTGGTGCGACCTCCGGACCTGCCGATCTGGCCGCCCCAAAAGGGACGAAGGATGTTAGCAGAAAGCGTGCCAACGCCGGTCCCAAGCGGGGCGCCAATCGCACAGACTTCCCGAAAAACGTGCATCTGCCTGTCAGACCGCACCGCCACGGGGGATGCGGATTGCATGCAATCCCGGCTGCCGGCCTGCACCCGCCTCGCTTTACCGATACGGATCATCAGGCCCGACACCCATGAAACACCATTCTGGTGCATGATTCAAGCTACAGCACCGATTCAGTGCCAAACACGGTGAGACGCACTTGTTTGGCACCAAAACAGCGCACCGGGATTGCCGCCATTTTTCGGGCCGCTCGCAACGGCCGGGCGCTAGAATAGCGCCGATTCGGGCTGACTCCCAGCAAAGATTGGGCTTTGTTGCCAACACACCGGCAAGCCGTCCGATTGCGCCCGTTTTGACCGCTTTCTTATTGACTCCGTCACACAGAATGACTACCCGAGACACCCTCCTCCAGGCCGCCCACGCACGTCAGCAACAGGGGCAGCTCGCCTACTACGGCGCCCTCACCCCGCAGGAAGCCTACGCGCTGCTGCAGGCCGATCCCAAGGCCGTGCTGGTCGACGTGCGCACCCAGGCCGAGCTTGACTGGGTGGGCGGCGTGGCGCTGCCTGACGAACAGTTCGTGCACGTCGAATGGTCGACCTACCCGGGTGGCACCCAGAACCCGGATTTCGTGGCCGAACTGAAGGCCCGTGTGCCGCAGGATGCACCGGTGCTGTTCCTGTGCCGCAGCGCCGCCCGCTCCAAGCACGCGGCGCGCGTGGCGACCGAGGCCGGCTACACGCTGGCCATGGATGTGCTGGAAGGATTCGAGGGCGCGCGCGACGACGACCACCACCGCAAGACCGTGGAAGGCTGGTGCTTCCGCGGCCTGCCGTGGCACGGCGCCTGAGTCCGCCCCTCGGCACGCCCGGCAAACAAAAAGCGCATCACAACCGTGATGCGCTTTTTTTCGCCTTGCGGCGCTCGGCCGCTCCGCCCTACTGCTCGACGATCTCGAACCCCATCGCCCGCACGCCCTCGATCAGCATCGCATAGGCGGGCGCCACCAGGTCGGCCGATCCCTTCACGCCCAGGTCGATATGGCGGCGCGCCAGGCGGTCGCCACGGGTGACGTCGCCCACCGACGGCAGGCTGAACACGCGGATGCCCGGAAACGTGGCCTCCACCTGCTCCATCAGCGGCGTCAGCGTCGACTCCGGCGCCTCGAACACATAGAACGCGCGCGACTGCTCCGCGTCGAGATGGAACAGGTGCGTGTAGTAGTGGTCGAGCACCCACTCCATCATCGGCCACGCCATTACCGGGAAGCCTGGCATGAAGTGGTGGTCGGCCACCGAGAAGCCCGGAATGCGGTTGTAGCTGTTCGGGATGATGCGCGCGCCCACCGGGAACTCGCCCATCTTGAACCGGTGCTGGTTCTCGGGTGTATTCAGGTCGGCCTTGACCGGGTCGCCATTGGCCGTCTCGGCGATGCGCAGCGCGATCTGTTCGCGTGCGTCCGGATGCAGCGCCAGATCCACGCCCAGCGCCGCCGCCGCGCACTGGCGCGTATGGTCGTCCGGCGTGGCGCCGATGCCGCCGGTGCAGAACACGACATCCGGCCCGGCGAACGTACGCCGCAACGTGGCGGTAATGCGACCGCGTTCGTCGCCCACATACTCGGCCCAGTCCAGCGCGAGGCCGCGCTCGCCCAGCAGCTCGATCGCGCGGCGCATGTGCTTGTCCTCGCGCCGTCCGGAAAGGATCTCGTCGCCGATGACAATCAAACCGAAACCCATGATGCCCCTCTTGGTTGAAGACTCAGGATGGAAGACTTACGACTGGCCGATCTGGCGCACGTCCGACGGCGCCAGGTCGATCACGTCGCCCGGCGGCGGTGAAGCCGATGGCGGCGCGGCTGCGGCCCGTTCGGCACGCAGGTCCGCCAGCGCACGCAGGCAGAAGTGACCGAACCACAGCGCCGAGAAGATGAAGATCAGCACATAGAGCCAGAGCGTGCCGGCCAGCACGACCGGAAACAGGAAGATGATGACAGCCGACCAAACCCACAGCAAGGTGGGCGCGGACCCCAGCAGGCCCACCACCACGCCGATGGTCAGCAGCGGAATGCGATGGCGCTTCATCAGCGTCTTGCGCTCCTCGGCCGTGGCGTGCTCGGAAAGCGCGTCGTACGTCATCACGCGGTAGGTCAGCCAGCCCCACAGCACAGGCGGAATCAGCGCGAAGAACGGCGGAATCAGCCACAGCGGCAGCGTGACCAGCACCAGCAGCAGGAACACGACAGTATTGCCCAGCGCCTGGAACACGCTGCCGGCGATGCTGCCGCCGTGCGCCTTCTGCAGGTCCGGATAGGCGCGCTCCAGGTGTTTCACCACGGCCGGCACCGAAAACAGGCTGATGAAGATCAGCATCGAAGCGATGACCAGCGGAATCGCCAGCGTGAGCACGAAAAGCGGCGCCACCACGCTGCGCAGCGACTGCAGGCCCGCCCAGTCGAGCACGGAATAGATCCAGCTCGTGAACATCGAGCCTTCCAGCAGCGCGCGGGCGGTGCCCATGATCGGGTCCCAGCCCCACCAGATCAGGCCGCCCCACAGGGCCGTGGCCAAGACGAACGGGATGACGGTCAGCATCAGCATGCGCGGATGCAGCTGGCTGACCACGGCGCGCCCAAACGCGCGAAGGATATCGTTCATGCAGCGATCTGCGAAAAAGAGTGTTCAGGAAAGCCACCAGAGCCTAGCACAGCCCAGGGGGCGTTCCCATCACCCCAGACGCAAAAGCCGCTTGATGCCCAGCCATTGCTGGGACAGGAAGCCGGCGCCATAGTTGCGCCCGCGCCCCGTGGGCGGCGGCAGCTGGTCGCGAATGCCGGTGGGATAGTAGACGTCGGTGAAGACGGCCGTGCGGAACAGCATGTCCCACCACGGGAAGATCACGCCGTAGTTGCAGCCACCCAGCCGCACCGGCCTGCCATCGCTGCCGGCGCGCTCGTGCCCGAGCCCCACGGCATGGTGGGTGCGATGAAAGCGCGGCGAGATCAGCAGCCGCTCGCCCAGCCAGCCAAAGTTCAGCTTCAGGTTGGCGTGCTGCAGGCTCTGCAGCAGTTGCGACAGCGCCACCAGCAGCACGTACTGCGACGGCTCCACGCCCACGGCCAGCGCCGCCGTGGCGAAGACGGCATCGCGCAGGATATCGTCCAGCAGGTGGTTACGGTTGTCGCTCCACAGCGTCATCTGCTGCTGGCTGTGATGCACCGCGTGCAGGCTCCACCACCAGCGGTAGGTGTGCGACAGCCGGTGGTACCAGTAGTCGAGCAGGTCGAACAGCAGCAGGTAGACGAAGAAGCTGACCAGCGGCACCGACGTCACGCCCGGCCACCAGTCTTCGACGTTGATGCGCTGCCAGCCCAGCAGGCGCAGGTGGCCTTCCAGCCCGTCCATCAGCGGCGCCAGCAGGAAGAACATGGCGAGCCGGAACACACCCAGGCGGTGGAACACCGTATAGAACATGTCGGTCCGGATGGCGCGGCGGTCGGTCACCGCTTCCACCGGGCGCAGCTTTTCGAGCGGGCCCAGGATCAGCACCATCACGGCGATCTGCACCACGCCCACCAGCAACCATTCGGTGCCGGTAAAGGCGTCCTCCGCATAGCCGCCAAAACCGAGGTTGTAGACCACGGGCAGGATCACGTCCTGGAATACCGTGGCCTCGATCTGGCCGACCCAGAGATTGAGCCAGTTAGTAAAGGCGTCCCACATTACCGTTTCGACCCGGAAATTGGTTGCGCACCGGCTTCCACCGCGCCGTGCTGCGCGATCCAATTCTTGTATAGCGGATGTTCGCGCAAGGTGGCAAAGCAGAACCCCTTCTGCTCCAGCCCCGTCAGCAGCGGTTCGAGAACGGCAGGCGCCCACGGGTCCTTGCGCGACCAGATGCCCAGGTGGGCCATCGTGATATCGCCATCGCGCAGGTCACGCAGCGCCTTGTCCAGCAGCGCCCGGTTCGGGAATGTCTCCGACGACAGTTCGTCGCCCAGGAACCCGGCCGGTGCCCAGCCCACATGCCTGAATCCGCACTGCTCGGCCCAGGCCAGCGTCTGCGGCGCGGTGCGGCCGCCCGGGGCGCGCCACAGCGGCACCATCGGCTGGCCCGTCATCGACTGGAATGCCTGGGCGCTGCGGCGCAGCTCGGTGCAGAACGCCGCTGCGTCCATCACCACGTCATGGCCGCCCTGCGCGCCGAACTGCGGACGCATGGTGACCTTGCCGCCCTTCACGCTGCGCAGGTACACGTGGTCGAACGTATGGGTGCCAAACGCGTGGCCGTCCGCGGCCAGCGACTTCCAGTACGGCGCCCACGTCGGGTCCAGCGAATTGTCCTTGTTGACGGTCGGTTCGCTCGCCAGGAAGAACGTGGCGCGGATATGGTGCCGGCGCAGCGTGCGGGCAATCAGCTCCGCCTGGCTCATGCTGCCGGTATCGAAGGTCAGGTACAGCGTACCGGCGCGGCAGGCGCCAGCCTGCGGGCCCGCGTCTGCGGCCAGCGCCATGCCGGCAACCGGCCCCAGCACCGACGCCGCCGCCAGCGCGGCAACGCGCGAAATCATCCGGCGCATGTTGTCCTCAGCCTTGTCGTAACCGGTATCAATACAACGGCGCGCGCGTCTTGAAGTAGATGCCGTGCGGCGACTTGCCCACGCGGATCGTCTTCACCATCTTGCGGCTCGCCACATCGATCAGCCCCACCGAGCGCGCCCAGCGGAACGTCACCCACAGCGTCTTGCCGTCGGCGGTCAGTTCCATGTCGTCGGGGCCGGGCAGCAGGCCCGTGATATCGCCCACCTTCGACAGCGTCTGCTGATCGATGATGCTGATCGATCCCTGCACGCGGTTGGTCAGGAACAGGTGGCGCTTGTCGCCCACGGCACGGAAATTGTGCGCGCCCTTGCCGGTCTGGATCTGCTTGACCACGGTGCGCGTGCGCCAATCGATCACGGCCACGTAGTCCGCACCGGTCATGCCCACCAGCAGGTACTTCTGGTCAGGCGTGACCCAGACACCGGCCGGCGCCGAACCCGCTTCCATCACCCACATCACGTTGAGCGTGGTCAGGTCGATGGCGGCGATCTGGTTGGAATCCTGCAGCGTGATGAATGCGATCTTGCTGTCGGCGGTAAAGGCGATATGGCTGGGCGTCTTCGCCAGCGGGAACTGCTTGGCGATCTTGAGCTGATGGCCGTCCCAGCGGTAGACATCCACGCGATCGAGCCGGTTGCCGGTGGCAATGAACCACTTCTGGTCGGGCGAGAACCCCACCTGGTACGGATCGTCGATCCCCGGCACGCGCTGCTGCACCTTGCCGGTCACCGGGTCCAGGAAGACCAGGTCGTTGCCCACCGCGTTGGCAACGATCAGCGATTTCTCGTCGGGCGTGGCAATCAGGTGGTGCGGCTCCTTGCCGATCGGGAACGTCTCCAGAACCTTCTGGGTGTCCTTGTCGATCAGCGTGACGCTGGCATCACCAGAGTTCAGGATCGTCACCACTTCCGCGCGCACGGGCGCGGAGACCATTGCCAAGGCCAGGGCGCCGACCGATACCACCCCAGCCACAACACGACGCAATGCAAGCATAAGACCGCCATTTCTACACGAATCGCGCATTCTAACGTTTCGTCTGACGGTTGCGATGACGAGCAGACCGGATTCTTAAGCGTAACTTACATTTGGATACATGTGAGCGGCGCTTTCCATCGCTGCCGCCCGTATTGCAGCGCTTTGCCGGTCAGCGCTGGATCGATTCCCAGACCTTCTGCAGCCGCTTGACCGACATCGGCTGTGGCGTGCGCAGTTCCTGGGCGAACAGCGCCACGCGCAGCTCTTCCAGCATCCAGCGGAATTCGTCCAGCCGCGCGTCGGCCGCCCCCCGGCCCTGGGTCCGCAGTTGCTTCTCGGCCCGCTGCCATTGCTGCACCAGCGGCGACATTTCCTGGATACGTTGACTGTCGCGGCCCGGATCGCCCTTGAGCTTGTCCACCCGCATCACCATGCCCTTCAGGTAGCGCGGATAGTGGACCAACTGCGTGTATGGCGTATCGATCACAAATGACTTGTTCATCAGCCGGCCCAGCTGTGCCTCCAGATCCTGGTAGGCCGACCCGAACGGCTTGGCCTGCAGCAACTTGCGCGGCAGCGATGCGAATTCGGCCAGGATGGTGCCGACCAGCCGCGCAATTTCCTGCGCCAGCAGCGACAGCCGCGCCCGGCCCTCTTCCTTGCGCGTATTGAATTCGGCGTCGTTGCGCGGCAGGGGCGCCTGCAGGCAGGCCCGCTCCAGCGCCATCAGCACGATCTGGTTGCGCAGTTCTTCCTGCGTGCCCAGCGTCATGTACTGCATCGCCATCTGCTGCAGGTTCGGGATGTTCTTCTCGATGAACTTGACCTGTTCGCGCAGCTGCAGCGCAAACAGCCGGCGCAGGCCCGCATGGTGGACGCGCGCCGCTTCCTGCGGATCGTCGAACACCTCCACGTCGCAATGGTCGCCACGGTCCACCAGCGCCGGGTAGCCAAACAGCGTCTGGTTACCCTTGCGGATTTCCAGCAGCTCCGGCAATTCGCCAAACGACCACGACGTCAGGTTCTCGTACTGCCCGGCCTCGGCGGCTGGCACATCGCGCGCGGCAATGTTCTGGAACGACTGCTGCGCCTGCCCGCCCAGCTCCGCGCGCAACTGGGCCAGGTTTCGGCCCATGTCCAGCTGGCGACCGTGCTCGTCGATCACCTTGAAGTTCATCGTGTGGTGCGCCGGCAGCGTTTCCAGCTTGAAATCGGCGCGCCGGATCATCGTGCCGGTCTGCTCGCGCACGTCGGCAATCAACACGTCGAGCAGGTCGCCTTCGCCAAAGGGCTGGCGGTCGACAAACCCGGCCGCGTAGTCGGGCAGCGGCACGCAATGGCGACGCAGCTTCTGCGGCAGCGACTTCAGCAGCAGATGCACCTTCTCCTTGATCATGCCCGGCACCAGCCATTCGGCGCGCTCGGGCCTGACCTGGTTCAGCGCGTACAGCGGCACGGTCAGCGTCACGCCGTCGCGGTGGCTGCCCGGCTCGAAGTGGTACGACAGCCCCATGTCGACGCCGGCAACCGGCAGGATCTTCGGGAACAGGTCGGTCGTGATGCCGGCCGCCTCGTGCCGCATCAGTTCGTCGCGGTTCAGGTACAGCAGCTTGCGGTCCCTGGCCGATTCGGCCTGATACCACTTCTCGAAGGCCACCTGGTTGTGGATGTCCGCCGGGATGGCCTTGTCGTAGAACGCGTAGATCAGCACATCGTCCACCAGCACGTCCTGCCGGCGCGACTTGTGCTCCAGGTTCTCGATCTCGCGCACCAGCCGCTGGTTGTGGGCGAAGAACGGCAGCCGGGTGTCGAACTCGCCCTCCACCAGCGCGCTGCGGATAAACAGCTCGCGCGCCTCGACCGGGTTCATCGGGCCAAAATCCACGCGGCGGTGCTGGTAGACCGGCAGGCCGTACAGCGTGCCGCGCTCCAGCGCCAGCACCTGGCCGGCCTTCTTCTCCCAGTGCGGCTCGCTCCAGCTCACCTTGAGCAGGTGGCGGCCCACCTGCTCCACCCATTCGGGCTCCACGCGGGCCAGCGTGCGCGCGTACAGGCGGCTGGTTTCCACCAGTTCGGCGGCAATGATCCAGCGGCCCACCTTGCGCGCGATCAGCGATCCCGGCCACAGGTGGAACTTGATGCCGCGCGCGCCCAGGTATTCGCGCCCCTTGCCATCGGCCTCGTCGAGCTTCAGGCCCACGTTGCCCAGCAGGCCCGTCAGCAGCGCCTTGTGCAGCTGCTCGAAGGTCGGCTCGGTCTCGTTCAGGCGCCAGCCCTGCTCGCTGACCGTGGTGTGCAGCTGCGAGTGCACATCACGCCATTCGCGCAGGCGCACATGCGACAGGAAGTTGCTGCGGCACTGGTCCTGCAGCTGGCGGTTGGTCTTCTTGTGCGCAACAGCTTCCTCGAACCACTTCCACAGCTTGACCCAGCCCAGGAACTCGGACTTCTCGTCCATGAACTTGCGATGGGCCTGGTCGGCGGCTTCCTGGGCTTCCTGCGGACGCTCGCGCGGGTCCTGCACCGACAGTGCACTGGCGATGATCAGCACTTCCTTCAGGCAGTGGTGGTCGCGGGCGGCCAGGATCATCCGGGCCACGCGCGGATCCAACGGCAGTTTCGCCAGTTGGCGGCCGGTGCCGGTCAGCTGATTGCCCTCGTCGAGCGCGCCCAGTTCCTGCAGCAGCTGGTAGCCATCGGCCACGGCCCGGCCCAGCGGGGGCTCGATAAACGGGAAGGCCTCGATATCGGTCAGGCGCAGCGCCTTCATGCGCAGGATGACCGCCGCCAGCGACGAGCGCAGGATTTCCGGATCGGTAAAGCGCGGCCGGCCCAGGAAATCGCTTTCCTCGTACAGCCGGATACACACGCCATCGGCCACCCGGCCGCAACGGCCGGCGCGCTGGTTGGCAGCCGCCTGCGAGATCGACTCGATCTGCAGCTGTTCCACCTTGTTGCGATACGAATAGCGCTTCACGCGCGCCAGGCCGGTATCCACCACGTAGCGGATACCTGGCACCGTCAGCGACGTTTCGGCCACGTTGGTCGCCAGCACGATGCGGCGGGCGTTGGACGGCCGGAACACGCGCTCCTGCTCCTGCACGGACAGCCGCGCGAACAGCGGCAGGATCTCGGTGTGCGGCGGATGATGCTTGCGCAGCGCCTCGGCGGCCTCGCGGATCTCGCGCTCGCCGGGCAGGAAGACGAGTACATCGCCCTGGCCCAGCCGGCACAGTTCGTCCACGGCATCGACGATGCCGTCGTACAGATCCCGCTCCTTCGCCTTTTCCGAGCGCGGCGCGGGCATCTGCCCGAGCGCCGGCTTGTCTTCCTGGATCGGCCGGTAGCGCACTTCCACCGGATACAACCGGCCGCTGACCTCGATCACGGGCGCCGGTTTGCCATCGCGCGCGAAATGCTCGGCAAAGCGCTTCGCATCGATGGTGGCCGACGTGATGATCACCTTCAGGTCCGGCCGCTTCGGCAGGATCTGGCGCAGGTAGCCGATCAGGAAGTCGATGTTGAGGCTGCGCTCGTGCGCCTCGTCGATGATGATCGTGTCATACGCGCGCAGCAGCGGGTCGTTCTGCGTCTCGGCCAGCAGGATACCGTCGGTCATCAGCTTGACCGACGCGCCGGCCGACATGGCGTCATTGAACCGCACCTGGTAGCCCACGTGCTCGCCCACCGGCGTGCCCAGTTCCTGCGCGATGCGCTTGGCCGTGGACGTGGCGGCAATCCGGCGCGGCTGCGTATGGCCGATCAGGCCGCCGCCGGGCTTGCCCTCGCGGGCCGGGCCGCGCCCGATGGACAGCGCGATCTTGGGCAGCTGCGTGGTCTTGCCCGAGCCGGTTTCGCCGGAGACGATCACCACCTGGTTGGCCAGCAGCGCCTGCGCGATCTCGTCGCGGCGCGCCGATACCGGCAGGGCCTCGGGGAACGTGATCTCGGGCAGCGGGTTGGCAAGCCGCACCGGCTGGGGCGGGCGCGGGGGGCGCTGGGCGCCTTCCGGCCGGGGCGGACGCTGGCTGCCTTCCGGGCGCGCCTGGCGCTGCCCGCCTTCAGGGCGCGGCGGCCGGGGCGGGCCGTCCGGGCGCGGGGGCCGCTGGCCGCCTGCCTGCTGCGACCCGGGCTGGCCGCCATCGGGACGCGGCGAACGCGCAGCGCCTTCCGGGCGCGGCGGCCGGGGCTGACGCGGCTGGGGAGGCGACTGCAGCGGCTTTTGCCCCTGCGATGCCTTTTGCGGCGGTTGCTGTGCCGGTCGTTGCGCCGGTCTTTGCGCCGGTTTTGGCGCAGGTTCCTGCGGCCGAGCACCACCGCCCGCATCACGTGAAGCGGGGTTCTGGCTGGCCTGGGAGGAGGTAGCCTCGGCGGGGTTGGCCGTGGCGGGCTTGGCGGGGCGTTGTGCTGACATTGGCCGGGATTATAATCCGCCGCATGAACGCCAGAACCGACTCCCCGCAGCAGGACCCCGATCCTGCCGCCTCGCCCTCGCCCCTCGATCCGTCCACCGTCCCGATGACCACTGCCGAGCCCGCCACGCCCATTCCGTCGGCCACGGCCGGCGCCGATCTGGCCGAGGCCAGCGGCCCCGACCAGCAGCAGTTCGTCGACTGGCTGCGCGCGGTTGCCCCGTACATCCACACGTTCCGCGGCAAGACCTTCGTGATCGCCTTCAGCGGCGAACTGGTCAAGGCCGGCGTGCTCAACGCGCTGGTCAACGACGTGGCGCTGCTGCACGCCATGGGTATGCAGTTGGTGCTGGTATTCGGCTCGCGCCCGCAGGTGGAAGAGCAGCTGGGGCTGCGCAACGTGCAGTCGCAGTTTGCCGATGGCGTACGGATCACCGACAACGCCGCGCTCGAATGCGCCAAGGAAGCGGCCGGCGAACTGCGCCTGGACATCGAGGCGGCCTTCAGCCAGGGCCTGCCGAATACCCCGATGGCCGGCGCCCAGCTTTCGGTGGTGTCGGGCAACTTCATCACGGCGCGGCCCGTGGGTATCGTCAACGGCGTGGACTACCAGCACACGGGGCTGGTACGCAAGATCGACGACGAATCGATGCGCATGTCACTGTCGCACGGCAAGGTCGTGCTGCTGTCGCCACTGGGCTTCTCCCCCACCGGCCAGGCGTTCAACCTGTCGATGGAAGACGTGGCCAGTGCCACGGCCAGCGCGCTCAAGGCCGACAAGCTGATTTTCATCACCGAGGTGCCGGGCGTGCCCGACCCCGTGGGCAAGCTGATGAAGGAAATGTCGCTGCGCACCGCCGTGGAACGGCTGCAGAACAACCACCTGCCGCCCGACGTGGCCTATTACCTGGAACACCTGGTCAAGGCGCTCCGGGGCGGCGTGCCGCGCGCCCACCTGATCCCGTTTGACATGGACGGCTCGGTGCTGCTGGAACTGTTCCTGCACGATGGCGTGGGCACCATGGTGTCCGATACCGATTTGGAAAGCCTGCGCGAGGCCACGCTCGACGACGTGGGCGGCATCCTGCAGCTGATCGCGCCGCTGGAGGCCGACGGCACGCTCGTGCCGCGCGGACGTCACCTGATCGAGCGCGATATCGACAAGTTCTCGGTGATCGAGCACGACAACGTGCTGTTCGGCTGTGCGGCGCTGTACGCATTCCCGCGCGAGAACATGGGCGAGATGGCCTGCCTGACCGTGTCGGCCGAGGCCCAGGGCACCGGCGACGGCGAGCGCCTGCTCAAGCGGATCGAACGCCGCGCCCGCACGCTGGGCCTGGACCGGCTGTTCGTGCTCACCACGCGCACCGAGCACTGGTTCCTGAAGCGCGGTTTCGTGCACGCCACCGTGGACGACCTGCCGGAAGACAAGCGCAAGCTGTACAACTGGCAGCGCAAGTCGATGGTGCTGATGAAGAAGCTGTAACCCCACAACATCCATAAACGTCCGCCGCAAAGACAACAGCCGCCGCAGGGGCATGGTCCACCGGCCCCGCCCCGCCGGCCCAGCTTGGCTACAATGGCGGCCACACGAAAAAGGAGTCCCTCATGGCCCGCATGGTCCATTGCGTCAAACTGAACAAGGAAGCCGAAGGCCTCGACTTCCCGCCGCTGCCGGGCGACCTCGGCAAGAAGATCTGGCAAAGCGTGTCGAAGGAAGCCTGGGCTGGCTGGCTCAAGCACCAGACCATGCTGATCAACGAAAACCGCCTGAACATGGCCGACGTCCGCGCGCGCCAGTACCTGCTCAAGCAGACCGAGAAGTATTTCTTCGGCGAAGGTGCCGACCAGGCCGCCGGCTACGTGCCGCCGCCGTCGGCCTGATACCGTCGGAAAGCCAGGACAAGGCGGGTGCTTCGGCACCCGCTTTTGCTTTGTGCATCCAAATTGACCCAAATCATGATCATGTCGCGGCGAGCCTATTTGCCGCCACACCGGCCATCCGTGCCATACCTGCCGTAACCGTTGCCCCGCGCGGCTTTCCGGCATGCATATGCCGAAAGAACTAGTACGTACGGCATAGCTCTGCCCGCTCCCGGCTCTTCGGCCGGCGAATGTTCCGCGTAGACCCGCAGGCCTACTCTGGCATCACTCTCCAAAGTGACTCCGGAACCCGGCCATGGCCACCGCAACCTACTCCGCCCAATCCCCAGAATCCGTGCCGCCTGGCGCCTGGACCACGCTCTGGTCCAGCACATTCGCGTTCACCATCTGCTTTGCCGTCTGGATGATGTTCGCGGTACTCGGCATCCCGCTCAAGAACGAACTCGGTCTCAACGACACGGAATTCGGCCTGCTGGCCGCCACCCCCGTGCTCAGCGGATCGCTGATCCGCGTGCCGCTGGGTATCTGGACCGACCGCTACGGCGGCCGCATGGTGTTCTTCGTGCTGATGCTGCTGACGGTCATCCCGATCTGGCTGATTTCCTATGTCCACACGCTGTGGCAGTTGCTGGTGCTGGGCCTGTTCGTCGGGCTGGCCGGCGGGTCGTTCTCGGTGGGCACGCCGTATGTGGCGCGCTGGTTCCCGCGTTCGCGCCAGGGGCTGGCGATGGGCATCTTCGGGGCCGGCAACTCGGGCGCCGCGCTGACCAAGTTCGTGGCTCCGGCGTTGATCCTGGCCGCCGGTACCTGGGAAATCGTACCGAAGGTCTACTCGGTGGCGATGCTGGTCACGGCCATCGTCTTCTTCCTGTTCTCGCGCAGCAACCCGGCACACCGGTCGACGTCGGCCACGAGCTTCCGCGCCCAGCTGGCCGTGATGCGCGACCCGCGCGTGTGGCGCTACTCGCAGTACTACTCGGTGGTGTTCGGCGGCTACGTGGGCCTGTCGCTGTGGATGACCAAGTACTACATCGGCGAATACGGCTTCGACATCAAGACCGCCGCCTTCCTGGCCGCCTGCTTCTCGCTGCCCGGCGGTGTGCTGCGCGCCATCGGCGGCTGGATCTCCGACCGCTACGGCGCCCATCGCACCACGTGGTGGGTGATGTGGGTCAGCTGGGTGGGTTTCTTCCTGCTCAGCTACCCGAAGACCGACTTCGTGATCCACACGGTCACCGGCCCGCAGAGCTTCCATATCGCCCTGACCCCCACCGTGTTCACGATCCTGATGTTCGTGGTGGGCATCGCCTTCGCCATCGGCAAGGCCTCGGTCTTCAAGTTCATCTCGAACGACTTCACCCACAACATCGGCGCGGTGTCCGGCGTGGTGGGCCTGGCTGGCGGCCTGGGCGGCTTCATCCTGCCGATCCTGTTTGGCGCGCTGGCGGACCTGACCGGCATCCGCAGCAGCTGTTTCATGCTGATGTACGGCACGGTCTGCGTAAGCCTGGTCTGGATGCACTACAGCCATCGCGCGGAGCAACTGCGTGCGCGGCCGCGGCCGGAGGCGTCCGCCGCCCTGGACAAGTCCGCGCAGGCCGCCTGATCCGCGCTTTCCCACCGATTTCCTTCTCTCGCACATCATGACCAGTACCGTACTGACCCGCTGGGAGCCCGAGAACGCCACGTTCTGGCGCGACCGGGGCGAACGCATTGCCTATCGCAACCTCTGGATCTCGATCCCGGCCCTGATGCTGGCCTTCGTGGTCTGGATGCTCTGGAGCGTGGTGGCGGTCAACCTTGACCGTGCCGGCTTCCAGTTCACCAAGAACCAGCTGTTCTGGCTGACCGCGCTGCCGGCCCTGTCCGGCGCCACGCTGCGCATCTTCTATTCGTTCCTGGTGCCGGTGTTCGGCGGCCGCCGCTTCACGGCCATCTCCACCGCGCTGCTGCTGATTCCGGCGCTGGGCATGGGCTTTGCGCTGCGCGATCCGTCCACCAGCTACCCGACGCTGCTGATACTGGCCCTGCTGTGCGGCCTGGGCGGCGCCAACTTCAGTTCGTCGATGGCCAATATCAGCTTCTTCTTCCCGAAGGCGAAGAAGGGCCTGGCCACCGGCCTGAATGCCGGCATCGGCAACCTGGGCGTGTCCGTGGTGCAGTTCGTCACGCCGCTGGTGGTGTCGGTGGCCGTGTTCGGCGCACTCGGCGGCGAACCGCAGAGCTATCAGGCCAACGGCGCCGCGCAGAGCCTGTGGCTGCAGAACGCGGGCTTTATCTGGGTGCCGTTCATCGTGGTGGCAGCGCTGGCTGCGTGGTTCGGCATGAACGACATCGCCGATGCCCGCGCGTCGTTCGCGGAACAGGCCGTGATCTTCCAGCGCAAGCACAACTGGCTGATGTGCTGGCTCTATATCGGCACGTTCGGGTCGTTCATCGGCTTCTCGGCTGGCCTGGCGCTGCTGACCAAGTCGCAGTTCCCGGGCATCAACCCCACTGCCTATGCCTTCCTGGGCCCGCTGGTCGGCGCGCTGACCCGCCCCGTTGGCGGCTGGATCTCGGACAAGCTCGGCGGTGCGCGCGTCACGCTCTGGACCTTCGTCGGCATGATCGGCGCCGTCTGCGCCGTGCTGGCCGCCCTGCCCCATGACGGCCAGGCCGGCAGCTTCCAGGCATTCCTGATTGCGTTCATCGTGCTGTTCGCCCTGACCGGCGTGGGCAACGGCTCCACGTTCCGCATGATCCCGGTGATCTTCCTGACCGAGCGTCAACGCGACGCGGCCGGCAAGGGCGACGCCGCGCAGAAGCAGGCCCTGCAGGACGCCGGCAAGGAATCGGCCGCCGTGCTGGGCTTCTCGGGCGCGATCGGTGCCTATGGCGGTTTCTTTATTCCCAAGAGCTTCGGCACGTCGCTGGAACTGACCGGCTCGCCCGATGCCGCGCTCTACTGCTTCATCGCCTTCTATCTAAGTTGTGTACTCGTGACCTGGTGGTACTACGCACGCCGTAACGCCCCCATGCCCTGCTGAGGCGGGCATCACCCACAAAAGCAAGCGGAGAACATAAGAAATGTCTCATTTTCTGGATCGACTGAAGTTCCTGTCGCGCGTGAAGTCCACGTACGCGGACGGGCATGGTGCGGTGGTCAACGAAGACCGCAAGTGGGAAAACAGCTATCGCAGCCGCTGGCAGCACGACAAGATCGTGCGCTCGACGCACGGCGTGAACTGCACCGGCTCGTGCTCGTGGAAGGTGTATGTCAAGAATGGCCTGATCACCTGGGAAACCCAGCAGACCGACTACCCGCGCACGCGCCCCGACCTGCCCAACCACGAACCGCGTGGCTGCCCGCGCGGCGCGTCGTACAGCTGGTACGTCTATTCGGCGCAGCGCGTGAAATATCCGATGATCCGCGGCCGCCTGATGGAGATGTGGCGCGAGGCCCGCAAGACCATGGACCCGATCGCCGCCTGGGCATCGATCAGCCAGGACCCCGAAAAGGCCGCGCGCTACAAGAGCGTGCGCGGCCAGGGCGGCTTTGTGCGCGCGGACTGGAATACCGCCACTGAAATCATCGCCGCCGCCAATGCCTTCACGGTCAAGGAATACGGCCCGGATCGGGTGATCGGATTTTCGCCAATTCCGGCCATGTCGATGGTCTCGTACGCGGCCGGCGCGCGCTACCTGAGCCTGATCGGCGGCGCCTGCCTGTCGTTCTACGACTGGTACTGCGACCTGCCGCCGGCCAGCCCGCAAATCTGGGGCGAGCAGACCGACGTGCCCGAGTCGGCCGACTGGTACAACAGCACCTACCTGATGGTCTGGGGCTCGAACGTTCCACAGACCCGCACGCCCGACGCACACTTCTATACGGAAGTCCGCTACAAGGGCACCAAGACCGTGGCCGTGTCGTCGGATTTCGGCGAAATGGTCAAGTTCGGCGATATCTGGCTGGCGCCCAAGCAAGGCACCGATGCCGCGCTGGCGATGGCCATGGGCCACGTGGTACTCAAGGAATTCCACGCCACCGGCAAGTCATCGTATTTCCGCGATTACGTGAAGCAGTACACCGACATGCCGATGCTGGTGCTGCTGCGCGACCAGAACGGCACGCTGGTACCCGACCACTTCCTGCGCGCGTCCCATCTGGACGGCAATCTGGACCAGGCCAATCATCCGGAATGGAAGACGCTGGTGATCGACCAGGCCACCGGCGAGATCGTGGCGCCGAACGGCTCCATCGGCTTCCGCTGGGGCGAGGCCGCCCATGACAACGGCGCCAGGGTGGGCCGCTGGAACCTGGAAATGAAGGACGGCGGCAGCGGCCGCGAGATCGACCCGCGCCTGTCGCTGATCGGCCATGAAGACGAAGTGGCCGAAGTGGGCTTCCCCTACTTCGGCGGCGAACACGATGCGCTGCTGCGCCGTCGCGTACCGGTGCGCCGGCTGACGCTGGCCGACGGCACCGTGGTGCAGGTGGCCACCGTCTACGACCTGCAGATGGCGAACTACGGCGTCGACCAGGGCCTGGGCGGCCCGAACGTGGCGGCATCGTTCGACGACGACGTGCCCTACACGCCGGCCTGGCAGGAAAAGCACACGTCGGTGCCGCGTCATCTGGTGATCCAGGTGGCGCGCGAGTTCGCCGACAACGCCGACCGCACCCACGGCAAGAGCATGGTGATCGTCGGCGCGGCGCTGAACCACTGGTACCACAACGACATGATCTACCGCGGCATCATCAACCTGCTGATGATGTGCGGCTGCGTGGGCCAGAGCGGCGGCGGCTGGGCCCACTACGTCGGCCAGGAAAAGCTGCGTCCGCAGTTCGGCTGGGCGCCGCTGGCCTTTGGCTCCGACTGGTCGCGCCCGCCGCGCCATATGAACGGCACGTCGTTCTTCTACAACCACACAAGCCAGTGGCGCCACGAGAAGCTTGGCGTCGACGAGATCCTGGCGCCCACGGCCGACCACAAGCGCTACGACAACCTGTCGCTGCTGGACCTGAACGCCAAGTCCGAACGCATGGGATGGCTGCCGTCGGCGCCGCAACTCGGCCGCAACCCGCTGGACGTGGTGGCCGATGCCCGCGCGGCCGGCAAGGACCCTGTTGCCCACACCGTGGAACAGCTGAAGTCCGGCGCGCTGCAGTTTGCCTGCGACGATCCGGACAACCCGGCCAACTTCCCGCGCAACATGTTCGTGTGGCGCTCGAATATCCTGGGCAGCTCGGGCAAGGGCCACGAATACTTCCTCAAGTACCTGCTCGGCACGCAAAACGCCGTGTTCGGCGACGAGAACGACGCCATCAAGCCAAGCGAGGTCAAGGTGCGTCCGGCCGCCGAGGGCAAGCTCGACCTGCTGACGGTGCTCGATTTCCGCATGAGCACCACCTGCCTGTACGGCGACATCGTGCTGCCCACCGCCACCTGGTATGAAAAAGACGACCTGAACACGTCGGACATGCACCCCTTCATCCACCCGCTGTCCGAAGCCGTGCAGCCGCTGTGGGAAAGCAAGACCGACTGGGAAATCTACAAGGCCATCGCGAAGAAGTTCACCGAGATTGCCGGCCCGTACCTGGGCACGCGTGAAGACCTGGTCTGCACGCCATTGCTGCACGACACCCCGGGCGAACTGGGTCAGCCGTTCGAGCCGAAGGACTGGAAGCACGGCGAGTGCGACCTGATCCCGGGCAAGACGGCGCCGTCGATGACCGTGGTGGAACGCAACTACGCGGACATCTACAAGAAGTTCACGTCGATCGGGCCGCTGCTGGACAAGATGGGCAACGGCGGCAAGGGCATCAACTGGGACACGAAGCATGAAGTCCACGAGATTGGCCACCTGAGCAAGACCGTGACCGAGCCCGGCGTCAGCTACGGCCGCCCGCGGCTGGAGACCGCCATCGACGCGGCCGAGATGATCCTGACCTTCGCGCCCGAGACCAACGGCCATGTGGCCGTGAAGGCGTGGGACGCACTGTCCAAGATCACCGGGCGCGACCATACGCACCTGGCCGCGGGCCGCGAGCACGACAAGATCCGCTTCCGCGACGTGCAGGCCCAGCCGCGCAAGATCATCTCCGCGCCCACATGGTCGGGCCTGGAATCGGAGGAAGTCAGCTACAACGCCGGCTACACCAACGTCCACGAACTGATTCCATGGCGCACGCTGACCGGCCGCCAGCAGTTCTACCAGGACCACCGCTGGATGCTGGACTTTGGCGAAGGCGCATGCGTCTACAAGCCGGCCATCGACACCAAGACCGTGGGCCCGATGCTGGGCCGCAAGCCGAACGGCAATCCGGAACTGGTGCTGAACTGGATCACGCCGCACCAGAAGTGGGGCATCCACTCCACCTACTCGGACAACCTGCGCATGCTCACGCTGTCGCGCGGCGGCCCGCACGTCTGGATCTCGGAAGCCGAGGCCAAGGCCAACGGCATCCGTGACAACGACTGGGTGGAAGTGTTCAACGTCAACGGCACGCTGACCGCCCGGGTGGTGGTGTCGCAGCGCGTGCCACAAGGCATGTGCCTGATGTATCACGCACAGGAAAAAATCGTCAATGTGCCAGGTGCGGAAACCAGCGGCATGCGCGGCGGCATCCACAACTCGGTCACGCGCGCCGTGACCAAGCCCACGCACATGATCGGCGGCTACGCGCAACTGGCGTATGGCTTCAACTACTACGGCACGGTTGGCAGCAATCGCGATGAATTCGTGATCCTTCGCAAGATGAACAAGGTGGACTGGCTGGAAGGTCCGCGCAAAGAAGAACCCACCCCCACAAACAAGGCAGAAAAGACTGAAGGAGCATGGCAATGAAGATCCGCGCTCAAGTGGCCATGGTGCTCAACCTCGACAAGTGCATCGGCTGCCATACCTGCTCCGTGACCTGCAAGAACGTCTGGACCAGCCGCGAAGGTGTCGAGTACGCATGGTTCAACAACGTCGAGACCAAGCCCGGCATCGGTTTTCCGAAGGAATGGGAGAACCAGGACAAGTGGAATGGCGGCTGGAAGCGCAATGCCGACGGCAGCCTGACCCCGCGCCAGGGCGGCAAGGGCAAGATCCTGTCGAACATGTTCGCCAACCCGAACCTGCCGCAGATCGACGAGTACTACGAGCCGTTCACGTACGACTACGAGCACCTGCAGAAGGCCCCGCTGGTGGAAACCCCGCCCACGGCACGCCCCGTCTCGGCCATCACCGGCAAGAAGATGGAGAAGATCGAATGGGGTCCGAACTGGGAAGACGACCTGGGCGGTGAATTCGATTCGCGCAGCCGCGACAAGCTGTTCGACGAGATCCAGAAGGACATGTACTCGACCTTCGAGAACACGTTCATGATGTACCTGCCGCGCCTGTGCGAGCACTGCCTGAACCCCACCTGCGTGGCATCGTGCCCGTCGGGGTCGGTCTACAAGCGCGAGGAAGACGGCATCGTGCTGGTCGACCAGGACAAGTGCCGCGGCTGGCGCATGTGCATCTCCGGCTGTCCCTACAAGAAGATCTACTTCAACTGGCAGAGCGGCAAGGCCGAAAAATGCGTGTTCTGCTATCCGCGCATCGAGGCCGGCCAGCCGACGGTGTGCTCCGAAACCTGCGTGGGCCGCATCCGCTACCTGGGCGTGATGCTGTACGACGCCGACCGCATCGAACAGGCCGCCTCGGTGGCCGACGAGCGTGACCTGTACCAGTCGCAGCTGGACATCTTCCTGGACCCCAACGACCCGGCCATACAGGCCGAGGCGCTGCGCCAGGGCATTGCCCAGAGCTGGATCGACGCCGCGCGCAAGTCGCCGGTCTACAAGATGGCCGTCGAATGGAAGGTGGCATTCCCGCTGCACCCGGAATACCGCACGCTGCCGATGGTCTGGTACATCCCGCCGCTCTCCCCGATCCAGTCGGCCGCCGAGGCCGGGTTCATGGGCATGAACGGCGTGATCCCCGACGTCAAGAGCCTGCGCATTCCCGTGAAGTACCTGGCGAACCTGCTGACCGCCGGCGACGTCATCCCGGTGCTTGGCGCACTGGAAAAAATGCTGGCCATGCGCGCCTACAAGCGCGGCCAGACCGTGGATGGCATCGAGGACCTGGCCGTGCTGGAACAGGTGGGCCTGACGCCGGCCCAGGTCGAGGACATGTACCAGACCATGGCTATCGCCAACTACGAGGACCGCTTCGTCGTGCCGTCTTCGCACAAGGAAATGTCTGAGGACAGCTTTGACGAGAAAGGCAGTTGCGGCTTCAGCTTCGGCAACGGCTGCTCGGGCGGCACATCGGACGGCACGCTGTTCGGCCGCAAGAAGCCCCAGCCCGAAGTGGCCTATGCCGACCTGCCCCGCTCGCGCAAGGCACTGGCAACCTGACCGAACCGGAGAACGCCATGACTATTCATCGAGTACTGAGCGCCGTGCTCAGCTATCCGGACCAGGCGCTGGTCGACGGCCTGGCCGAGATTGACTGGGCGCTGGCCGAATGGCCGCAGGCCCGCGAGATGCTCGCGCCGCTGACCGACGTGCTGCGCCGTGAACCGCTGATCCGGCTGCAGGAAAACTACGTCGCCACGTTCGACCGCAACCCGGCCCATTCGCTGCACCTGTTCGAGCATGTGCACGGCGAAAGCCGGGATCGTGGCCAGGCGATGGTGGACCTGCTGGAGGAATACCGGCGCGACGGCTTCGACCTGACCACCGGCGAGCTGCCTGACTATGTGCCGCTGTTCCTGGAGTATCTGGGCGCCCTGGTCATGGACGGCAAGGAAGCCCGTGCCGAGCAGTTGCTGGGCGACGCCATCCATGTGCTGGCCGCCATTGGCGACCGCCTGGCCCGCAGCGAAAGCCCCTACGCGGCCGCGTTCCTGACGCTGCGCACGCTGACGGACGTCCAGCCGCAGGCGCAGGAAGAGCCGCCCGTGCGCGACATGGACGAAGCGCTGGAGACGTTCGGCCCCGGCGCCGACGGCGTGGAGCCGCTGCTGGCGCGCAAGCCCGACGTCGAGACGGTGCGCTTCTACAAGCGCGACGCGGCGGCCACCGCGCGCGCGATGCCGTCCGCCATCAACCCCTGCTAACCGAGGACCCTTGCCATGAACCTGGTCCATCAATTCCTGTTCGGGATCTACCCGTATATCGCCGCCGCCATCTTCCTGTTCGGCAGCCTCGCGCGCTTCGAGCGCGAGCAGTACACGTGGAAGTCGGACAGCTCGCAGGTGCTGTACCGCGGCAACCTGCGCATGGGCAACATCCTGTTCCACGTAGGCATCCTCGGCCTGTTCTTCGGTCATATGGCCGGCCTTCTCACGCCGGTGGCGGTGTGGGACGCCCTGGGCGTCTCGCACAGCTTCAAGCAGGCCGTGGCGATGACCGCCGGCGGCGTGATGGGCACCATGTGCCTGGCCGGGCTGCTGATCCTGCTGCATCGCCGCCTGACCAATGCCCGCGTGTCCGCCGTGACCCGTACCGGCGACAAGGTGCTGCTGCTGTGGCTGCTGGTCACGCTGCTGCTGGGGCTGTCGACCATCTTCGCGTCGGCCAGCCACATGGACGGCCACATGATGGTGCAGCTGATGACCTGGGCCCAGCATATCGTCACGCTGCGCGGCGATGCCGCAAGCTACGTAGCCGACGTGCCACTGGTCTTCAAGGCGCACCTGTTCATGGGCATCTCGCTGTTCGCGATCTTCCCGTTCACGCGGCTGGTACATGTGTGGAGCGGCTTCGCCTCGGTGGGCTATCTCGGACGCGCCTGGCAACTGGTGCGCAGCCGCTGAGAGGTATCGCCATGCACACGATCGAGCGCCTGCTGAAAGGGTTCGAGCGTTTCCAGCAGCATTACTTCGAGGATGCCCCGGCGTTGTACGACGCGCTGCGCGTCGGCCAGCATCCTCAGACATTGCTGATTGGATGCAGCGATTCCCGCGTGGACCCCGGCCTGCTGCTCGGCAGCGACCCCGGCGACCTGTTCACCGTCCGAAATGTCGCAAATCTGGTTCCACCGTGTAGCGAAATGGAGACCGGACGGCTCCACGGCGTATCGGCGGCCATCCAATTTGCGGTAGAGCAACTCCGCGTGGCCAGAATTATTGTCATGGGTCATAGCGGATGCGGGGGAATTCGCGCATTGTTGGCGCGGCCCGAGGTCGAGGGCGACACGGCACCGGCGCGGGCCGGCCAGGATTTCATCGGCCCCTGGGTGCGCATTGCGGCACCCGCCCGCCAACTGGTGGAGCAGACCATGCCCGGCGCAAGCGCCGAGCAGCGTCAGCATGCCTGCGAACAGGCATCGATCCTGGTGTCGCTGCGCAACCTCGAGTCGTTCCCGTTCGTGCGCGCAGCGTGCGAGCGTGGCGAACTGACACTGCATGGCTGGTATTTCGATATCGCCGCCGGCGCGCTGCTCGCTTACTCCGACCGCGCCGACAGCTTCCTGCCGCTGGTTTGCCCGCTGCCCGACGCCCCCGTACGTGACGCCCGTCACAACGTCACTGCCGTTTGCCCCTGATGCAATGAGTCCGTCGCCCGCTTCTGCCCTGCCACTGGTCTACGCCTGCTCCGGCTGCTCCAGTGTCGCCCAGCTCGCCAATCAGTTCGCCGTGCGGCTCGACCGTAGCGGGCGGGCGGAGATGTCCTGCATCAGCGGCGTTGGCGGTGGCGTCCCGGCGCTGACGCGCGTGGCGCGGTCAGGACGGCCGATCCTGGCACTCGACGGCTGTCCGCTGGCCTGCGTCAAGGCATGCCTGGCGTCAGCGGGCGTTGCACCGACCCGCCATCTGGTCCTGAACCGGTTGGGTGCGACCAAGCGCCAGCACGGCACGTGCACCGACGATGAAGAGGCGGCCACCTGGGCCGCCGTTGAGCAAACACTATCCGGAATGGACTCATGACAGAACACTGGCTGAAACTCGCTGGACGGCGGCTGCTGCCGGTCGTCCAGGGCGGCATGGGCATTGGCATTTCCGCCCATCGCCTGGCTGGCACCGTGGCCGCCAACAATGGCGTGGGCACGATTGCCAGCATCGACCTGCGCCACCATCACCCCGACCTGATGGAACAGACGCGTGGGACGCGGGACAAGGAAAAGATCGAGGCGGTGAACCGCGTGGCGCTTGATCGCGAGATCCAGGCTGCGCGTGCGCTGTCGGGGGGCCGCGGCCTGATCGCGGTGAACGTGATGAAGGCGGTGGGCTCGCACGCCCAGCTGGTACGACAGGCCTGCGAGAGCGGCGCCGACGCCATCGTCATGGGTGCCGGGCTGCCGCTCGACCTGCCCGAACTGGCCGCCGGTCACCCCAAGGTGGCACTGATACCGATCCTGTCCGAAACACGCGGCATTGGCCTGGTCCTGCGCCGCTGGATGAAGAAGGGCCGCCTGCCCGACGCCATCGTGATCGAGCATCCCGCGCACGCGGGCGGTCATCTCGGGGCCGCCACGATCGAAGACCTCGGCAACGAGCGCTTTTCCTTCTCCCGCGTGCTGAACGAATGCCGCGAACTGTTCCAGACGCTGGGGCTGGCCTGGGACAGCATCCCGCTGATCCTGGCTGGCGGTATCAATACGCACGAGAAGGTGCGTCACTGGCTTGGTGAAGGCGCGTCGGCCGTGCAACTGGGCACGGCGTTCGCCGTGACCGAGGAATGCGATGCCCATCCGGACTTCAAGCATGTGCTGGCGACGGCGACCCCGGAAACCCTGCGCGAGTTCACCAGCGTGGCCGGGCTGCCGGCACGCGCCGTGCTGACACCATGGCTTTCACGCTACCTGTCGAGCGAAAGCCGGCTGCAACGCCGCGCCAAGGCGCGCGATTGCCTGGAGGGCTTCGACTGCCTGCAGGCATGCGGGTTGCGTGACGGCGTGGCCAAGATCGGCCAGTTCTGTATCGACCTGAAACTCGCGCAGGCCGTGCGCGGCGATGTGGAGCGCGGTCTGTTCTTCCGTGGCAAGGGCAAGCTGCCGTTTGGCGAGGCGATCCGGCCCGTTGCCGAACTGATGCACTATCTGCTGACCGGCGAGAAACCCGCCGCGCTGGCCGCGGCGCCGGCTGCCATCGCTCCTGTTGCCACGGTCGGCACGGTCGCCGCGGTCTGACGGCGGGACGCACTCTCCTTACTTCCCCTCCCCCGTCTTCCCACTCAATCTCGCGGTACGCGGGGCGGCAAGCCGCCCTGCTTGCGCATCCTGAGCATGCATCGCAACGCGGACAGCAACTGATATCCGAGCCAGGCGTTGGATGCCGCAAACAACACCCCTCCCACGCGGGCCAGCCATGCCGGCGCCAGCGGCAACGCCAGCAGCACGACGAACGCCGCCAGCAACAACCAGCCCTGCTGCCGCTGCCGGACGGGAGAAATGATGTCCTGCATCACCGGCACCCGCGCACGCGGCGGCAGCAGGCGACGCAAATGCAACCACACCAGGAATGGCACGATCTTGCCGAGCATCGCCGTGATCGGCAGCACGCCGCCACCCACCAGGGCCAGCACGCCAATCCACCAGGGCAAGGCCATCGGCGCATCGCCGGACTGGAATAGCTGGATGGCAGTCAGAATCGAAGCCATCACCATGCTGGCGATGGCCGTGGGCCAGAGCAGCCAGTGGGGATCATGGCGACGGCGCGCGCGCAGCACGGCGGCCAGCATCGATATCCCCAGCAACACGACAAAGGCCAGCCAGGGCAACAGCGCGAACGATGCCAAGCGGTGATCCGGAAAGACCACCGCGACAACGCTGAACGCGAACAGCAGAAGCCAGTGCGCCATCGGCAGGCAGCGCTGCAGGGCAGCGGGCAGCTGGCGGGTCTGCCAGAACATCGGCAGCACGGTGGTCGACACCCCCGTGACCAGGGCACAGAGCCAGCCGCCCAGACCCCACGCCACATGCAATGACAGCAGCGTGGGCAACTGCGCGGAAAACCATGTCGATATCGACGGCGTCCACCCGCCTCCAAGCGTGAAGGCCAGCCCGATGCCTGCGGCGACGGCCAGCAGCAAAGGCGCCCCGACCCATGCCAGCGTGCGTGTGGTGGCGTCGACACGGGCCACCGGGCGTCCTGCCGACAGCAGGATGATCGAGACAAGCAGCGGAAACAGACCCAGCATCGCCGCCCAGCGAAACGCGGTGGCCTGCGCGCCGACAAAGCCGACAGCCAGCGCCGCCGCAATGCCGGCCCCAGCCAGTGCCACAAACGGCGCCAGCCATCGCACGCGCGGTACGGGCACACGTGCAATCACCGGCAACATCTGAAAGAGTGCGCCCAGCATCACCGGCAACAGCATGGCAAGTGCCAGCGCATGGACCGACGCCAGGGCCAGCGGCGCAAAGCGGTGCGGCAGGCCATCGGCCGGCCCGCAGGCCAGCAGCAAGCCTGCCGCCGCGCCAAGCCATGGGGCAGGCATCAGACAGCCGAACACCACGGCTGGCCGTGGCGCCTGCGCATAGTCAAGGTTTGCCGCTTTCACTGACCGATTCCCTGGAGTCCCCGCCGGGTAGATACCGGAATCGGCACATTGTCCGCCTCGGATTGGCGGTGGTTCAAGACCCGCTGGCGTCCGCGCCACGGTCAGGCCGCAGTTACGCCGCGGATTGCATGTTTCTTGATCTGGCGCAGAAATCACATGCCCCTTCAGGCCGAAAATCAGCCCGAGGTTGTGCCCGCCCCCTTGCGCCAACCCGATCAGATGCCAGGCCCCACGATTCCAACACCCTCAGATATTGCCGCGGCAGTCACCGCCGCCGACACCCCGTATCCGCTGCCCGAGACCGGTCACGTCCCGGATACGGTCCGGCTGACCCCGCCGCGCCACCGGCTGTCCACGCGCATCATCCTGTTGTCGCTGGTGTCGCTGATGGCCGTGCTGACGATGATCGCCGGCACGCTCTACCTGTCCTGGAAGCTCGAAGGCGCGGGCGCCGCCATCAATGACGCCGGCAGCCTGCGCATGCGTGCCAACCGCGTCGCCATCGAGCTGTCGCTGTCGGCATCGGGCAAACCCAACACCCTGGCCGAGCAGATTGCCGCCCTGGACAACACGCTGGCCCAACTCCGCAAGGGCAATCCGGCGCGCCCGCTGTTCCTGCCCGACGAACCCGCCATCCATGCCCAACTGGATGCCGTGCTGGCCGACTGGTCGCAGGAGCTGAAGCCCCTGGCCCTGGCTGGCAACGCCAGCCAGTACGTCCGCGCACTGCCCGGCTTTGTGGACCGGGCCGACCGGCTGGTCCGGCAGATCGAAAACGACAGTGCGCGCAAGACCGACATGTTGAGACTGTCCCAGGTTGGTCTTGCGGTGATGGCATGCGTGGGCACCGTGGCGGTCATCTACCTGCTCTACCTCTGGATCATCCTGCCCGTGCTGCGCCTGCAGGATGGCCTGCGCCGCATGGCTGCGCGCGAATTCTCGCTGCGGCTGCCGGTGGAGACCCGCGACGAGTTCGGCACGCTGACCTCCGGCTTCAACCGGATGGCCGCCGAACTGCAGGATCTCTACCAGGACCTGGCCGCCCGGGTGACCAGCAAGACGGCCGAGCTGGCACGCCAGAATCGTGACCTCGAAGCGCTCTACGACATGGCCGCCTTCCTGAACCAGGCTGGCGATTCCGAAAGCCTGGCACACGGCTTCCTGGAGCGCGTCATGCAGCAGTTCGGCGCCGATGGTGGCTCGGTGCGCATGTACGACGCCCGCCAGGGCAAGCTCCACCGGCTGGCATCGGCGGGCTTGTCCACAACCCTGGCCGACAACGACCACTGCTCGGATATCGATGCCTGCCATTGCGGGCACGCCACGCAGGCCGGCATCGTCACGGTTGCCGATCTGCGGCGGGCCGTGTCACCGGCGCTTGCCCCGATGCCGCCTGCCCTGCCATCGCCATGCCGGCGCGAGGGCTTCCTGTCGATGGCTGCGTTCCGGCTGGACACGCTGCGTGGTCCGGTCGGCACGCTGACGCTGCACTTCCGCGTGGCGCGCGAACTGCCGCCGTCGGATCGGCAGTTGCTGGAAACGATGGCCCAGCATCTGGCCACCGCGCTGGAACACGTGCGCCTTTCCGCCAGTGCGCGCCAGCTTGCGGTGGTCGAGGAACGCAACCTCGTGGCGCAGGGGCTGCACGACAGCATCGCGCAGGGCCTGAATTTCCTGAATCTGCAGGTGCAGTTGCTGGAAGACGCCGTGGACCGGGGCGCCGATGGCGAGGTTCAGGAGATCATCCCGCTGCTGCGCCATGGCGTGGACGAGAGCTATCAGGACGTGCGCGAGCTGCTGCACAACTTCCGCTCGCGGCTGACCACCGGGGAGTTGCGCCCCGCCGTGGAAGAAACAGTGGCTCGCTTCCGGCGCCAGTGCCGCACCGAGGCCACACTGACCATCGACGACAAGGGCCTGCCGCTGCAGCCCGAAGACCAGTTGCAGGTGCTTTTCATCCTGCAGGAAGCGCTGTCCAACGTGCGCAAGCATGCCATGGCCGAGCATGTGACCATCTCGATCCGGCATGACCGGCTGTTCCGGCTTGTGGTTCAGGACGATGGCGACGGCTTCGACGCCGGCCGCCTGAACGAGCACGACGCCAGCCACATCGGCCTGCACATCATGCGCGAACGCGCGGCCCGGCTTGGCGCGCAGCTTGCCATCGACGCACGCCCCGGCCTTGGCGTGCGAATCGAACTGACGCTGCCGCGCGACCTGGCATCCGACGCCAGCCCCGGCACATCGGCCGACCAGCCGGACATTGCGCCGGCCACCACACCGGCCTGAGGAACCCGCATCATGACAATCCGAATCCTGTTGATCGACGACCACACGCTGTTCCGGTCGGGTATTCGCGCCCTGCTGCAGCGGCAAGCGGATTTCGAGATCGTCGACGAAGCCGCCGACGGCGTGGAGGGCATCAAGCGGGCCAAGCAACACCGGCCTGACGTCATCCTGCTGGATCTGAACATGCCGGGCCTGTCCGGGCTGGAGGCACTGCATCTGCTGGTGGAAGACCTGCCCGACAGCGCGGTGATCGTGCTGACCGTGTCGGAAGAGGCCGAGGAACTGGCGACCGCACTACGCAGCGGCGCGCGCGGCTATCTGCTCAAGAACATCGAGACCGAAGCGCTGACCAGCGCCATCCGGCGCGCGGCGGCTGGGGAACCGGTGATCTCGGAAAGCATGACGGCGAAGCTGGTGCAGCAGTTTCGTGCACCGAGCATGCAGGCCGGCGCGGGGCGCGGCCATGATGGCGGCCAGGGAAACGCGCCGCTGACGGCGCGCGAGCGCGACATCGTGCAGGGGCTGGTGCGCGGCGAAAGCAACAAGGAAATCGCCCGCGAGCTTGGCGTGGCCGAAAGCACCGTGAAGATTCACGTGCAGAACATTCTAAAGAAGCTCAATCTGGCCAGCCGCGTGCAGGTGGCGGTCTACGCCGTCGGGCACGGGCTCGCGGGCTGACCGCCCGCCTGGGCGGCAAGACTGCGCCGCTCAGTAATCGGTACGCTGGACGCCCTGCTCGGTGCCCAGCAGCAGCACATTGGCGCCACGCAGCGCGAACAGGCCCACCGTCACCACGCCTGGCAGATGGTTGATGCGCTCTTCGAGGGCCTTCGGGTCCTCGATCTTCAGGCCGGCCACATCGAGAATCACATTGCCGTTGTCGGTCTTGTAGATGCCGCCTTCCTTGGTCATGCGCAGGCGCGGCTGACCGCCAAGCGCTGCCAGCTGGCGAGCCACCGCCGCGCGTGCCATCGGAATCACCTCGACCGGCAGCGGGAACGTGCCCATGACCGGCACCAGCTTGCTGCCATCGGCGATGCAGACGAAGCGCTGGGCCACCGACGCCACGATCTTCTCGCGCGTCAGCGCGCCGCCGCCGCCCTTGATCATCGCACCCGAGGCGTCGATCTCGTCGGCGCCGTCGACGTAGACGGGGATGGTGTCGACATCATTGAGGTCCAGCACGGTAAAGCCATGCTGCTGCAGGCGGCGCGTGGACGCTTCCGAGCTGGAAACGGCGCCGCTGAAGCGTTCCTTGAACGCCGCGACGGCGTCGATGAAGAGATTGGCGGTGGAGCCCGTACCCACGCCGAGAACGGCACCTTCGGGCACTTCCTGCTTCACATAGTCCGCGGCGGCTTGCGCGACCTGCGCCTTGAGTTCATCCTGAGTCATGACAACAGCCAGAATTGCGTTGGGAAAGGGCGTAGTGTAGCGGATCGCGGCCGCTGCCCGGCGATTGCCGCCGTGCCTGCTGCCGGACCTGCCAGATCGGCCACCTGCATCTGTAGCCGCACTGGCCGCCCATGCCGGCTTGCCGCATCACGCCACGCCGTTACAATGACCCATTCCCGGCGACCCCTCGCCCCAAGACTTCTTCCAGACGGAACCAGATCATGAACGCGCTCGAACAACTGAAGCAGTTCACCACGGTAGTGGCCGATACCGGCGACTTCCAGCTGATGAAGCAGTACACGCCGCAGGACGCGACCACCAATCCGTCGCTGATCCTCAAGGCCGTGCAGAAGCCCGAGTACCGGCCGCTGCTGGAGCAGGCCACGCGCGACCATCACGGCAGCGCGGGCGTCGAGGCAGTCATGGACCAGCTGCTGATCGCCTTCGGCTGCGAGATCCTGGCGATCGTGCCGGGCCGCGTCTCCACGGAAGTTGACGCGCGCCTGTCGTTCGACACGCAGGCCACCGTCGACAAGGCGCGCCATCTGATCAGCCTGTACGAGCAGCGCGGCGTGGCCCGCGAGCGCGTGCTGATCAAGATTGCCTCGACCTGGGAAGGCATCCAGGCCGCCGCGATCCTGCAGCGCGAGGGCATCCGCTGCAACATGACGCTGCTGTTCTCGCTGGTGCAGGCCGTGGCCTGTGCCGAAGCCGGTGCGCAGCTGATTTCTCCGTTCGTCGGCCGTATTCTCGACTGGTACAAGAAGCAGGCGGGCGACAAGTGGGACGCCGATGCCAACGCCGGCGACAACGATCCCGGCGTGCGTTCGGTGCGCCAGATCTATGATTACTACAAGAAATTCGGCTACGAGACCGAGGTGATGGGTGCCAGCTTCCGCGGCACGGGCCAGATCCTGGCGCTGGCGGGCTCCGACCTGCTGACCATCAGCCCGGACCTGCTGGAACAACTGGCAGGCAGCCAGGCCACGGTGGAACGCAAGCTGTCGGGGGAGCAAGCCCAGGCAGGCAACATCGCGCGCATCGCCGCAGACGAGGCCGCTTTCCGCTGGCAACTGAACGAGGATGCGATGGCCACCGAGAAGCTGTCGGAAGGCATCCGCCTGTTCGCGGCGGACGCGGTCAAGCTCGAAAAGCTGGTGGCGGAACTGGCGGGCTGAGCGAAGCAGCCGACGGCACGCCGCTGTCCCCCTGACTTGCCTGCCCTGCTGCCATTGGCGGGGAAGGCAAATCGGGAAAAACCGTCAGACGATCAGCCTGCAGCTTGCGACCACAGCATGGGCAGGCACTCCCCTGCCGCCGCCGGCAACACCAGGTCTGCCGTGGCATCCAGCGCCGAAGGCTGCGGATTGACCAGAAGCACACGGGCACCCGTTTCCTTCGCCAGTCCTGGCAGGGCCGCCGCCGGATATACGAGCCCCGACGTCCCCACGACCAGGCACAGATCGCAGTTCTGCGCGGCATGATCGGCACGAAAGCGCGCCACGCGCGGCAGATCCTCGCCAAACCACACCACGCCGGGGCGCATCATCGCCCCGCACAGCGCGCAATGCGGCGGCTCGCCCGGCACGGGCGGCACCGTGTCGCAGCGGCCGCAGCCGTCCAGCCATTTGTTGGCGAACAGGTTGCCGTGCAGTTCCACCACGTGCTGGCTGCCGGCCTGCTGATGCAGGCCGTCGATATTCTGCGTGACCAGCGTCAGTGATTTCTGACTGGCCAGCGCCGCCAGCGCAAAGTGGGCGGGATTCGGCCTGGCGGCCGCCACCAGTTCGCGCCGGTGCTCGTACCACTGCCACACCAGCGCCGGCTGACGCCGGTAGGCTTCCTCGGTGGCGAGTTCCTCGGGATCGAAGCGCGCCCAGAGCCCCGTCAGGGCATCGCGGAAGGTCGGCACGCCAGACTCCGCCGAGATCCCCGCGCCGGTCAGCACGAAGATATTGCGCGCGGCGTCGATCCACTGGCGAGCCTGCTCCAGCGCGGCGGCGTCGACGATCATGCTCAGCTTCGGCGCTGACGCACTGCCTCGTACAGGCACACGCCGCTGGCTACCGATACGTTGAGGCTTTCCACACCGCCAGCCATCGGAATGGCTACCAGCTCGTCGCAGGTTTCGCGCGTCAGACGGCGCATGCCCTCGCCTTCGGCACCCATCACGATCGCGGTCGGGCCCTTCAGATCCATGTCGTAGAGCGACTTGTCGGTGCCGTCGGCCGTACCGATCACCCAGATGCCGCGCTCCTGCAGTTCGCGCAGCGTGCGCGCCAGGTTGGTCACGGTGATGTACGGCACGGTTTCGGCGGCGCCACTTGCCACCTTCGCCACGGTGGTATTGAGACCGACGCTGCGATCCTTCGGCGCGATCACCGCATGGGCACCGGCACCGTCGGCCACGCGCAGGCACGCGCCGAGGTTGTGCGGATCGGTGACGCCATCCAGCACCAGCAGCAGCGGCGTGCCTTCGATGCCGTCCAGCAATTCGTCGAGATTGAGGGCGAGCGAGACATCCTCGGCACGCGCCACCACACCCTGGTGGCGGTCGGTGCCGGCCATGCCGCGCAGGCGATCGGCATCCACAGGATGCAGCGTCACGCCAAGACTTTCCGCCAGCCGGACGAAGTCCAGCATGCGGCGGTCCTTGCGGTTCGCTTCGATGTAGATGTCGGAAACGCTCTGCGCGTTCTGGCGCAGGCGTGCGTTGACGGCGTGAAAGCCGATCAGGAGTTTGTGTTTGGCCATGGCGCGCATTGTACCCGCCATGGCCTCACAACAACGCCGATTTGCTTACCGCTTGCGCGTGGCGCGGCTGGTTTTGCCGGCTGGCTTGGGCGCCCGCTTGGCAGCGGACTTCTTGGCCGTCTTCAGGTGCGGCGGCTTGGGCTTGGCGGCCCGCTTGGCCTGCTTGCCAGCAGGCGTCTGGCGGCCCGGATGCGGCGCATGCCCGACATTCGCTTCACGCGGCTTCACCGGCGTGATCACGGCCTCGAACACCGGTTGCTCTTCGATCACGCGGTCCAGCGTTTCGTCGAACGATTCCTCGGGCTTCGAGGTGCCGCCCAGCAGTGCGGCCAGTTGCCGACCCTTCTTGCGCGCGGGCACCGCATGGGCTGCCGGCACGCGCGGTTGCTCGGGAGCACCGGCGCGCCCACGCAGCGTCTTGGCCGACGGCTCCTGCACCAGGCGGAAGTCGATCTTGCGCGCATCCAGGTCCACGCGCGATACCTGCACGCGCACGCGATCGGTCAGCCGGTAGCGGATGCCGGTGCGCTCGCCACGCAGTTCGTTGCGCGCCTCGTCGTACTGGAAGTAGTCGCTGCCCAGTTCGGTGACATGCACCAGCCCTTCCACGTACAGCTCGTCGAGCTGCACGAAGATGCCGAACGACGTGACCGCGCTGATCGTACCGGCGAAGTCGCTGCCAAGCTTGTCACGCATGAAGTAGCACTTCAGCCAGGCTTCCACGTCGCGCGATGCCTCGTCGGCACGGCGTTCGTTGGCCGAGCAGTGCAGCCCCAGTTCGTCCCAGATACCCTCGTCGCGCTTGGCGCGCGCGGCGGCGTTCTCGGCACGTTTCTCGGCATCGGCGGCCTGCATGCGGCGCGCCTTGGGCGATATCTGCGTGTTGAGTTCCGTGCCGTGGATAAAGGCCGGCCGGTACTTGGTATGCGCCAGGATCGCCTTGATCGAGCGATGCACGAGCAGGTCGGGATAGCGCCGGATCGGACTCGTGAAGTGCGCGTAGGCCTCGTAGGCCAGGCCGAAGTGGCCGATATTGTCCGGGCTGTAGACGGCCTGCTGCATCGAGCGCAGCAGCATCGTCTGCAGCATCGGCGCATCGGGGCGGGACTTGATCTTGTCCATCACCTCGGCATAGTCCGATGCCTGCGGCTTGTCGCCGCCGCCCAGGGACAGGCCGGCCGTCCTCAGGAATTCGCGCAGGTTCTTGAGCTTTTCCTCGCTCGGGCCCGCGTGGATGCGGTACAGCGCCGGGTGCTTGAAGCGTTCGAGGAAGTCGGCCGCGCAGACGTTGGCCGTCAGCATGCACTCCTCGATCAGCCGGTGCGCATCGTTGCGGGTACGCGGCAGGATCTGTTCGATCTTGCCCTGCGCGTTGCAGACGATATACGTCTCGGTCGTGTCGAAGTCGATTGCACCCCGCTCGCGGCGCGCCTTGAGCAGGACCTGGAACAGCTCGTACAGGTTCTGCAGGTGCGGCACCAGTTCGGCACGCTTGTGCGCCTCGGGGCCCTTGGTGTTCGACAGCACGGCCCAGACCTCGTTATAGGTCAGGCGCGCCGCCGAGTGCATCACGGCCGGATAGAACTGGTAGCCCTTGAGTTCGCCCTTGGCCGTAATCACGGCATCGCAGACCATGCACAGGCGGTCGACATTCGGATTCAGCGAGCACAGGCCGTTCGACAGCTTTTCCGGCAGCATCGGAATCACACGCCGCGGGAAGTACACAGAGGTGGCGCGGTCGAGCGCATCGGCATCCAGCGGCGTGCCGGGCCGCACGTAGTGCGACACGTCGGCGATGGCCACGATCAGGCGCCAACCCTTGGCGCGGCCGATCTTGACCGGCTCGCAGTAGACCGCATCGTCGAAGTCGCGGGCATCCTCGCCGTCGATCGTCACCAGCGGCACGTCGCGCAGGTCGATGCGGTGATCCAGGTCGGCCTGGCGCACTTCGTCCGGCAACGCCTGCGCTTCCTTGGCGGCAGCCGCCGAGAACTCGTGCGGCACGCCGTACTTGCGCACGGCGATCTCGATTTCCATACCGGGATCATCGATATCGCCCAGCACCTCGACCACGCGGCCCACGGGCTGCACGTAACGGTCCGGCCATTCCATCAGTTCGACGCTGACCACCTGGCCCACGCGCGCCTTGCCTTGCGACTTGGGCGGGATCAGGATGTCCTGGCCGATGCGCTTGTCTTCGGGCGCCACCACCAGCACGCCGTTTTCGGACAGCAGCCGGCCGATCACGAAGCGGTTGGCCCGCTCCACGATCTCGACGATCTGCCCTTCCGGACGCCCGCGGCGGTCGTAGCCCACCACGCGCACCTGGGCGCGGTCGTTGTGCATCGCCTTCTGCAGTTCGCGCTCGGGCAGGAAGATATCGTCCTCGCCAT